>Ga0316209_1002247_pt1 | contig 16159 bp, 15 predicted proteins | sample 6monopyrite_MG_FD_204945 | JGI IMG/M metagenome (GOLD analysis project Ga0316209, IMG submission 204945) | Microbial mat bacterial communities from mineral coupon in-situ incubated in ocean water Damariscotta River, Maine, United States -... | ecosystem: Environmental > Aquatic > Marine >...
GACAATGCACCTGAGCTTGCTGACGGTGAAGTTGTTATTTTAGAAAATGTTCGCTTCAATAAAGGCGAAAAGAAGAACGACGAAGCATTATCTAAGCAATACGCTGCATTGTGTGATGTTTACGTGATGGATGCATTTGGTACAGCTCACCGTGCACAAGCATCTACTCATGGTGCTGGTACATATGCACCAACAGCATGTGCAGGTCCTTTGCTTGCAGGTGAGCTAGACGCATTAGGTAAAGCACTAGATAACCCAAAGCGTCCAATGGTTGCAATCGTGGGTGGTTCTAAAGTTTCAACAAAGCTAACTGTTCTTGAATCGCTTTCTAAGATAGTTGATCAGCTAATTGTTGGCGGCGGTATTGCAAATACATTTATTGCAGCACAAGGTCATAATGTTGGTAAGTCTCTTTATGAAGAAGATCTTGTTGAGACGGCGAAAAAATTAACAGCAGATGCGAAAGCACGTGGTGGCGATATCCCTGTTCCTACTGATATCGTTTGTGCCAAAGAATTTGCAGAAACTGCAGAAGCAACATTGAAAGATGTTAGTGAATGCGCAGATGACGACATGATTTTTGATATCGGCCCTGATTCAGCAGCGGCATTAGCAGAAGTTATTAAGAGTGCAGGTACAATTGTTTGGAATGGTCCTGTTGGCGTATTTGAATTTGACCAGTTTGGTGAAGGTACTAAAGCTATTTCAATGGCAATTGCAGAATCTCCAGCATTCTCAATTGCTGGTGGTGGCGATACTTTAGCAGCGGTTGATAAGTATAATATTGCGGACAAGGTTTCGTACATCTCAACAGGTGGTGGTGCATTCCTTGAGTTCCTTGAAGGTAAGGAGCTACCAGCTGTTGCAATGCTTGAAGCAAGAGCAAAAGGCTAAAACAAAAAGGCGAAGCTTCGGTTTCGCCTTTTTGCATAGCAATAAAGTGCGAAAGTAAAATTGTGAGAACATCAAACGGTGTTCGATATTTGTAATAATAAAACATTAAAGTAGTAAATATAATTGAGCGGTAAAATTAAAGAGGAGGTTCTACCCTTGCGTAGAACAAAAATCGTAGCGACATTAGGTCCTGCAACTGACACACCTGAAGTTATTGAAAGACTGGTTAACGCTGGTGTTGATGTGGTGCGTTTGAATTATTCACACGGCACACACGAAGAACAGGAACGTCGCGCTGAAATGGTTCGTGCTGCCGCCGAAAAATGCGGTCGTGTAGTAGGTGTGCTTGCAGATATGCAGGGCCCTAAAATCAGAACAGAGCGTTTCATTGATGGAAAAATATTCCTCAAAGAAGGCGATAAGTTTTGTTTAGATGCGGATATGGATCCAACTGCGGGCACTATAGAAGCGGTAGGTATCACGTACAAAACATTACCTAAAGATGTTAAGCCAGGAAATCGACTGTTACTAGATGATGGCCGCTTGTTGCTTGATGTGGTTAGTGTTGATGGCATGAAAATTCATTGCACCGTTGTCCACGATGGTTACTTGTCTGATAAGAAAGGTATTAACTTATTAGGTGGTGGTTTATCGGCTCCGGCATTAACGGAAAAAGATAAAGAAGACATTAAGTCAGCGGCGAGAATACAAGCGGACTATATAGCGATCTCATTCCCTAAAACTGCCGATGATATTGTGCAGGCGCGTAAATTAGTGCGTGATGCCGGTGGCTATGGTGCGATTGTATCTAAGATTGAGCGTGCTGAAGCCCTTGATGTTATTGATGAAATCATCGAAGCATCAGATGCTATTATGGTTGCTCGTGGTGACTTGGGTGTAGAAGTTGGTGATGCAGAACTACCGGCTATCCAGAAAGACCTAATTGCTCGGGCACGTAGTATGGATCGAGTGGTTATCACAGCAACACAGATGATGGAATCGATGATTGATAACTCAATTCCAACACGTGCAGAAGTATTTGATGTAGCCAATGCGGTGCATGATGGTACGGATGCTGTGATGTTGTCGGGTGAAACAGCAGCTGGCAAGTTTCCAATTGAAACAGTAGAAGCAATGGGGCGTATTTGTCAGTCTGCAGAGCAGCATGCGCGCGCTAAAATTTCAGATCATCGTATGGAGTTAACCTTTGGAAAGGTTGATGAAGCCATTGCAATGGCGACTATGTATACAGCTAATCACCTAAATGTGGATGGTATTGCTGCATTAACAGAGTCGGGGTCTACGGTATTATGGATGTCACGAATTAGTTCAGGTATTCCAATCTATGCCATGACGCGACACCAGCAGACACGTCGTAAGGTAACTTTGTATCGTGGAGTATATCCAACAAGTATCGATTTTGATCAGGTTGGCGATTACAATATTAGCTCTACCGTTGCAGGCCTTTTGAAAGAAAAGGGTATTGTGGAAGACGGCGACAGATTGATTATTACCCGAGGCGATGCGTTGGGCGAGCAAAGTGGTGGTACCAATGCAATGAAGGTAGTGACCATCGGGAAGATACAAGATTCACAGAAGCCGTAAAAAGATTATTGGCTGCATAAACCAGCCGCTATGAAACGTTACGGTGTTTTATACAATTTTTTAGACTTAACAACCTTCTTTAAGGAGTAAATATTATGGCATTAGTATCACTACGCCAATTACTAGATCATGCGGCTGAAAACAGCTACGGCATGCCAGCGTTTAACGTTAACAACATGGAACAGGTTCATGCAATCATGCAGGCTGCCGATGAAGTTAACAGCCCAGTTATCATGCAGGGTTCTGCTGGTGCTCGTTCATATGCGGGTGAACCATTCTTGCGTCACCTAATTTCTGCTGCAATTGAAATGTACCCACACATTCCTGTTGTTATGCACCAGGATCACGGTTCAGAGCCAGCAGTATGCCTGCGTTCTATTCAATCAGGCTTTTCATCAGTAATGATGGATGGTTCTTTAGAAGCAGACATGAAAACGCCATCTTCTTTTGAATACAATGTTGCAGTAACAAAAGAAGTTGTAAAAATGGCTCACGCTGGTGGTGTTTCAGTTGAAGGCGAGCTAGGTTGCCTGGGTTCTTTAGAAACTGGCGAAATGGGTGAAGAAGACGGCCACGGTGCTGAAGGTAAGTTAGATTTAGATATGCTTTTAACAAGTGTTGATGAAGCGGCTGACTTTGTTGAGCAAACAGGTGTTGATGCACTTGCTATTGCAATCGGTACTTCTCACGGTGCTTACAAATTCACTAAAGAGCCTACTGGCGAAATTCTACGCATCGACCGTATTCGTGAAATCCACGCTAAGCTTCCAAACACTCACCTTGTGATGCACGGTTCATCTTCTGTGCCTCAAGACTGGTTGGAAATCATTAATAACTACGGCGGTGATATGGGCCAAACTTACGGCGTACCTGTTGAAGAAATCGTTAACGGTATTAAGTCTGGTGTTCGTAAAGTTAATATCGATACTGACTTACGTATGGCGTCTACTGGTTCAGTTCGTAAATTCCTTGCTGAAAACCCAGCTAACTTTGATCCACGTAAATTCCTAAAAGAATCTACTGCTGCGATGAAAGATATCTGTAAAGCACGTTTCGAAGCATTCGGTTGTGCTGGTCAAGCTGACAAGATTAAGCCTGTTTCATTGGAAGGTATGATCGGTTACTACAAATAATTGATACATCAATTATTTTAGTTAAAAAAAAGGGGGGCTTAGCTCCCCTTTTTTATGTCTATGTATAAATAAGGCAAATAGTCTAGAATAATGATTGATATAATATTTATTAAAAGACCTTGCCCATGCTGGACGATTATGAAAATGCAATATTAGGGGAGTAGATAAAGCAATTATTTATTACGCTGAAATTTTCTATTGTAGGCTCGGTGCTAGTTGCAACCATTATTGTCTCTATATTATGACAAAAAACGAATACAGAGTTTATTTTATCCTGGCATATATTGGTGCTGATTATTTCTTCACTGAGGCTACTTAATATTAAGTCATACCTAAAGAAAACCCCGGGCACCGATGATGTAAAAAAATTGAAAAATGTTTTTTTTCAACAGGTTTGATGTTATCGACAATTGCCTGGTGTCTGTGTAGTTTGTTTTTACTAACAGATTTGGGAGATAGTGAAAAGTTGGTTATAAGTCTTACTATTGCAGGTATATGTGCGGGAGCTGTTTCAAACTTATCTGCGAAATTAAAAAAATACTGATTATATTTGTTGTGCCAGTGTTGACTTGCTATGTCGTAACATTTTTATTTTTAGGTGAAGTGTATAGAGAGATTTCAGTAGTTAGCGCTGTGTTTATGATGGTGTTGATTTGCAGTGGGAAGTGTATGTACGAAAATACATATCAAAATATTGCTTAGGTCTTCTTGGTGGAAAACAGGCACTTGAATTGAGTGAAAGCGAGCAGCGCTTTAGAGATGTTAGTGAGGCGGTAGGAGAATATCTGGGGAAAAGATAAAAATTTCATTTATATATTTGTGAGTGAAAAACCTAATGAGGTTAAAGGCTGTGGTGCGAAGAAATAGTGAGTCAATCAACAATGAAGTTTACTCACAATAATGAAAAACAGCATGTTACTAATGTGTTAGCAGAAGCGTAGAAAGGCAGAATGGTTTTTCAATTGAATATCAATAAACATCCCTAAATTTTTAGAAAAATATAGTTTTATTACTGCAAGTTATGCGTATATAAAGTTGTTTGGTAAGAAAATATTTAAGAGTATATTTGCGCTGCAAAAATTATAAAATCGTTATTAAAAGGTGAATTATGATTGAGACACTTACTATCTGGACTGGGAATATATCTGGAGCATTATGGGGAAGTTGGATAACGCTCGCAATGTTATTAGGTGTGGGGCTTTATTTGACGATCAAGCTAAGCTTCGTTCAACTTAAGGGTTTCAAGCATTCTTTTCATATCATTCAAGGCAAATATGCATGTAAGGATGACAAGGGCGAGATAAGCCATTTCCAGGCCTTGTCCACTGCTTTATCAGCTACGGTAGGTACTGGTAATATAGCAGGCGTTGCAACCGCAATCTCACTAGGTGGGCCGGGAGCATTGTTCTGGATGTGGGTTACCGCGTTATTGGGTATGGCGACGAAGTTTGCTGAAAGTACGCTGGCATTAAATTTTAGAGTGATAGATAAGGATGGCGTTGCAGGTGGTCCAATGTACACTCTGCTACATGGTTTAAAGATGCCGCGTATTGCGATGATGTTTGCGTTATTTGCAATGATCGCATCGTTTGGAATTGGTAATTTGGTGCAAGTAAATTCTGTAGTGGATGGTCTCGCATTTATTGAGCCAAATGTTAAACAGTATAGCTGGTTAGTTGGTGTGATTATGGCAATGCTGGTGGGCATGGTCATACTTGGTGGTGTAAAACGTATCGCAAAAGTAGCCAGTACTATCGTGCCATTTATGGCTGTGGCCTATGTTGCAGTCGCAATGACAGTTTTAATTAATGAATATGAGCAAATTCCAGCCGCCATAATGACCATTTTAAATCATGCACTCAACCCATGGGCAGTAGGTGGCGCGGCGGTTGGCGAGGCCATCCGTTGGGGTGTAGCACGTGGCTTGTTTTCTAATGAAGCAGGCTTAGGTTCATCACCCATGGCGCATGCTGCGGCAACGACAAATGAGCCCGTTCGAGAAGGGCTGGTTGCGATGATGGAGCCATTTATTGATACGCTAGTAATATGCAGCATGACTGGTTTGGCAATTGTGGTAACAGGGGCCTATTTAACCGCACCGGATGGCGTCGCAGGAGCTTCATTAACGGCTTACGCATTTAGTCAATCCATCGGTGATGCAGGCGCATTGATTGTAGGTGGTGGATTGGCATTGTTTGCATTTTCCACGATTATCGCATGGTCATATTATGGTGATCGCAGTGTAAAATTCATGTTTGGCGAAGCGGCAGTGTTACCTTATCGCGTGATTTATACGTTGTTGATTGTGGTTGGGGCAATTGTGCCATTACAACTGGTATGGAATATTGCAGATATTACGAATATTCTAATGGCCATTCCGAATTTGCTAGCACTGGTATTGTTGAGTGCGCTAGTGAAGAAAATGAAAGATGAATACTTTAAAAAGCATCCCGCTTAATGCAAAGAAGGTAGGGTGGATCAAGGAGCGAAAGCGACGGATCCACCGGATGTAGCAAGCTTGGTGGATCCGCTTCGCTTGATCCACCCTACGAAGAAATTAATTTAATAGTAGTAAAAAATATTGGAGAAATTATGTCTGAATTACAAATTGAAGAATTAACAGTAGGCGATGGCGCAGAAGCAGGTGCTGGTGAAGGCGCAGAATTGGTCGTAGTTCATTACACGGGCTGGTTAACTGACGGCACAAAATTTGATTCAAGTGTGGATCGTAATGATCCATTCAGTTTTACATTGGGTGTAGGGCAGGTCATAAAAGGTTGGGATGAAGGCGTTAAAGGCATGAAAGTTGGCGGAAAACGTAAGCTAACTATTCCTTCTGAAATGGGTTACGGTGCTAGTGGCGCTGGTGGTGTTATTCCACCAAATGCTACTTTGGTATTTGATGTTGAGTTGTTAGATATTCGTTAATAGCGATATCGCATTAAGAAAAAAGGCACGTCATTTGACGTGCTTTTTTTTAAAAATTAAAAATGTAACTTATATCAATTGAGTTATGAAAGGTCTTGCTTTCCGGTTCAGTGATAAACGCTGGGGTACCAAAAAAATCATTTATATATATAGTGTTACTTCGTCCAAATTCAAAAAATTCGGATGTAATGGAAATGCTCAATGTGTTTTTATTATTCATGATCCATGATTTTCCAGCTTGTAGCCTAAGTCCAATATTTTCACCAATTTTTAGTGTCTCGTTTTTACTGTTTAAAAAAACAAGAATTTCGGGTTTGTAAATTAGCAGGGCTGAGGTGTTGGCCCAGTAATAATTGTTATTTTCTATATCCTGCTTAAAATTAAGGCCTAAGCTATATTCATACCAGCTGTAGCGCTCGTGTAAACCATATACATTATTTTTGCTAAGTATATCTCTGTCCCAAAATTGATAGGCGACTGAAAATAATAGGCGCGCAGGAAAGCTCGGGTGTTTTCTAGATGTAAGAAGAATACCTGATTTTATTAAACGTTCATTTGTTTTTGTATTGTGTGGTAGGCCATTTTGCGTGTTACCCAGATAATCTATTTGGCCATCATGGATAGATACAAAGGCAGTAATTCCAGTACGTTTATAAAGTGATGTGTATTTAAATCCGATGCCAGGTATAAAGCCAATTTCTTTGTCTAGTAAATTTCCCGAAGTATCAAATTCTTGATAATCAAAGTGCAAAATATCAGTCGTTACTTCAAATGAGTCGGCGAGACTATTTTTTACAAATAAATTATTAGCTAGAATAAAAGTCAGTATTGAAAAAAACGCTTTAAACATTTATTAACCTGGATATAAGTTCATCTGGGATTGAGGTGGCATTGTGTTTTATGCTTATGATGTAATGATTGCTTATTTCTACCAGGTCTTCAAAATTATTTGATTCGCTATGAGATAAATTTGAATCGCATTGATTAAGCACTACTGCAGCTACTGGAAGGTTCCGTGCAGCTATCGCCTCAAGGCTTAATAAAATATGATTAATGCAGCCGAGCTTATCATTAGCTACGAGTAAAACAGGCAGATCTAAATTTTCAGCTAAATCTGCATTGAGTCCATCTTCACAAAGTGGCGAATAAAATCCCCCGGCACCCTCGGTGATTAAATAATCATTTTCGGGATTGTTATGGGCAGTACAAATTGAAATAAGTTCGTTGAGCTGTATTTTTTGATGGACGATTTTGGCTGCGCGAGCTGGGGAAATAGCGGGTTCGAATCGGAATGGGCAAACGCTATCTAGTGATAAATTAGATTGTGATGCTTTTAGTAAAAGTGCGGCATCTCTGGGGTGCAAACTGCCATCGATTATTTCGCAGCCGGATTCAACTGGTTTTTTAGGTATAACATTAATACCTCTAGATTTTAATTCAGCGGCAATCAGGCAAGCGATATAAGTTTTTCCAACGTTGGTGTCCGTACCGCTTATAAAAAGTCCTTTCATAGTTTTTATTAATTAGTTAGGCGATTCAGTGCTTCTTTATACTTGTCGGCGGTTTTATTAACAATCTCTTCTGGAAGGTCAGGGCCCGGAGGTGTTTTGTCCCAGTCGAGTGTTTCTAAATAATCGCGCACAAATTGTTTGTCGAAGCTCATTGGGCTACTACCAGGTTTATACTGGTCTGCTGGCCAAAAACGTGATGAATCAGGTGTTAAAACTTCGTCTATTAAAACCAGCTGATTATTTTCATCAACACCGAACTCAAATTTAGTGTCGGCAATAATAATGCCGCGTTGCAGTGCGTAGTCGGCAGCTTCTTTATAGAGTTGTAAACTAACTTCTTTCACCTGGCGTGCCAGATCGGCACCGAGCAATTTTTCGGTCGCAGCATAATCAATATTTTCATCATGATCGCCTACAGCTGCTTTACTAGAAGGCGTGTAAATAGGTTCAGGTAGTTTGTCTGCTATTTGTAGGCCAGTAGGCAAGTCGATACCGCAGATAGCCCCAGTTTTTTGGTAATCTTTCCAGCCAGAACCAATGATATAACCGCGCACAATCGCTTCAACTGGTAGTGCCTTAAGGCGCTTAACAATCATGGCGTGCTTAGCTACTGCGTTACGTTCGATCTCATCGGTAACTACATCAGAAAGTGGCATATCAGATAAATGATTAGGGATTACATGTTGTAGTTTAGCGAGCCAGAAACGAGTCACGTCATTAAGAATAATGCCTTTATCGGGGATAGCGGTGGGCATGATCACATCAAAGGCCGAAATACGATCGCTAGTGATAATCAGCATGTGATTAGCATCAATTTCGTATATGTCGCGTACCTTGCCTTTATGCAGCAGTTTTAGGTTACTAATTTGGCTTGTGTGCAGGCTCATTCGTTTCCAGCTTTTGTAGATCGAAAACCAGTATTTTACTTGAATACTGAGTCGTCGGCGAGACCTCGATGGTGCAAAATCTTGTTATATATGCTCGATTAAGCGTTTATTTAATAAACATATCGCGCAACTCGCGACGCAAAATTTTGCCAACATTGGTTTTTGGGACTTCAGTAACGAACTCTACGCGTTTGGGTATTTTGTATCGAGTGAGTGAGCTTTCGCAATGAATAAAAATGTCGCTATGCGATAGAGCTGGGTTTCGGCTGACGATGACAGCGACAACAATCTCACCACAGCTATCATCTGGCACACCAATAACACCTACCTCTACGACATCATTATGGCTGGCAATAACGGCTTCGACTTCATTCGGGTATACATTAAAGCCAGAGACAATAATCATATCTTTTTTACGGTCAACTATTTCAAAATAGCCCTGTTCGTCCATAAAACCAAGGTCACCAGTATGAAACCAGTGATTAGTATCAAATATTTTGGCATTTTCATCGGGGCGTTTGTAGTAACCCTGAGTTACCTGGGGGCCACGGATACAAATTTCCCCTACTTCGCCTGCGGGTAAAAGTACATTGTCGTTATCCTGTATGCACATTTCAGTAGAAGGAATCGGTAAGCCAATTTTACCGTTGTAGGATTTTAGTGTGAGAGGGTTAATGCAAGCGGCAGGAGATGTTTCAGTTAATCCGTATGCTTCAAGTAAAGCATTTCCAGTAATTTCTTTCCATTTATCGGCAACATTTTTTTGTACCGCCATACCGCCACCCAGCGTAAGTTTCAAATGAGAAAAATCTACATCTGAAAATCCTGGTGTATTAAGCAGTCCATTAAATAATGTGTTGACACCGGTGATTACTGAAAACTTTGAATTTTTTAATTCTTTTACAAAGGCTTTCATATCGCGGGGGTTGGTAATGAGGTGATTCAAGCCCCCTATTTTCATAAAGAACATGCAGTTCGCGAGCAAAGAAAAAATATGATAGAGCGGCAGGGCCGTTATTACATGTTCTTTGCCTTTTTCAACAAAGGGCTCTATCCAGGCAGAGGCCTGTTGTAAATTTGCGACCAAATTACCATGGGTTAAAATTGCGCCTTTTGCAACGCCGGTAGTGCCGCCTGTGTATTGTAAAAGAGCAAAATCATCTTGATTTAATTCGGGTCTGGTATATTTAGATTTTTCACCAAGTTTTAGCGCTTTAGAAAAGGTATAGCTGTCATCCAGCTGATAACCAGGCACCATTTTTTTAATGTGTTTTACAACTAAATTTATGATGGTGGATTTTGGAAACGAAAGCATGTCCCCCATACGGCTCGTAATAACGTGCTTAATGGAGGTTTCAGAAATTATCGATTGCAGTGTTGTCGCAAAATTTTCCAATACAATGATACCCGTTGCTTCAGAGTCGCATAGCTGATGGCGCAATTCTTCAGCCGTGTATAGAGGATTTACATTAACAACGGTTAAACCAGCGCGTAGTGCAGCAAAGATAGCGATAGGATTTTGCAATAGATTCGGCATCATAATGGCAAACTTGTCGCCTTTTTTCATACCTATCTGGTTCTGTAAAAAAGCAGCAAAGTTACGTGAATAATCATCAAGTTGCTGATAGCTGATAGTCTTGCCAAAGTTACAAAAACTGGGATTTTCAGAATAGTTGCTACAGGCCGTTTCAAATACATCTACTAAAGAGTCATAAGCAAAAATATCAGCTTCATGTGGAATACCCTCAGGGTAGCTGGAATACCATGCATGTGACATATATCTCTCCATATAGAGCGTGTATTAGTAATTATTTGAATGTATATAAATGATTTTAGGTTAAATTTTGTAGAGAAGTGTAAATATTTACCAGGAAGTTGCTAATTTAGAAAATTGTAGGTGGTTGGTCTTCTTGCCAGGCTGGATATTTCTGCATTATAGATATGAATAAATTAGAATCTAACCAGGACTGAAGCCACTGCCTTAATTTAGGGTAGGGTGATTGTTCAAACCATTTGATGTCTACGTATGCAAATTGCCTGATAAAAGGGAATAGTGCGATATCAGCCAGGCAAGGCTCGGAATCTATAAGAAATGTATGGGTATTAAGGCGGTCTTCTAATTGTTGTAAGAACTCCTCGCCTTTTTCTCTATAGTGTAATTGTGATTGTTGAGGAAATCGGTCCGAGTATTTGTAATGATCTAAATGAATTTTAAAAATATTATCATTGAATTTAATTAAGGAATTAATTTCATCGAGGTGTTTTTTTATAAGCCAGTTGTCAGGGTCTGATTGCTGTAATGCCCAAAGCATAATATCCAGGCTTTCATCGGTAATGCTATTATTATGTATGAGAACAGGAACGGTTGCCTTGGGTGATGCTTGAATCATTGCGCCGGGTTTGTCTTTTAAATCGACTTCTCTTAGTTCAATTTCTATATTACTTTTTCGTATTGCCATGCGTGCACGCATGGCATATGGGCAGCGCCGAAAACTATATAGTATGGAGCGAGAATTCACAGATACGAGCCAACTAAAATAATACTATTAAACTAGTAGCTAGCCTAGTGCTTCTTCACAAGGAGAGCTGTCGCCATCGAAACGTTGATTAAGATATTTTATGATTTCGTCAGACTCATACAACCAGATAGTTTCGTCTTTTTTATCAATGCGTAAGCAAGGTACTTTTATTTCCCCACCGCCATTTTGTAATTCAGCGCGAGCAGGGTTTTCTTGTGCATTGTGGGTTTTTATATTTAGGCTTAGGCGAGTAAAAGCGCGACGCGTTTTAAGGCAAAAAGGGCAGGCATAAAATTGATACAGAGAAAGGCTCTCAGTTTCTTTATCAACGCACAGTTGATCCTGGGTGCTGCGTTTTTGTTTTTTTATAGGAATAAAAAAGCTAATAAAAATAATCAGTCGGCCAAGGCCTTGTCGAAGAAGTTTGAGTAACATTGTTTGATCCGGTCGAACTAACAGGGGTGCGTATTTTAGCAATAATACGGCTAATGATGCAAAGTACCGCTTAAGGCTTATGATGAATGGTTGTACAGGCTTAATCCTGATTCAGTATGCCGCTGTCATTAAGGGCCTGGGTGATGGTCTCTAATTGTTTTGAGGTGTATTCCATCGATTCCATCTTGCCCCAAACGGGTGAAGGCCAGCAAAAATCCGTAACCTTACGACTTATAATATGAATGTGTAGCTGAGGGACGATGTTGCCGATACTGGCAATATTAAGCTTGTCGCTATTAAAGTACGTTTCAGTGAATGCTGCTAATGCATTTACTTCTAACTGAATCGATTGTTGATGTTCTGTGCTTAATTTATACAATTCATTTTTGTCTGTATTGGGAACCAAAATAAACCATGGAATGAGCGCGTTTTTATGCAACAGTAAAGTACTCGTTTTTATCGTTCCAAGTAGATAACAATCAGCTGCTAGTTGGGGGTGAAGTTTTACAGGCACTATGCGTCGCCCTTCATTGCGTAATCGAGTTGTACAAGGCTTAACTTTGTATCTTCTGGCCATACGTCATCTTCATTTAATATACCCAGTGTCACAATAATATGAATTCCATCAATGTCAGCATATTCCATTAAGTTCTTACGCAGTTCTTCAAACACTTGTTTGTCTACCATCACTTCGCTGTGTATATTTTTGTCGGTACGCTTTATGGATGCTAATTCATAAGTACTGTCATTAATGGCAGTGTATTTTGGAGTGTTCCCAGATTGTAAAAAGACAATACTAATATCAGAGTCTTGCTGATTTAAAAAGACGTTGCCAATAATTCGACCATTAATACTAAGAGTGCGTCCAGTTTGTTGAAGATTGTGCTGAATGGCTTGTTGTAAAGAGTACAGGTGGGTCCATCCATTAATGGAAAATTTAAGTGTCTTAATGTTTGAGTTATCCATTGTAAGGGCTTCTTTGGGTAAATATATAATTGCGCAACAGTGAATTGAGTTTAATGCATTCGATTTAAAAAACGAATAGATCGTCGAGAATAATAAATACTGATTTTCAGTAAATGCCCAAAGGTTATGTAGTTAGAAGTGTGTTAGGTCTATACTTACAGATCTTATATAATCAGGTCGGGGGTGTGACATGTCGCCTTTAACGAATAATGAAACTTATGCCGGCGTTGACCGTAGGTCGTCAATAGAGAGAAGAAGCCAGTTAGATAGGCGGAACATAACACGCTTTGCGTCCCTAAGTAGTGGCAGACGCACGCATTTGTGTCGTAGAAAAGAAGACGAGTTCTGGATAGCTAAAAAGTTATAGCCCGCGTTGTGTGTTGTAAGCCTCTATAAAATACAAATATTTCTCAGGATCAAGCCTGTGTTCCACATAGGCCTGTATCTCTTCTATATGTTTTGCCTCAATTTGCCAGCAATGATATATCTGGTTCCAAATAGGGTTACCTAGAATAGTCATTAAATTTTTAATGTGTAGGCCAGATATGACCTCTTCACCAGCAAGGCTCTTGCCATTTATCTTGTACCAATTGAGAACTAGCTCAAAATGATCACCAAGCTTTATAGGCGTGTTGGCCGATATTACGGTAGGCTTAGGTGTGTTGTGGTGCTGGTTGTGATTCATTGGTTCGCTAATAAGATAAATAATTGATGAAAGCAGAGTAATAAATAACCATAATCAGTGTGTTGATACTTATCAACTAAGCAGTGTTTGGGGCTAAGCATATGTTTGTTGAGAGATAAGCTAGCTTGTTATAAGCTGCCCGTCTTAGAAAATTATAAAATACTGAGATAGACGCTTGTTCAAACTTGTCGATGAAAAAGTAAATCAGCTTCTTAATCATGGTGATCGTGGCTTGCTTAATAAACGCCTTATAGGTGTTGAGAAGGAAAGCTTGCGGGTCTCGCCAGAGGGCGGCATATCTCAGCTTGCGCACCCTGGTTCATTAGGGGCAGCGCTTACCAACCCCTATATAACAACGGACTATTCCGAGGCACTGCTCGAATTTATCACACCTCCCTCTCAACATATTGAATCTGTTCTTGAGTTTTTACGTGACTCACAAGCCTATGTGTATCAAAAGTTACAAAATGATGAAATTTTATGGGCAACAAGCATGCCTTGCGTTGTAGCAGGTGAAAGCAGTATTCCAATAGCCCAGTATGGCAGCTCTAATGCAGGGCAGATGAAATCTATATATCGCGAGGGGCTAGGGCATCGCTATGGGCGTGCCATGCAGGTAATTGCCGGTGTACATTTTAATTATTCATTGCCAAAAGAATTTTGGCCGGTATACAAAGGCATCCTGCAAGACACCAGGCAGAGCCTGACAGATTTTCAGTCAGACCAATACTTTGTCATGCTGCGAAACCTACAGCGTTATGGTTGGCTTATACCCTACTTGTTTGGCGCGTCACCAGCGGTATGTAAATCATTTTTAGGTGGTGCAGAAACCAATCTACAAGACTTTGATGAGAGCACTTATTATGAGCCCTATGCTACGTCCTTGCGCATGGGTGATATCGGCTATCAAAATAATAAAGAAAATGAAAGTGGTGTTAAGGCTTGTTACCACAATTTAGATGAATACGTCAAAACACTGCGATGTGCGATTGAAACACCTTATGAAGATTATGAAAAAATTGGTGTAAAAGTCGATGGAAGATATAGGCAGCTAAATGCTAACTTGTTACAAATAGAAAATGAATATTATAGTACGGTGCGCCCCAAGCAAATATTACAAGGCATTGAAAAGCCAATAATGGCCTTAAAGAAGCGTGGCGTACAATATGTTGAATTGCGCTCACTGGATGTCAATGCATTTGATCCTCTGGGTGTTAATGAAACCCAATTGCGCTTTATAGAAGTGTTTATGCTGTTTTGTCTATTGGCGGATGAAGAACAAATAACTTCGAGTGAACGCGCAGAAATAGATAAAAATGAATTATATGTAGCGCACAAAGGTCGCGATCCTAAGCTGAAGTTAAGACATAAATCGTCAGATGTAAGATTGAAAGATTGGGCTAAAGATTTATTAAATGGTATGCAGTCGGTATCTGAATTATTAGATAGGGATAAGGATGATACACCATATAACGATGCGCTAAATTTACAAATGGAAAAAGTTTTACATTCAGAGTTAACGCCATCCGCTCGAATGCTCGATGAAATGCGTGAAACCAAAGAAGGTTTCTATCATTTTGCAAAGCGAATGTCGCAAAAACATAACCAGTATTTTACCAAGCTAAAACTAGCAAAAGAAAAAGAACATTTTTTTGATAAAGCCGTAGCAGAGTCTATTGCCAAACAGGTCGATATAGAGTCTGCAGATACGCAAAGTCTGGAAGACTATCTGGCAACTTATTTTAAACAGCGTTAGTGATTGCTGAACAACGGGGTTCAGTGGTTTTTAAATTCATTAGTTAGCTGCTTTACTAAGCCTATAAGTTCTACTTTGTCCTTGTAGTTTAAAAAGTCGCCAATTTCAGTTGATTTCCCTTTAGAGCTAATGCTTAGTATTGGTATGTTGTAATTACCATTGTTCTCAATGTTAAAAGTTGACCAATGGCGTTGATACACTAATCGTGCATCTGCATGTTTGTCGCCATATTCTATGATTATGCTGTTGTCAGTAAAGTAAATAACCTGACAAATAGTGTAATGCTTGTACACAAGGTATAGCGATAATGTGAGGATTAATATTTCCAGGCCAGAGTAGGGTAATACAAGTAAAAAACCATGCGACATAAATATCAAGCCGATAATTAAAGATAGCAAAGAAAAAACTTTAACAAAGCGCACGTTGCTTGCCCAGTCGATAGGTCGATTTGGCTCGATAAGTATATTTCCAGTATAACCGTCATTATTGAGTGTGGCTGTTAGCATAGGTAAGTTAAGTGTCTTGTGGTATCTTAATTAACTATTTAGTTATAATTTATTTAAATATCAACACCAGTTGTCTAATCACTATGAAGCAAAAATACACATTAATAGATGCATTTACAAAAACACCTTTTGCGGGTGCGCAAATCGCTGTTTTTACGCACGCAGATAATTTAACAGAACACCAAAAGCAACTATTAGCTAAAGAACTTAACCTGACCGAATCAGTATTTATTACACGATCAGTAAACGAACGATGCGATGCCCAGTTAGAAATATTTACCCCGCAGGGAGATTCGGACTTCGCCGGCCATGCAGTTGTAGCTGCGGGCTATGC
>Ga0316209_1002250_pt1 | contig 16140 bp, 15 predicted proteins | sample 6monopyrite_MG_FD_204945 | JGI IMG/M metagenome (GOLD analysis project Ga0316209, IMG submission 204945) | Microbial mat bacterial communities from mineral coupon in-situ incubated in ocean water Damariscotta River, Maine, United States -... | ecosystem: Environmental > Aquatic > Marine >...
AATCGACTGAGTGGTAAAGGTCCAGCTAAGCACCACCGATTCGCTATTGATGCCCTGGCCTGCAAGTGCAATTTCCTGGAAGTTGGTGAGCTGGCGTAGCGGTTCCAACGCCGTTGCCTGCGCATCGGAGAGTATCGACACCTGACTAACGCCGCCATTGACCAGTGGAGTGGTGCGCTTGGTGGTGAAGTAGGCGATATCTGCGGTGATGGCGCGACCATCGCTACTTTGAATGCCGCTGGTTAATGCCGCCATATAGCTTGTTTTCGCTTTTAGCGGAGCCAGCGGAGAGATGATCAGCGTTTTGCTCTCAGGGTCGACCGATGAGACGCTGGCAACAAACTCAGTGCCGTAGATTAGCTGCCGCACCACACTGGTGACTGCGCCACCGATACCAGAGAGGGTAACTTCATACAGATGCACTGTTTGTGGCGTAAGCGTTGCTGCTTCGATCGGAAGACTAAAGGTCGTTTGGATGGGTGCGATGGTGGAAAAGCCATCCACTGTGTTGAGAGCGACCTGCGGGTTAGTGAAGTCGTTTGCATCGTCAACAGGGATATTGAGTGTGCCGTCGGCTGAGCCGCTGAACAACAGGTTTGAGGGGAAAGGAATGACGCTGTTAGCCGGCGAGAAATATGCCACGAAGCCAACAGTGGAGCGATCAATCTGGAGATCATTTTCAATGTTATTGTCTGTGCCACCGCATGATGCGAGTATAAAAGTGCAGCCAACTGTGAATACAGAAAAACCCCTGGAATAACGCATATTCCTTCCCTCCTGAATAAAATCCCTGTGTCTATACTATGCAGAAAAAAGCGCTGGTATCCTGTTTTTTTATCTCAAATTATGAGCAGTTGTACCAGGTTTTTAAAATGCCTCGTTATTGTTTTTTTGTAGGCATGTAAATCATATAGACATAAGTCGAATGTTGACCCCATTAGTACCTGTGCTGATGAGAAATATCAAGCCTCATGGTTTTTATACAGTTTCTAAATCATCTGATTCTTACATACGCATATTTGTTTTCTGTCATTCATTCGGCGGGGATGTGATTTATTTCCTCGCATGCGCCGTCAATTCCTTGTCGTTTGGTTTTTGGTCGATTCTATCCATTTGATTTTAAATGGTAAAAGTTGATTGTGGTCGGTGGCGTAATGATTGCATAGAGAGCAGTGACATGTCTTTATAAATCGATTGGAAAGGAAATTTGTTATGCCATTGGAAGAAGAAACAGAAGAAGTTGAACAGGCTGCTCCGGCTGCAAAGCCAAAAGGAGGCGTGCTTAAGATCATTATTATCATCCTGTTATCACTTTTAGTTATTGGCGGTAGTGTGGCGGCAACACTTTATTTTGCGGGTGTCTTCCCTGCTGCTGAAGAGGCAAGTGGCAGTGATGGGGATGTTAAAAGTAGCTCGAAGTCGAAGAAAGATAAAAAAAGCGAGGAGAATCGTCCGGCTATCTATTTCACTTTTGAAAAACCATTTGTGGTTAATTTCATCGACAAGAATCAAATTCGCTATCTGCAGATCAATGTAGAAGTAATGTCGCGTGATCAAGCTGTAATCGACAGCATCGGGGTTCATCTGCCAAAAATTAAGAATAACTTTTTGGTGCTCTTTAGTGACCTTGATTTCGACATGATTACCAATGCGGCCGGGAAACAGAAATTACGAGACCTTGCCCTTGAGGAGTTACGAAAGATTTTGAAGGACGAGGAAGACAACGATGATGTTGAAGCACTTTATTTCACCGGCTTTGTAATGCAGTAGCGCAGGAAATTCAAATGTCTGTAAATGATCTGTTAACACAGGATGAGATTGATGCGCTGCTGCATGGTGTTAGTGGCGGTGACATTGATTCAGAAGATGATGAGTTGCTGGCTGATGGTACAGCGCATGAATATGACTTTAACAGTCAGGATCGGATTGTACGTGGGCGCATGCCCACGCTGGAGATGATTAATGAGCGCTTTGCTCGTCACTTTAGAATCAGCCTGTTTAATATGTTACGTCGTACGGCTGAAATCTCAGTTGGTAGTGTGCAGATGCTGAAATTTGCAGAGTATGTTCATAGCCTGTTTGTTCCTGCCAGTTTGAATCTGGTTAAAGTAGAACCACTACGTGGGACCGGGCTATTCGTGTTTGATCCTAAGTTAGTTTTTACAGTGGTTGATAATTTTTTTGGTGGCGAAGGAAAATTCCACGCCAAGATTGAAGGTCGAGAGTTTACCCCGACCGAACAGCGCATTGTTCAAATGATGCTTGATCTCAGCTTTAAAGATATGAAAGAGGCGTGGAATCCAGTGATGCCGGTTGAGTTTACTTTTCAGGGAATGGAAGTAAACCCTCATTTTGCCAATATCGTCAGTCCAAGCGAAGTGGTGGTGGTGACAACATTTCATATTGAGCTGGATGGCGGTGGTGGAGACCTTCATGTGACATTTCCATATTCGATGGTCGAGCCGATTCGTGAATTATTAGATGCTGGAGTGCAGAGTGATCGTGATGATAACGATGATCGCTGGGCTATTGCACTGGTAGAGGAGATTAAAGAGGCGGATGTCGAGGTGAGTAGTGTGTTAACGGAGACTGAATTGTCGTTACATGACCTCAATGAAATGAAGGTGGGCGATATTATTCCAATTGACCTGCCGGATAAGGTGACTATCCGTGTCGAAGATATACCGGTGTTTAGAGGTAGCTTTGGTGTTTCAGACGGGAAAAATGCAATCAAGATTACAGAGCGTGTAGTGGCTGAAAGTTCACGACAGCTGAAAACAGTGACGGGGTAGTAAGCATGAATGATACGACTGATAACAATGACGATGTGGGTGATGACTGGGCAGAAGCAATGAATGAGCAGGCTGTGGCGGAAGAGGCGGTAGCAGCCCCGGCGGATTTTCAAAATCTGCAGCCAGATGCAAGTGCGTTAAATGCAATGGAAGAGAGTATTGAGATGATTCTTGATATTCCAGTCACAGTGTCGGTGGAGATTGGGCGCAGCAAAATAAACATCCGCAACCTGCTTAAGTTAAACCAGGGTTCGGTGGTCGAGCTAGACCGCCTGGCGGGCGAGCCGATGGATGTGATTGTAAACGGTACGTTGATCGCGCATGGTGAAGTGGTGGTGGTAAACGAGAAATTCGGTGTTCGTTTGACGGATGTTATTAGCGCCGAAGAGCGTGTCAAAAAGCTTAAATAATCGTAATTTAAGGTGGTTCCCTTGATTAAACATTTCCTCTTACTAACGCTGTTGTGCCCGCTTTCTGTGATGGCGAACGAAACAGTGGCTGTTGAAATTCAGAAAGCACCAGAAGTGATGGGCACTGGCAATATCGTACAAATTGTCCTGGGACTGTTTGTGGTATTGATGATGATATTTGGTGCCGGCTGGATGATGAAAAGGTTTGGAGGTTTTGGTGGGGTTTCGAACGCTAATTTGAAAGTTGTCGCTGGGATTACCGTTGGCCAACGCGAGAAAATCGTGGTGGTTCAGGCGGGCGATGTGCAAGTGCTCGTTGGAATCGCACCAGGTAACATTCGTACGCTACATGTACTCGACAAGAATATCGACCATGAGAGTGCCTTGACGGTTAAATCAGCGATCACTGTTGAGCCGGGTGGTGGCTTTATGGATCAACTTAAACAACAGGTTAAAAAACGAGCAGCATCATGATGCGCCTATTAATTACAGCGGGTTTATTGTTGATCTCGATTGCAACTGCGTCGGCGGATACGGGGCTGCCCGCTTTGACGGTCTCGCCCGCAAGCAATGGTGGTGAGACATATACATTAAGCATCCAGATACTGGCGCTGATGACTGTTCTGACCCTGTTGCCAGCGGGTCTATTAATGATGACGTCATTCACGCGGATCATTATTGTCTTTGCTATTTTGCGCCAGGCTTTGGGAACGGCTCAGACACCTACCACGCAAACATTGGTGGGATTGGCGCTCTTTCTTTCAATCTTCATCATGATGCCTGTTTTTGAAGCGGGCTACGAGGCAGGTGTTAAGCCTTACCTGGAAGAAACTATGGAGGCTCAGGAGGCGGCTGAAAAAGCGATTGAGCCATTTAGAAAATTTATGTTGGCACAAACACGTGATAGTGATCTTAATCTTTTTGCTAGCCTTTCGGGTAACGAACATATTGAGAATTATGATGAGGTTCCGCTGTCGATGTTGTTGCCTGCATTTGTCACGAGTGAGTTAAAAACCGCTTTCCAGATAGGGTTTATGATTTTTATTCCATTCTTGATCATTGACCTCGTGGTGGCGAGTGTGTTGATGGCGATGGGTATGATGATGTTGTCACCATTGATTATTTCATTGCCATTCAAATTGATGCTTTTTGTGTTGGTCGATGGTTGGGCGTTGATTATGGGAACGCTAGCATCAAGCTTCTATATGTGATGGGTGCTGAGAGGTAAGTAGTATGGGACCAGAAGACGTATTATCACTCGGGCGAACCGCACTTGAAGTGACCATTGTGATTATCGCACTGCTGTTAATCCCAGCTTTGATTGTGGGTCTGCTGGTGAGTATGTTTCAGGCGGCCACACAGATTAACGAGGCGACACTTAGCTTTATTCCCAAACTCTTTATTACTTTTATTGTGATGTTGATTGGTGGGCCGTGGATTCTTCAGGTGATGACAACCTATACGAAGAAATTGATTGAGAGCATTCCGATGATGATCGGATAACGGCAGTAACTTTCGAGCCTGAATCATAGTGAACTTCACCGATGAACAATTAGTCTCCCTTGTAACGAGTTATTTCTGGCCGTTCATTAGAATCGCTGCGTTTATTGCTGTTGTTCCTGTGTTTGGTGCGCGCGTTGTACCCGGTCGAATTCGCATGATGTTCGCCATTGCATTAACGATGGTGATTGTTCCGATTCTTCCACCGCCTACGGCGATTGACCCACTGGGTGTCGATGGCATGCTGATCACAATGGCGCAGGTGATGATTGGCCTTGCGATGGGGTTTACAGTGAAATTGATATTTGCTGCGATTGAAACGGGTGGTCATGTTATGGCGCAAACTATGGGGCTTGGTTTTGCGCAAATGAATGACCCTGCCAATGGCGTTACTGTACCGGTGGTTAGTCAATTTTATATCATTATGGCGACCTTGCTATTCCTTGCGCTTAATGGGCATCTGGTGGTGATTGATGTGTTAGCAGAAAGTTTTACCATGCTGCCGGTCTCAATGCAGGGGGTTAGCCCCGACGGTATCTGGATGTTGATCTCATGGTCTAGCTGGATTTTTACCGGCGCTGTTTTGATGTCATTGCCGGTGGTGGTTGCATTGTTGCTGATCAATGTCGCCTTTGGAGTGATGATGCGTGCAGCTCCACAGTTGAATGTCTTTGCGGTTGGTTTTCCATTGACGCTAACATTCGGTTTTATTTTTATGTGGGCATCACTGGAAATATTCTTACCTCAGTTTAATAGTTTGATCGAGCACGCCTTGATGACTGTTGGCAATATGCTTTCTGCGAGATAGACGATGGCAGAGAGCAATACAGGTCAGGAAAAAACAGAACAGGCAACGCCCAAGAAACTCCAGGAATCGCGTGATAAGGGGCAGGTGGCGCGTTCGCGTGAGTTAACCACGATGACTCTGTTGCTGGCTTCTGGGGGTGCTTTTTTGATGCTAGGCGAGCAACTGGTGATCGATATTATGGGGTTAATGCGGGAGGCGTTTACTGCGAGTCGCGTGGACCTGATGGATGAAAAAAGCCTTACGCTACTACTTGAAGACTCAATTATTAGTGCATTGATTGCCCTGGTTCCCTTTTTTGTAGTGGTTGCACTGGCGGCATTTTTTGCGCCGCTTGGGCTTAGTGGCTGGTCATTTAGTGCTCAGGCGATGGCTTTTAAATGGAGCAAACTTGATCCAATCAAGGGAATGGGGCGAGTTTTTTCGATGAAAGGGTTGATGGAGCTGTTTAAGGCCTTAGCAAAATTTGTGTTGGTGATGACGATAGCGGTGCTCATTTTGTGGAACCAGTCTGAGATGTACATGTTGCTTGGTGTCAAGAGTGTTGAGCCTGCGATAGCACAGGCGGGTAACCTGCTGATGTGGGCTTTCATTTTATTGAGTTGCGCCACTATTTTGGTTGCGGCGATTGATGTGCCATTTCAGTTATGGGACCACGCCAAGCAGTTGAAAATGACGCTGCAGGAAGTGAAGGACGAATACAAGCAGACGGAAGGTAACCCGGAGATGAAGCGTAAGGTGCGTGAAACTCAGATGGCGATGGCTGAGAAACGCATGATGGAAGAGGTGCCGAAGGCTGATGTCATCATCACCAATCCAACGCACTATGCGGTCGCGTTGAAATATGATCAAGCCAAATCGGGTGCGCCGATTGTAGTCGCGAAGGGACAGGACCTGGTGGCGGCGAAGATTAGAAGCCTGGCTTACAGTAATAATATTCCGCTGGTAGAAGCGCCGCCATTGTCTCGTGCGCTTTTTTACAGTGCTGAAATAAACGATGAAGTGCCTGCTGGCCTTTATCTTGCAGTGGCTCAGGTGCTGGCATACGTCTATCAATTAAGGCAAAAGCAGTCTCGTTTTGATGAGACGTTGACGATGGATGATCTACCGATTCCAGATGATTTAAAACGTGATGAGTAAGGTGAAGTTATGGCTCAAGCAAGTTTAGGGGATACCGCTCGACAAATCAGTCGCAATGGTTTGATTGGCGCGCCGCTGTTATTAATGTCGATTCTGGCAATGATGGTGGTGCCGTTGCCGCCATTTTTGTTGGATCTGTTTTTCACGTTTAACATTGCGCTCTCACTGATTGTGATTCTTTCGGGTGTTTACGCTAAAAAGCCGCTTGATTTTGCCGTTTTCCCAACGATTCTATTGATTGCGACGTTGCTGCGTCTGGCGTTAAATATCGCCTCAACACGTATTGTGCTGTTAGAGGGGCACACCGGCACTGCGGCGGCCGGTCAGGTGATTGAGGCCTTTGGTGATTTTGTGGTCGGTGGCAATTACGCCGTCGGTCTGGTTGTTTTTGCAATCCTGGTGATCATCAACTTTGTGGTGGTGACCAAGGGTGCGGGTCGTATTTCAGAAGTGAGTGCGCGCTTTACACTCGATGCGATGCCAGGCAAGCAGATGGCGATTGATGCGGATCTAAACGCGGGTGCGATTGATCAGGACGAGGCGATGCGTCGTCGTGCAGAGGTTGTCTCCGAGGCGGACTTTTATGGTTCGATGGATGGTGCCAGTAAATTTGTTCGTGGTGATGCCATTGCCGGTATTTTGATTCTCTTTATTAATATCATTGGTGGTTTGTCAATCGGCATGTTGCAGCACAATATGGCCTTTCCGGATGCGATGCATAACTACACTTTGCTAACCATTGGTGATGGCCTGGTGGCACAGATTCCCTCATTAATTCTCTCAACCGCAGCAGCCATTATGGTCACGCGTGTCTCTAGCGAAGAAGATATGGGGCAGCAATTTGCTTCTCAGATGTTTGAGAACCCTCGTGCGCTAGGTGTGACGGCGGGTGTGATCGGTATCCTTGGCTTGATCCCCGGCATGCCAAACATGATCTTTCTCGGTATTGCAGCACTGGCAGGTGGTGGTGCGTATCTGTTGCATCAACGCTCGTTGGAACGTGAGGCGCTTGGGCTTGAGCCTGGGCAGTCTGCCGCTGGAAAAGCGCCGCCGCCCGGACAGGCGGGAACGCAGGCTGGGCAGCCACTGCCGCAAGGCTCGCCTGATGGTTCGGATGAGGGCGCTGAGGATAATAAAGACCTGAGCTGGGATGATGTTTTGCCAGTGGATGTGATCGGGCTTGAGGTCGGCTACAAGCTGATACCGCTGGTGGATAAAAATCAGAATGGGCAGTTGATGGCGCGGATCAAGGGTATTCGTAAAAAGCTGACTCAGGAAATTGGCTTTTTGATTCCGCCGGTTCATATTCGTGACAATCTGGAATTATCACCAGGTGCGTACCGCATCACTTTGATGGGCGTTGCGGTGGGTGAGTCTGATATCTATCCGGATCGTGAAATGGCGATCAACCCTGGGCAGGTATTTGGCACCCTCGCGGGCACGCCAACCAAAGATCCTGCGTTTGGTATGGACGCGCTCTGGATTGATCCCAGTCAGCGCGAGCAGGCTCAGACGATGGGTTATACCGTGGTCGATGCCAGTACGGTGGTGGCCACTCACATTAGTCAGCTGCTTCAGAGCCAGGCATATGATCTGCTAGGGCGCGAAGAGGTTCAGCATCTGCTGGATGGCATGGCAGTCAATGCACCTAAGCTGGTTGAGGGCCTGGTGCCAGATATTATGCCGCTAGGTACGATTCAGAAGGTATTGCGTAACCTGCTGGAAGAGAATATTCCCATTCGTGATATGCGTACGATTATCGAAACACTTGCGGTTGAAGGCACTAGAAGTCAAGATCCTGACGCTTTGACTGCCGCTGTGAGGATTGGGCTTGGTCGAATGATCGTTCAAAATATCAATGGCTTATCTAGTGAGCTTGCAGTGATTTCTCTTGACCCATCTCTGGAACAGTTATTGCAAGAGTCTATGCAGGGTGGTGGTGGATTGGAGCCAGGGTTGGCAGAAAGAATACACCAGTCACTATTAGAATCGGCGCAAAGACAAGAGATGGCAGGGCAGCCCGCAGTATTAGTAGTTTCAGCACCGTTAAGGCCAATGTTGGCAAGATTTGTAAGAAACACCATTCCGAGTCTACATGTGTTGTCTTACAACGAAATGCCAGATAACAGACAGATAAAGATTGTTTCGAATATTGGTAGACCTGAATAGCTGAACAGAGTGGTGTGATGAGGTAGTAGTCATGGTGATAGAGCAGCAAATGATAAGTAACAGAAAAGGTGGGGAGTCGTTATGAAAATTAAACGTTATTTTGCTCCCGATGTGCGACAGGCAATGCGTATGGTGCGTGATGCACAAGGCCCTGATGCTGTCATCTTATCGAATAAAAGTGTTGATGGTGGCATCGAAATTGTAGCTGCAATCGACTATGACGAATCCGCTTTCCCACGCACCACAGCGGCACAACGTGAACCGCAGATGAAACAAAGCAGCGCCACTGAGCAGGTGCTATCAGATTCACCAGTGCAATCATTCCAACAAGAATCCCAAAGAGAACCTCGGAGAGAACCCCAGCGCGAACAAGCGACCGTGCGTCCATCCGTACCGTCAGCAGCAAAATCCAGCATACCAAGCGATCGCTTAAGTGCGCCGATGAGTGCGGCCTCTCGCTATGAAGGCGAAAAGAGAAGGCAGGCGCATTCACAAGCACCACTGGCTAGCATTCAGTGGGGCCAGGAGCCAGCGATCGTTGAGATGCAGACAGAATTGAAAAGCCTGCGCGGCATGCTTGAAAAGCAGTTATCGGGATTAGTTTGGGATGAATACACGCGCAGAAACCCTAGAAAAGCAGAGTTGATTCAGCAGTTAATCGGATTGGGATTGAGTGAATCGTTAAGCAAGTCGCTGGCAGAAGAGGTGTCTGAACGCACTCATCCTGATGATCTGTTCAAAAATGCGCTGGAATGTTTCTCGCGCATGATTCCAGTGGCGAATGATGAAATCTTAAATGAAGGCGGTGTGATCGCGCTGGTTGGCCCAACGGGCGTAGGCAAAACCACGACCGCTGCAAAACTGGCAGCGCGCTACGCACTGCGTCATGGGAATCGCCATGTGGCATTAGTGACGATCGATAACTACCGCGTATGTGCGCATGAGCAGTTACGCACTTACGGCAGAATCCTTGATATTCCAGTGAAAACAGCCGATAGCCGAGAGGAGCTTCGCAAAGTGCTTGATGACCTTTGCGATCGTCGCCTGGTGTTGATTGACACAGCGGGTATGAGTCAGCGTGATAGTCATCTTGCAGAGCAGGCCTCGATGTTATGTGGCGATGATATGTTTATTAAATCATCACTCGTGGTATCAGCTACGTCACAGGTTGCGAGTGTGCAGGAAGTGATGAATGCATTTGGTGTGTTTAATCCTGCGAGTGTCATGATGACCAAGCTGGATGAGGCAACCAGTTTCGGTGGTGCACTGGATATGGCAACGCAATACGGTGTTCCTATTTCATATATATGTGATGGCCAGCAAGTGCCGGAAGATATGCACCTGGCGCGGGCGTACGACCTGGTTAACCGATGTGTCGATATAACGGAAAGATCTGTTCCTGGAAGGAGTGGCGATAGCGGCATGGAAATGATAGCCCAATCAATCGCAAGGGGAGCGGAAAATGCTAATGTCTGAGGTAGGAGTAAGTCAAATGTCAGGCCTGCGCCATGTTGCAAACCCTCATCCGGTTCGCGTCATTACGGTGACCAGTGGTAAGGGTGGGGTTGGTAAAACAAACATCTCTGTGAATATGTCAGTCGCATTGGCAGCTAGTGGTCAAAATGTCTTACTAATGGATGCCGACCTTGGGCTGGCCAATGTGGATGTGCTATTGGGATTGCAGCCTGCCTACAACCTCTCTCATGTGGTTAATGGTGAGCGTTCACTTGAAGAGGTGATGGTGACTGGACCGGAGGGACTACAGGTTATCCCGGCTTCTTCTGGTTTAAAAAATATGGCGGAGTTGAGTCATGCTGAACATGCCGGCTTGATTCGCGCATTTAGTGAGCTGAGTTTCAACCCTGATGTGTTGGTGATCGACACCGCCGCGGGTGTATCAGATAGCGTGGTGACATTTAGTCGAGCCTCACATGAAGTGATTGTAGTGGTTTGTGATGAGCCGGCCTCGATCACTGATGCCTACGCAACAATCAAATTATTGAGTCGTGATCACGGATTGTACCGCTTCCGAATCGTGGCAAACATGGTTCGCAGCTCTCAGGAGGGGGTCGAACTGTATAAAAAGCTTGTAAAAGTGACAAACCATTTTCTTGATGCAACACTCGATTATATGGGGGCAGTCCCATATGACGACTATTTAAGAAAGGCTATCCAGAAACAGCGTTCAGTGGTCGATGCATATCCACGTAGCAAGGCATCTATTGCATTTAAAAAACTGGCGCAGAAGACGGAACAATGGCCAACACCGGACTCGGCGAGTGGATACCTGGAATTTTTTGTCGAGAGATTGTTTAAATCCAGTAATGATGGAACGATAACAACATATGAATAATCTAGCCATGTACGTAACTATTCAAGATGAAGAAAAACCTGCCAGCAATGGCGCTGATGACCTGGTAACACGCTATGCGCCACTGGTGAAGCGAATTGCCTATCACATCATGAGTCGCCTGCCGCCGAGCGTGCAGGTGGATGATTTGATACAGGCCGGGATGATCGGTTTACTTGAAGCATCTCGAAATTATGATGCTAAACAGGGTGCCAGTTTTGAAACCTATGCCGGTATTCGTATTCGAGGGTCGATGCTCGATGAAATTCGTAAAGGTGACTGGGCACCAAGATCGGTCCACCGTAAGGCGCGACAGGTAGCAGAAGCGGTACGTAAGATTGAAAATGAGACGGGTCGTGACGCACGGGATCATGAAGTTGCCGAAGCGTTAGAGATGCCGCTCGAGAAATACCACAAGACGCTACAGGATGCGAGTAGTTGCCGGCTGTTAAGTTTTGAAGACATGGGAATGAATGAAGACTCTGTGCCTTCAAAACTAAGTGGGCCTGCAATGAATCCGTTTGATGGTGTGCAAAAAGATGACTTCAAGAAAAATCTGGGCGAAGCGATCTCGGGGCTACCTGAGCGTGAACGACTAGTATTAACACTTTATTACGATGAAGAACTTAACCTGCGTGAGATTGGTTCTGTGATTGGCGTTAGTGAGTCACGTGTTAGTCAGATTCATAGCCAGGCTTTGATTCGGTTGCAGGCGCGACTGGGACATTGGGTTAACAACGATTGATTGTATAGCAGGAGGCTACCTTGGACAAAGATATGAAAATACTCATTGTGGATGATTTTTCTACAATGCGACGGATCATAAAGAACCTCTTGCGTGATCTTGGTTTTAACAATACGTCAGAGGCTGATGACGGCAATACGGCATTGCCGATGTTGCAGGCTGGCGATTTTGACTTCCTTGTTACTGACTGGAATATGCCGGGGATGGAAGGGATCGATCTGTTAAAGGCGGTGCGCGCGGATGAAAAGCTGGCGAATCTTCCGGTATTGCTGGTGACGGCTGAGGCAAAGAAAGAGCAGATTGTTGAGGCTGCTCAGGCTGGTGTGAATGGCTATGTTGTTAAACCATTTAACGCGGCCACGCTGAAAGAAAAAATAGAGAAGATTTTTGAGCGAATTGAGGCATCACAATAAAAATCCAGGGAAGGAGATGCAGAGATGGCATTCAGCGAATCAATATTAAGTGAACAATGTCTTGAACAGGCGCGTGGCCTGGTGAGTAGTATCGAAAACAGGGATGAAGACGCGGCGTTTGGCCATTTGAGAGAGATTAGTCGTATCAATGAAACAAAGATGTTTCAGGAAATTGGCCGCCTAACGAGAGAGCTACATGACACGTTGGTTGGCTTTGGCATTGAGACTGAAATATCAGACCTTGCTGAGCATGACATTCCCGATGCGAGGGAGCGCCTGAGTCATGTGATTAGTGTGACAGATCAAGCCGCCCACAAAACGCTAACCGCGGTTGAAGAAGCAATTCCTGTTTGTAGAGAGCTTGAAGAAAGCGCAGCAAAGATTGAATCTCAATGGAAGCGATTTATTTCGCGTGACTTGTCAGCGGATGAATTTCGTGAGCTTTCACGTGAGATAGGTGGGCACCTTGAGATTTCAGCCGACCGTTATACAAAGATCAAAGCGTATCTTAATGATATTTTGATGGCGCAAGATTTTCAGGACATTACGGGTCAAATCATTCGTCGTGTTATTGGCCTGGTACAGGATGTAGAAGACAAACTGGTCGGGCTGATTAAAATTTCAGGTAGCCTTAATAGTGAAGAGAATAAGTTAGAAAAGAAGCCGGTTGAAAAAGTACTAGAGGGTCCTCAAGTACCCGGAAAAGAGAGTGCAACTGCATTGAAGAGTCAGGACGAAGTTGATGACCTGCTCTCAAGCTTAGGGTTCTAGTGATAACATGGCGATCGATACAGATGACGAAATTCTACAGGACTTTCTTGTAGAGGCAGATGAAATACTCGAGAAGCTAGGTGAGCAGCTGGTTGATCTTGAGCAGAGCCCGCAGGATTCCGAGTTACTGAATGCTGTTTTTCGCGGCTTTCATACCATTAAAGGTGGTGCTGGATTTTTAGCACTGACAGCATTGGTTGAAGTCTGTCACCACGCAGAAGATGTCTTTAATGTACTACGGCAGGGTGACCGTGTTGTCGATGCTTCTTTGATGGATGCATTTTTACGCGTCACTGATAGTGTTAATGATATGTTTGGTGAAGTTCGGGAAGGAATTGATCCTACTCCGGCAGACCCTGAGTTGATTGAAACACTGAAAAGATTTCTTTCTGCTGGTAATGAACCAGCACCCGCCACCGTTATCGAAACGCCTGTTGCTGACACGGTTGAAGACAGTGCATCGGACGGCGGCGAAGAGATTACGGATGATGAATTTGAGTCGCTGCTAGACCAGCTGCATGGTGCTGCTCCTAGTACGGCTACGCCAGTTAATGCTGGCGCAGAAGATAGTATTGTTAAGAGTGATGGCGGGTCGAATGATGAGATTACCGATGATGAATTTGAATCACTGCTTGATCAGCTACATGGTGGCGGTGCACCTAAAGCAGTAACACCTGAACCCCCGGTTACCGCTGTTACCGAAAAGAAAGCGGCTGCAGATGATGGTCTGATAACTGATGATGAGTTTGAAGGATTGCTTGATCAATTACATGGTAAAGGTGAGATGGCCAGGGTGGCACCTGTTGTAGCAAGTGCGCCTGAGTCCGCAGCAAAACCAGAAGAGAAACAGGATGCGCCGGCTCCAGAACCTGCGCCAATGGCAAAGGCTAAACCAGCACCGGCTCCAGCTCCAGCCAAAAAGAAAGAGGGTGCCGCGACGCAGGCTGAGACAACTGTTCGTGTCGATACTAAGCGTCTTGATGACATTATGAATCTGGTAGGGGAGTTAGTGCTGGTTCGTAATCGCCTCTCAACACTTGAATCTACTAAATCAGATGAAGCAATGACACAGGCCGTTGCCAATCTTGACCTGGTGACGACTGATCTTCAGAACTCGGTGATGAAGACGCGCATGCAGCCGATCAAAAAAGTCTTTGGGCGATTTCCTCGTGTTGTGCGTGACCTTGCGAGAAGCCTGAAGAAAGAGGTAGTGCTTGAACTTATTGGTGAAGAGACAGACCTTGATAAAAACCTGGTTGAAGCATTGGCTGATCCACTGGTTCATCTGATTCGTAATTCTGTTGATCATGGTATTGAAATTCCTGATGTAAGGGAAAAGGCCGGAAAGGATCGTGCGGGCTGTGTTGTCTTGTCGGCAACCCAGGAAGGAGATCATATTCTGTTAACGATCGATGATGACGGTGCCGGTATGGATGCCGATAAATTAAGAAGCATCGCGGTGAGTAAAGGGCTATTTGATGAAGATGCCGCAGCAAGACTAGATGATAAAGAGTGTTTTAATCTGATTTTTATGCCTGGATTTTCAACAAAAGAAGAGATATCAGATATTTCAGGTCGTGGTGTCGGCATGGATGTTGTTAAGACGCGTATTGCGCAATTAAATGGCTCGATTGAGATTGACTCTGCAATGGGTAAAGGCAGTCGAATCGCAATCAAATTGCCTTTAACGCTTGCCATAATGCCAACGCTAATGGTCTTACTGGGAGAGCAGGTTTTTGCCTTGCCATTGGTGAGTGTGGTTGAAATATTTAATCTTGATTTAACCGAATCAAAAGTCGTTGATGGACAGCCAGTGGTGTTGATTAGAAATAAGGCGTTGCCTATTTTCTATTTAAGGGAGTGGTTGATCAAAGGTGCACGACGGAGTGAAACGCAAAAAGAAGGGCATGTTGTTGTGGTGAGTTCAGGTTCCCAACAAGTCGGTTTTGTGGTTGATCAGTTAATTGGTCAGGAAGAGGTGGTGATTAAGCCGCTCGGATCTATGTTGCATGGAACTCGCGGACTTGCGGGTGCAACTATCACAGGGGATGGAAAAATCTCACTGATTCTTGACGTGCCTGAATTACTGACAGCATATGCGTGATAATTGGTTAGAGGTGAGATGTGACTGTTCGTGTTCTTGTTGTTGATGATTCAAGCTTTTTCAGGCATCGCCTGAGTGAGATGCTGAATGCTGACAAGCACATTGAGGTTGTTGGCTGTGCTGCTGATGGTGCTGAAGCAATTATAAAAGCCAGTGAACTACGTCCTGATGTTATCACGATGGATATAGAGATGCCTGTGATGGACGGGATTACGGCAACAAAAAAAATAATGGCGCAAACACCGACGCCTATTTTAATTTTTTCTTCATTAAGCACGGCAGGTGCAAAGGCGACATTCGAAGCGCTGGATGCTGGCGCACTCGATTTTTTACCTAAAAAAATTGATGATATTGCAAAAGAGCTTGATACGGCGAAGCGTTTATTGTGCGCACGTGTCAGGGTGCTGGGTGCGCGGGGGATAGCCAAAACTGGAATGCTTGCCTCGTCAGCTTCTTCACGGCCTTTATCAACGTTTAAAGCGAATAGTGTTACTAAGAAAAGCGCAAGCCTTGATTTAAACAAGCTTAAGCTGATTGCGATTGGCACTTCAACCGGAGGACCTGTCGCGTTACAAAATATTTTAACAGCGATTCCTGCTGGTTTCCCGTTGCCGTTAATCATTGTCCAGCACATGCCGGCAAGTTTTACACCATCGTTTTCAGAGCGTCTTAATTCTTTGTGCAATATTCAGGTTAAGCAGGCCGATCATGGCGATGAAATTAAGCGCGGCGTCGCCTATATCGCGCCAGGTGGTATGCAGATGGTGGTTAAGAAATACGGTGCGCGCTTATCGATAAAGCTTGAAGAAGCAGAGTCGACACAGACATATAAGCCTAGTGTTGATATTACATTTTCTTCACTGGCAGCGGTCTGTTCATCTGAGTTGCTGGCGCTAGTGCTGACAGGAATGGGTGCGGATGGCCGAGATGGTGCGCGATTG
>Ga0316209_1002251_pt1 | contig 16128 bp, 10 predicted proteins | sample 6monopyrite_MG_FD_204945 | JGI IMG/M metagenome (GOLD analysis project Ga0316209, IMG submission 204945) | Microbial mat bacterial communities from mineral coupon in-situ incubated in ocean water Damariscotta River, Maine, United States -... | ecosystem: Environmental > Aquatic > Marine >...
GTGAATTGTTTCGCCATTCAACCCAATAAACGAGCGCTCACTGTGCCCAAACCACCGATCACTGTGCCCAAACCACCGCTTCATGGTCTTTTGGTCACAGGTTGACAGCATAATCATAGCTACACCATCCCTTACAACACAACCAATAAGAATCCCTCAAAGTCTCCACCTAAGGCGGAGGATTAGGGCGCTCAGGGATTTAGGGGGCTGGTGCCAACTTCCGCTCCAACCACCCATTATAGTTAACCAACTCGGCATCTTCACTTCGTGGAGATGTCGTTTTTGTAAACAGTAGAATACGGTCTTTCATTTCCTCACTGCGCAGCGAAATACCTTTCAGGAACATATCTGAGATGAGGTTGAGTAGCATCGCTTCGCGCATGTTCTCCTGATTTTCGAGCTGTTCTTTAAAATCCTTCCTGATCTGTTTCATACGGTATTCAAGAAAATCCGTATCACCCAGTTCTAAGCGGATAAGAACCTCCAGAATGGCAATTCGGAACTTGAGAGGTACTGCCGTGTTCTCAAACCGCTCGTGCAGATATAATTGATTCAAGCGCTTTATTGCTTCGCGGTAATTGCCCATATCAAAGTAGAAGATGGATAGGTTGAGATACACGAAAACGATGTAAAAAGGCGTATTCTTCAGCTTTTCGTTGTGCTCCAACTCCTGCAAGGTCGAAATCGCCTTTTCCATATCTACCTTGGAATAATTGATAACCAACGAATTGTAATAGAAGAACAAGAAGCGGTCGTGATGCAGTTTGTCAAACTCATCCATCCCACTCTTCAGTTTCTCCGCCCATTGAAGCGACTCTTCCAGTTTATTGTTCTTAAAAAGGGCGTTCACCATATACGTCAGCATCTGCAACTTGGTCTGATGATTCGACTTGGTGAAGAGTTTTTCCTCCTCAAACTCGGCATAGGTCACACGCAGGTAATCCTCCAAGTTCGGATAATCGTGCTGCTGCAACAGAATCTGGCTAACCGCCTGATAGATCCTGAAACGCAGGACTGAACTTCCCTTCAGCTCCTTGCTATCAGTCAGCCGCTGCACCGTTTCCTGAAGCATATCTACAACAGGGTTATCAACCGGAGAAAAGTTCTGCGTAATCTTCAGCTTATACTTAACGGTGGCCAGAATATCATCTATCTGACGGATAGATTTCAGTCTCAACTCATTTTCTTGACGCTTGAGTATGTAAGTTTCCGGGTTAATACTGAGCATTTCTTGCGACAGGCGAATGAACTCGGTGTAGATTAAATCGAGCAGTTCTAAGTTCTCTAATGTTATGGCGTGCTTCTCGGCCTTACCCAAAAAATGTTCTGCTAAGGAGAACAGGTTTCGCGATATGTAGTGGCGTGCCAAGTTGTAAAGATTAATGGCCTGTGCCACATCCTCATCCTCAAAATGGTGCACCATAAGGCTTTTACTCAACTCAGATTTAAGCCTGTTTTTTAATCTGTAGTAAGGGTTCTTGTTCCCATCAGGATAAAGTTTAGAACAGATGGCATCTTCATCAAACCGTTCACGTTCTTTCTTTATGCAATCAAAGAGTGCTATATCCTTTCTAGGTTCCTTACTCAAAAGGCGGGACGAATAAATCTTGAAGAATCGAATCTCTTCTTTATTCAGACCAAGAACCATTTGATTGAGAGTGTCCATTTTGAGTGCGTAAGAAACATTGAAATTATAAAACCATTTGTACAATCATCGAATTACATTTGAGTAAATGATGTTGGAAATGAAGCGTATTCTGAAATCTGTTGTGCTTGTGGTCTGTGCTTGCCTTGTCTCTTTTGGGGCACAGTCGCAGACCTACGAATTGCAAATTGACAGTATCGTGGGTATTCCAGATACGGTTTACAATGGGCAGGAGGTAACTTTTTACATGATTGTGTCCATGAACAGTCCGCTTTTTTACCAAGGCGATGTGTTTGTAGAACTCGAGTATGGCAGTCAATTCTATCAGGTTGACACGAGTATAAATGCAAATGGTTTTCTCAATCCGAATGCACCCAATACAATCTCTGCAACATATATTTTCAGTACGGATAATTACCTGAACATTGGAGATAATGTAGTCGTAGTATGGCCTCGGATTGGAGATGGAGTGAATCCACCACAGACAGTGGTTAATCCGAAAACCGTGGCGGTTACCTTAATTGAGCCAACAGGAATTGAAGAATTATCAAGGAATGGGAAATCGGTTTTTTATCCGAACCCTGCACAATCGGCTATTCATTTTGTGGATGAGCTCAAGAGTGAGGTAAAACAAATTTCAATTTTGGATGCCTTCGGTAGGTTGCTGCATAAGTCCTGCGTCACCACGCAAATGGATGTTTCATCTCTTCCAACAGGGGTTTACTTCATCCAGGTTGAGACCAAAGAAGGCAACTTGGTTTCCGACAAACTGCTTATTTCGAGATAAATTCGAAGCCTAACAGAAAGACCTTCAAGGTTTTCAAAACCTTGAAGGTCTCATCTTGCCTGCTGCTGCGAGTGTCTTCGCTTGTGGTTTTCGTAGTTCCCACTGCGCTCGACCAAACATGCTATCTATGATTCCCATTTGATTTTTACCTTTCCCTGCGTAAGCAGAACCAATGAAAAAACAGATTATTATCGGTGCAGGTCTAGTAGGGTCGCTGCATGCAGTTTACCTAGCAAAGCGCGGAGTGCAAGTTGAGGTTTACGAACGAAGGCCTGATATGCGCAACACTGATATTGTTGCAGGTCGTTCCATCAATTTGGCCATCTCGCACCGAGGATTAAAGGCGTTGGATAGGGTTGGGCTGAAGGAAAAAGTACTGGAAATGGTTATTCCAATGCCAGGTCGCATGATTCATGATGTGGAAGGCAATACCAACTTTCAACCTTATGGAAAGGAAGGTCAGCAGATTAACTCAGTTTCTCGCGGTGGACTGAACGCATTACTTATGACTGAAGCCGAAAAGGCAGGTGTGAAAATTCACTTCAATCAGCGTTGCGTGGACATGAACTTAGATGGAGGCGAAGCCACATTTAGGAACGATACCACGGAAGAGGAAACCACGGTTTCTGCCAAACACATTTACGGAACCGATGGAGCTTTTAGCGAAGTGCGGCACGGTCTTATGATGACCGAACGGTTTGATTATTCACAAACCTATCTAGAACATGGTTACAAGGAGCTTTCCATTCCATCGATCGCAGATGGAGGCTTTCGGATGGATAAAAACGCCTTACATATTTGGCCCAGAGGCGGCTACATGCTAATAGCCTTGCCAAATTTGGATGGTAGTTTTACTGTCACACTCTTCCTCTCATTTGAGGGGAAACAGGCTTTTGAAAATCTCAATACTAAGGAGGAAGTACTCCATTTCTTCCAAGAGGTTTTTCCGGATGTGGTGCCACATATGCCCACATTAGTTGAGGATTTCTTTGGCAATCCAACATCCTCCCTGGTAACAGTAAAGTGCTTCCCATGGAGACATAAAGACAAAGTGTTAATCTTTGGAGATGCCTCGCATGCCATTGTTCCATTTTATGGACAAGGCATGGTATCTGGCTTTGAAGACTGCTATGTTTTTGACCAATTGGCCGAGGAGCTATGGGAAGATAAAGAAGAACTCTTCAAACAGTTTGAGGAAAGCCGGAAACCTGATGCCGATGCCATTGCCGATTTGGCTTTGCGCAATTTCATCGAAATGCGAGATTCGGTAGCTAATCCAAACTTTCTACTTCGAAAAAAGATAGAAAAGGCCATTAATGCCAAGCATCCAGAAAAATGGATTCCGTTGTATAGCATGGTTACTTTTTCTGAGTTGCGCTATTCTGAAGCGTTGGCTATTGGCAAGGAGCAAGATAAAATTATGGAAGAAGTTCTTTCTTGGGATGGAATTGAACAGAATTGGGAGAATCCAGAAGTGTTTGAGAGGATTGAGCAGCTAGCTCTAAAAGCCTGATTCGATTGGCTAATTTTGCGCCAAACTTCGGCAATGCCACATCAAAAATACTGCAACAGTCTTGTTAGTTACAGCCGTCAAGAAACCCGCGTGGTGATGGTCGGGAATATTGGTATAGGAGGGAACAACCCAATTCGGGTTCAGTCTATGACCACTACAGACACGATGGATACAGAGGGTACAGTGGCGCAAAGCATCCGTATGATTGATGCAGGCTGCGAATTGGTGCGTATTACTGCTCCAAGCAAGAAAGAGGCAGAGAACCTTACCAACATCAAAGCAGAACTAGTTAAACGCGGATATGACACGCCAATTTGTGCCGACATACATTTTACTCCAAATGCTGCAGAAATTGCCGCAACCATTGTGGAGAAAGTGCGCGTAAATCCAGGTAATTACGCTGATAAGAAGAAGTTTGAGACCATTGATTATACTGATGAGTCGTATAAATCGGAGTTGGCTCGAATTCGCGAACGATTTATCCCACTCGTTAAGATTTGTAAAGCGCATGGAACAGCCATGCGCATTGGCACCAACCACGGTTCGCTATCTGATCGGATTTTAAGTCGTTATGGAGATACGCCACTGGGCATGGTGGAGTCGGCCATGGAATTTCTGCGTATTTGTAGAGAGTTCGATTATCATGACATCATTCTTTCTATGAAAGCAAGCAACACACAAGTGATGGTGCAAGCGTACCGTTTGTTGGTAGCAACCATGATGGAGAATGGTATGAATTATCCATTGCATTTAGGTGTTACAGAAGCAGGAGAAGGTGAAGATGGCCGCATTAAATCTGCCGTAGGAATCGGAACACTTTTAGAAGATGGCTTGGGAGATACGGTTCGTGTTTCACTTACTGAAGACCCAGAGTTTGAGATTCCTGTGGCTCAAGCTTTGGTAGAGAGGTATGTTAAGCGTTCGTCTCAAAAAATAATCAAGGATTATGAAACATATCCCATTGATGCGTTTCAATTTAATAAGCGCAAAACCAATGCGGTGCAAAATATTGGAGGCGAGAATGTACCACGTGTAATAGCCGATCTTTCTACAAAAGAAACGATTACGGCTGCAAACCTGTTTGCCTTCGGATATAATTATTTAACGCAGTCGGATAAGTGGAATCTAACCGATCAGGCTTGCGACTTCTTGTTTATCGGTAACAAACAGCTTGATTTCGAAATTCCGGGAACGCTCGGAGTTATTCAGAATGCTGATACTTGGAATAAATTGAAAGACCGGCATTTTCCACTATTCAGCGTAGCGGCATATTCAAATGCAACTATTCGCTCTTCGGAGTTGAATTTTATTCAAGTTGAAATTGAGAGTTTAACAGAAGATTTCATCTCGCTTCTTGGAAAGGACAAGACTGTTGTTCTAATTCTTCAATCAGAAAACGAAAACGCTTTAGCTGAACTAAGAAGGGCGATTGCCTTATTGATTGAATCTGAGCTAAATATTCCCGTAATCATTAAGCGAGATTATGAGCTAGATGAAAACGGCTTTCAACTTTATTCGGCAACTGATTTAGGCGGGTTGCTTATTGACGGGTTAGGCGATGGCTGTTGGATTACAGACTCAAACGTTCCTAATAAGGTTTTAAATAGCACGGCTTTCGGTATTCTTCAAGCCGCACGTGCTAGAACTTCCAAGACAGAGTACATTTCCTGCCCAAGTTGTGGAAGAACACTTTTTGATCTTCAGGAAACTACTGCTAAAATCAGAAATCGCACCAATCATCTCAAAGGCGTGAAGATTGGAATTATGGGTTGCATCGTAAATGGGCCAGGTGAAATGGCTGATGCGGATTATGGATACGTAGGAACTGGAAAAGGAAAAATCACCCTCTACAAAGGACAGGAAGTTGTGAGACGGAACATTCCTTCGGAGGGTGCTTTAGAGGCGTTAGAACTACTGATAAAAGAACATGGTGATTGGGTTGAACGCACAACTGTTGAGGCATAAAAAGAGGCGGTCTCATAAGTCGTCATTGCGACCGAGAGGAACGAATCGGGAAGCAATCTCTTGCAAATTTGTGCGTATTATCGACAGATTACCACGGTCTCCGAAGAATCGGGGCAGGCTATTCTTCCCTCGCAATGACACTTTTACGACTTATGAGACAGCCTCTTTAGCTTTACATAGTGTCGGTAGTTTTTTCTCGTTTCCAAGACTTACCAGTCAGTTTTTCCCACTTGTTAACCAACTTGGCTATGTTGGCTTGTTCAGCTTCGTAATCAACTTTTTCGTTGTCTTTGTTTGCTTCAACCTTTTCTGTCATTTGAAGGATGCGCTTCTTTAAAGCATCGGCTTCTTTTTGAATGTTCTCAGCAGGGCGCTCTGTCTTGGTAGTTGTGGCTGCTTTGTCTTGTGCCATTACTTTAACCGTGGTAAGAGTGAAGGCCGTGATTGCAAATGTTAGAAATATCTTTTTCATGTCGCTTTATTATTTCGATTCTAAAAATAGAGATAAAAAAAAGAGCCGCACCAAAGGCACGGCTCTTCTCAATAAAAATTCAGCTTATTAGTTAATCTGAATTTTACGAGTAACCATACCATCTACAGTAGCAATTTGTAGTAGGTAAGTTCCTTTCGCAACTTCCAAGTTCAACTCTTTACGGAAGCTACCATTCATGGTAACGCCTTCTGTGTAAACCTGACGACCAGCAATATCTATTACTGTAAGTTCAGCAGTAGCTTCAATGCCATTTACCTCAACTACAAACTGCCCGTTTGATGGGTTAGGATAAACGCTTAGACTAGTAGCAAGGTCATTGTTGCTGATTCCAGTTATAACGTTGTAAACACAAACATCAAATGTCGGAGTTGTACTAAGCGCGGTGTAGTAGTGATATACTCGGAAGTAATAGGTGGTTCCTGAAACCAAACCTGTCAAATCAGTTGACTCGGTTCCTTCATCTCCTGTATTGTCAATACAACCTAGGCTCGTAGAACCACATGCACCGTCAAAGACTTCCAAAACGGCATCGAAATCTGATGCACCAGTAACTTCTACGGTCGCTGTTGCAGCATCTGCCACAAAGCTGTACCAAACATCATCATTGGCATTGCCACCGTTACAGCTGGCAAGAGATTCCGTGGCAGACTCAACTGTTCCTTCAGTGGTAACGCATGACGTTCCTACAGTAAGAGGAGTTGCTCCTGCGCAGTCATCATTGGCCGGTGCAGGAGGTGTATCATACACACAGATATCGAAAGTTGTAGTTGCAGCTACACTTGAGAAATAGTGATAAACACGAACGTAGTACACATCTCCAATAGTCATACCCGTCATGTTTGCCGACTCTAAGCCTGCTGTTCCAGAGCCATCAAGACATCCTAGACTTGTAAGAGCTCCACAACCAGTTCCAGCAAACACTTCTACTACCGCATCAAAATTTGCGCTTCCTTGAACGTCTAGCGTAGCAGTTTCTGCGGTAGCAGTAAACGAATACCACACATCGTCATCTGCTGTACCTGCGCATCCTGGTTCAGATTCTGTTGCATTGGCAACATCACCAGCAGTTGGAGTACATGTTTGTCCTACAGTAAGGGAGATTGCTCCGCTACATTCATCGTTATCTGGGCAAGCCTGCACAGTAATTAAAGTACCCGTTGGCTGTATGGTTCCGCAAAGTGAACCGCCTCCATCAATCGTAAGAGCGATTAAATCAGCTAATGTTGTTTCATTAGAGTAAGCTGCAATATCAGCATCAGCAACAACGCCAACATGTATGTAGTAATCGCCAGCGGCTGTAACATCGTAAGTAATGTCGCCTCCGTCAAGCAGGTTTCCCGCGGCATCGGCCAATACACCAATTAAGCTGTAACCTGTAGGAACAGTTGCGTCTCCAGTAGGAATTACAGAGATAGTAGCTGTTCCGTTAGCAAGACAGACAATCTCAGCTGTGGCGGATGCAGTTCCGTAATCTGGTGCATTTACAGTAATAGCAGCACCTGTAAGGTCTAATGAAGCACAAATCGTACCTCCACCAGCAATGGTCATATCAAAAACTTCCTGCCCAGTTGTTCCTAGAGGAAGTGTTCCTGGATCGAACTGAAGTGGGTTGTAAACGGCAGTGTGAATAATGTAATTGCCACCTGCAGTAACATCAAATGAAGCAGCTGCGTTCGCGTCTAGAATTACACCAGTTGTACCATCTGTAAGAACATAAACCTGAACATAACCAGTAGGTACTACTTGGTCTCCATTAGCAGTAGCTGAAATGGTTGCTGTTCCGCTCGCCAAACAAACTGGGCTTGCATCAGCAGTAATTGTTCCTGCATCTGTTGCTTCACACGGAAGACCGCAATAAACATCCCAGTCTAAAGAGGTATAACCTGTGCTAGATACACATGAGCCAGAGCCATCACTTGTTACTACTACTAACAAGAAACCACTCGTTGATACTACAGAAGTACCAGAAACATCTCCGTCTCCAGTAAACAGAACTGGGTCACTTGTAGAGGTTCCATCGTAAATGGTGATGTCATCCCAGTATACTTCAATCGTACCAGCGTTTATGTATATAGCTGGCAAATCTCCTGGTGTTGCTGGTACATATAGAAACTGATTGTCTGCACCATTATCATAGCAAAGTGTTTGATTAACTGCTGTTGTACAGGCAGGTATAATACATGAAGCGTCATCAACAGTTGCTAAAGCATTGTAGTTAATTGCTGCTGGGTCTGTACAACCAGGAATCACTTCAACTCCACATAAGACATCAAAGTCTAAAGCATCATAAGAAGAACTGCTGCTACATTGAGCACTTCCATCCGTAGAAACAACAATAAGTAAGTTTCCACTTGTTGAGATAACAGCTGTTCCTGTTATGTCACCAGTACCATTAAACAGTACTGGGTCGCTTGTAGTCGTTCCGTCATAAATAGTAATATCATCACAGCATGTTTGAAATGAACCAGCGTTGAAAACAATTGTAGGGAAATCTGCTAGCGTAGTTCCTTCAAACAGCCACTCTGTTGCATCATTAGCAACTGGGCAGTATGTGTAATTAATAGCAGGGTCTGCGCATGTAGGAATAATACATGAAGCGTCATCAACAGTTGCTAAAGCATTGTAGTTAATTGCTGCTGGGTCTGTACAACCAGGAATCACTTCAGCTCCACATAAAACATCAAAGTCTAAAGCATCATAAGAAGAACTGCTGCTACATTGAACACTTCCATCCGTAGAAACAACAATAAGTAGGTTGCCAGTTGTTGATGTAACTAAAGTTCCTGTCAAATCTCCTCCAGTACTTGTACTCACATACAGAACAGGATCGCTTGTAGATGTTCCGTCATAAACGGTTACGTCATCACAGCAATTCTCCATACTTCCAGCGTTAAAGAGTACTGAAGGCATCTCTCCTGGGTTTGCTCCTTCGAATAACCATTCAGTTGCATCATTAGCAGCTGGGCAGTAGCTGTAGTTGATTGACGTTGATGAACAAAGACCTGGAGTCAAATCTTGAACGGTTGCCTCATTAAAAGAGCCCGATAAGGTTATAGCACATGCATCATCGTCTGTGTAATGAACAAAGAGGTTATCTGTATTAGGCGCGGTAACTGTAAGTGGCGAAAGCCCAGCCCCAATTTGGGTGGTGCCAGAATATACGGTTATGTATGCCGCGCTAGAATGAGCAAGCTCGTAACTGTGAAAAGCTTGAATGCCTGAAAGCTCAGAATATTCTCCACTAACGAAGTAATTAGTTGCAATTGGCTCTAGCGTACCATCGGAAAGAATGGCTACTGCAGAAGAAGGATACTGCGAATTATTTTGACAAGGAGCACTAGAAACCACACAAATATCAAACGTGTTTGTAGTTGAAACACTAGTAAAATAGTGTGCTACTCTCACATAATACACTTGCCCAACGACTAGCGTGGTTAAGGTTGTGGTTTCAATACCACCGCTTCCAGAACCATCAACACAGGCTAAACTCGTTTGAGTCCCACAAGTGCCTTCAAGCACCTCAAATACAGCGTCAAAACTTGCCGAACCATCAACCGTAATAGTAGCTTCTGCTGCAACTGCTGTAAAGGAGAACCATACATCATCGTTGTAAGTTCCTGCACATGCATCTGCTTGAGCAGATGGCGTTGCACCCAAATTGGTGCTAGAAGTGTACGAACACGTTGCACTAGGGGTTAAAACGGTTGAGTTCGAACATTCGTCATTCACTATGGGCTGGGCTGTAGCGTTTGTCCAACCAAAGGTTAGCAGACAACACAGAAGTGCCATCGGAAACCCAGTTAGAACCATTGTTTTAGTAAAAGTTTTTTTCATGATTGCGTTAATTAAAGGTTTAAATATTATTCAGTCGTAAGTGGTGCAAGGTAGGTAATTGGCGTAATGGTGCAACATTACTTAAAGTTGAATCGTGCATTTTGGTGTTGAAAACTACAGTTATTACTGATTTTACATGTACGAATAGCCTCTTGTGCTAGTTGTTTCTGGTCATTAACATGGATTAGCACCGTAATGCAACATGTGTATAAAAGAAACGCCCAGCATTTACCGGGCGTTCTAAAAGAAATCAGTTTCTAAGTTGATTATTAATCAACTACAATACGGGTCACTTGCGTTCCACTTTCAGAATTAATCTGAAGTAAGTAAGAACCTGCATTTACATTTAGGTTCAATACTTCTCTAAGCGTTCCACTTCCCACTACCGTTTGAGAGTACACTTCTCTACCAGTAACATCCATAACCACTAATTGAGCAAAGGACTTTACATCGGTAATTTCTACTGTAAAACGTCCGTTTGATGGGTTAGGATAAACCTGTGGAGAACCGAACGTGACATCATCAGTAATCCCAGTAATCACTCCTGTGCAATAGGTAACCGTGATATCATAATCGTTTAAACCCGACCCACACGGATACGCTTCGAACGCGGTTGGAGCAACAACCAAAATGTAGGTGCCTGGGGTTGCGGTGTAGGTGATGTTTCCGCTGCCGCAGGCTGTGCTAGTTGCTTCACCAAATACGGTGGTAAACGCACAATCATCTGTTAAAACGGTGTTAATAGGCATGCCACCACTGTAATCAATAACGATGTCTGTATTCTCAGTAACAACTAGTTCAAACCAGTCAGTATCTCGGTTACCAGCGTCCGCCCAAAGTGTTCCGGAAATGGATTGTCCACAGGCAATTGGCTCGTAAGTAGACGGGGCTGGACTGTTGTTGCATCCACCATTAAGGTCAGCACCACATGTTTCTGACTCTGGGTCTCCACCCAAAGATGAGTATGTACATGGACAAGAAATCTGGAAAGTTTGAGTTTCCGAATCTATGAACTCATTATCTACCAAGATTAGATACTCGATTCCTGCGGTAAGGTTCATTCCGTACGATTCTGGATCTTGAGCGTCACCTAGGCAAACCCAGTTTAGTGTATCGCAACCAAGCGAAGCTGGTTTGTACATGTAATCCAACCAACTAACTCCTGTGCTTGAAACAACATCCAAAGTGTGAACACCAGTAACAGAAGGTGTAAAACTGTACAACTGCTCTGCTCCAAAAGTAGGGAATCCGCAACCTGTGCTGAATTCCCAATCAGCGGTGCCTGAGCCAGCAAGTGTAAGGGTTTGAGGAGCATCGCAACCGGCAATGGTTATCACATCATCGCAAGGATTATTGTATCCTGCAATTATCACATTATCAACAGCAAATCCAGAACCCCATCCACCACCATCAGCATGGGCAAAGCCGAACATCATTTGGTCATTAAATGTGTAATCATTTCCACCAACAGTAATTGTACTTGGGAAAAGTGCTCCATCTTCAGCCCAAACAGCGCTATCATTCAAAGGCAAATTCAACCAGGTTACCCCTGCATCATAGCTTAACATAAAATAAGCTACCGATCCCCACGCGCCATCATAAAAGACATCGTAAAGAAAAATGGCGGAGTCAAAATGTGTAAGATTTAAGATGGGAGTTTTAAGCAGGTCGTATGAACGGTCTTGGTCAACAGGGTCATCATTTGATATAGCAAACTGACTAGCATCAATAGAAGCAGGGACGTCCCAGTTTGCGGAGGTGTAGCTCGTTTCTCCGAAAGCCCAGCCATCAGATGCAGTGCCTGTTGCTGGTGTTTGCACTTCTTGGGTCCAGTCGGTTGGAATGGTAGCTTGTTCAAAATCCTCAACCAGAAGAATTCCGAAATTCTGCGCAACACTAGTCTGAGACCAAGCAACAGCAATTACTAATAGTGTAAAAAGTTTTTTCATGTCAATAAATTTAAGGAAGAGGAGTTCGTGAGTTGGAAGCTCACGAAATGTTCTGCCAATTATTTTTCTTCTTTTGTTCGGAGGTTTTGGTCAGCTTTGGCCGCATTTTCTTTTGTACGCGCTTTTTTCTGCTCTTCTGTTAGAACGATTCCTTTGGAATTATTGGCATCAATGCGTCTAACGTTCGTTCGTTTTTGCTCAAGTTGAGCAGCCTCAATTTTTTTTGTTGCTGGTTGCGCCTTTTTCAGAGCTTCTTTAGATTCCATTTTTGTCACTTTTTCCGCTTTTGCTGCGGCTTTGTTCTGTGCGTTTGCCATTGTAAAAGAGAAGCAAACGAGTACAACTAGGGTAAATAGGTTTTTCATTATGTTATGATGTTAGGTTAGATATATATAGCTCAAAATTAACAATTGAGCCATAGTATTCAATACGTAATAAAGAAAACGCTAAAGAGAAGTGCGAAATGAGTTTGACAAGGAGTCTAGCTCCGTTTTAAGCTTGGTAAAAGCGGGTCTTGATGTTTGGGTCAATGGGTCGGATGCTGGGAGCTCTTCATTTCGGTGATTTACCTGGGTTCCGTTCTTCCAAAACCGGAAGCATACGTGCGGGCCAGTTGCTAGCCCGGTACTTCCTACATAGCCAATTACATCGCCCTGGCTTACCCGAACACCTGGCCTGATACCGTTTTTTATCTTAGACATGTGCAGGTATTGCGTTTCGTAAACGCTATTGTGGCGCATTTTTACATAGTTGCCATTGTTGGCTTTGTAGCGAGCTTGGCTAATCACGCCATCGCCAACGGCCACAATGGGTGTTCCTTTTGGTGCAGCATAATCGGTGCCTAAATGTGCTTTAAATCTTTTCTGAACAGGGTGAAACCTGCGTCTAGAATACCCTGAACTTATGCGCGAGAATTTGACGGGTGCTTTGAGAAACGCTTTCTTCAAGTTGTTTCCTTTCTCATCGAAAAAACCTTTTTCGTTTTCTCCTTCAAAAAAGTATGCCTGAAAAGGTTTGTTAAAGTGGGTAAATGTGCAGGACAGAATTTTGTCTACTCCAATAGACTGGCCTTCTACGTAATTTTCTAGGTACAAAATTTCAAATGCATCGCCTTTCTGAATGCGGTAAAAGTCAATAGTCCATGCATAGATTTCAGAAAGTTCAATGGCAAGCAGCGGATCTGCTCCCTGTTTTTTCAAATCGACATAAAGGGATGAATTGACTGTGCCCTTCACGTATTGTGTGCGCTTCTCAATTTCTTTTTGACCCTTATAAATGTTTAGGCTGTCTTGAAGGTTAAAAACAACATAATCGCGTGCATTGGGTTCGTAAATGAAGCACATTGCGTAGCCCGCAGAGTCTTTTGTACAGAAGATGGTATATGGTTTTCCTACTGCAAGTTTTCTTACATCAAAAACTTCTTTCGAAGCTTTTGCAATTTTATCAATAGTGGAGTAAGGAACACCATACGGAAGAAGGATTTCGGAGAGATTTTGATTTTTTCTTACATGGTCTTTGATAACTAGAAAGGAATCGGTGGCTAAACCATATTCTTCGTTTATTTCTTTAACTACAGTTTCTGAATCAGGGATTGATTCCTGTGAAGCCATTCCGCATCCAACCAAAAGAGCAAAAGCTCCCAAACAACTCCACCAACCCAACTTCTTCATAACAGAATTTCGCTAAAACGTTTACCTAAGAAGTGTAACGTTTCCTTGTTCTGGATAATTGTTCCCGTCCGTGCCCTTTAAATCCAGAATGTAGTAGTAGGTTCCTTCAGCAGCTTTTGCACCGCCATTAATGGTGCCGTCCCAACCCCAAAGTTCGGTTGGTGGAATAAGGCCCTGGTAGTTAAAGACAGGTTGCCCCCAGCGATTGAAGACTTGCATGCTGGCAGTAACCATTGCATAAGTTTCGGGTTGAAACCGTTCGTTCACATCATCGCCATTAGGCGTAAAAACATTGGGCGTTTCATAATCAGGAATTCCTTCTATGTAAACGGAATCTTCAAAAATATCTGAGCAGCCATTGGCATTGGTTACAACGAGGGTGATATTGTACCAGCCGCTATCGGGAAACGTAAAGTTGAACGGATTCATACCTGAATTCCCAGTACCAGAGATTGTCCATTCGGCTTCTTCGTTCGGCTCAAGATCAGCAGTAAATGTTCCTTCAAAATTGACTACCGTGCTTGTTGCGGAGGCTGTTGGGTTGGCAAAAACAGTAACAGTATTTGTAACGGTATCAAGGCAACCATCCGAAGATTCAACGGCTAATTCAACATCGTAAGTGCCAGCAGCGGAATAACCATTTGAAACGCTGCTTCCGTTATCGGCCGAACCGTCACCAAAATTCCAATTCCAATCGTTGACTGAACCTGTAGATGTGCTTTGGAAATCAGTTTCTTCTCCATCACAAACTTCTGTTGATGTAAAATCTGCCATGGGTTTCGGGTTAATCACAATCTCTAAACTGTCAGAAGCTTCGCATCCCTGAATATCAATGATGGTTTGCCGTACCCAATAGTTGCCAGCTTGGTCAAATTCAACCTGTCCTGGCGCTTCATCAGTTGAGGATTGCCCATCACCAAAATTCCAGGTCCAACCAACTACATCGCCTAATGCGCTATAGGAGTTATCGCTAAAATCAATTGTTTCTCCTTCGCATACGCTCAAATCGCTAGCCGACAGGCCAGGAATGATAGAAAAGCAGAATTGCTGAAGGTTAGTTAATCCTCCGGTTGAGCCCGTAAAGCCCCAATAAACTAAAGGATCCCCTAAGAATATGCTGGTAATAATATCACCGGTGTAAGTAGTTCTGAGCGAACCATCCATGTAAAAGTTGATAACCGTAGAAATGGGATCCCAACTCACGCGCATCAGGTGCCATTGGCCATCTTCGATATTCATTCCACTAACCAAAGCAACTTCGGGCCCTGCAAGGTTATCGGCAGTTGCATGGTTGGTAGAACCGTTTGACATGATTGAAACGTGGTCTTGCACAATGTCGGAATCGAAGTTTCCATTGTCGTATGTATCTATGGACATGGCTAGAGACGGTGCGATTCCTCCATAACCCATTGAGCCTCCAGAAGTTCCCGCATTGGTCCCCACTGGTTGTAACACAAAAGCGATTCCATCTGCACCGCTAGCTTGCCCTGAAATATCTTCTCCCAAATAGACGTCAAACGTGTAATCGAAAGCATTGTTAAGGTTTATTCTATCATTACTCCAAACAAATCCTCCCTGATTTTGCTGGCCAGCTTCGGTTAGTCGGTAGCAATTGCAGCTTAAAGAATCGGCATCGCCATAATAACCTTGTGCTTTTGTGTCTAGAATGGAGAATATAGATAGAAGCGCGAAAATGCAAATGTTTAATCTGTTCATGTAACGTTCAAATTTTGAATCCACAAAGTAAATTATCGTCAGAAACCTAACGGCTAATTTGAAGACGAATTTAACTTTATCGGTTGCTGAACGGAAAAGAACGGACTACTTGTTTTGAACAAGATCTTCTACCCAACTCTTGCCCCAATTTTCTTTTTCCTCAGAACTCCATAGCTCAGGAAAGAAAATGCGCTTCATAAAACGGGGAGGAAGGTATTTCTGCCAGTTTGTGCCTCCAGTTGCGGGTACGCCATCTTCGTCTTTTAGAAGATAACGTGCGGCAGTTTTATAATGCTGAAGAGGCCAGTTAATGTTCACATTAGCATCAAGCGTTTTCATGTGAGCGATTAATTCAGGATCGTTGCGCTGCTCTTCGGTCAGCGAAAGATACTTCGCCCACAGGTTTTTGTTGCGATAGTCTATTGCCAGCGCAATTAGCTCCTCAGAATATTTCTGCTCAAACTGCTTTAGCGTGAGCGTTTTCTTGCCAGTTTCTAATTCAGTAGCTCCTGTTTTCCAATAAATGAATTGGAACATTTCGCGTACTCCAGCTTCG
>Ga0316209_1002252_pt1 | contig 16118 bp, 13 predicted proteins | sample 6monopyrite_MG_FD_204945 | JGI IMG/M metagenome (GOLD analysis project Ga0316209, IMG submission 204945) | Microbial mat bacterial communities from mineral coupon in-situ incubated in ocean water Damariscotta River, Maine, United States -... | ecosystem: Environmental > Aquatic > Marine >...
CGCCGCATATTATGAGCGCGCGGGTGCTGAGAGAGAATTGCGGCAACAACAGGATTTATCTGAAACAACTGATGTTGAAGATCTAGAGTCGCAAGCATTAATTGCCCAGCAATTGCAGCAGCAGAAAAAAGATTTACAAAAAAAACAACCGTTAGAAAAATTTGTTGAGGATATTCAGAGTGAACCGCTTGAAGGCGATTCCCTACAATCATCAGCAGAAATTAATACAGCGCAGGATTTGCAGCAGCTAGTAAAAGAGCAAATTTTGTCACAGATGCAGCAACACTCAGAGCATCAGGCAGCGGGTTTAGTTCAGGCTCAGCAAGCACCTCTAACTGATAGCGTCACGCAAATGCGAGATGAACTCAAGTCACTGCGTGCGATGATTGAAAATCAGCAAGTGCTAGGTGAATGGAGTGAGATGGCAAGCAAGCATCCGCTACGCGTAAGTCTGTATAAGCGATTGACTGAAATGGGTTTAAGCCAGGAAATATGTAAATATCTAGCCAAGGGATTGGATAAGCTAACCGATGTTGAACAGGCAATGCAGGCAGCACTTAAACAGTTGGTACATCAATTGCCAATTGCCGGTGATGATATTTTAAATCAGGGTGGGGTTTATGCTATGGTTGGGCCTACGGGCGTAGGTAAAACAACCACCATCGCCAAATTGGCTGCTCGCTTTGCTATGCAGCACGGACAACGTCATGTTGCATTAATAAGTACGGATACCTACCGTATTGGTGCGCATGAGCAGCTTATGACTTATGGCCGCCTACTTGGTGTGCCTGTTCACTCCGCAAATGATACCCAAGAGTTACAGCAGTTATTGCATAAATTACATGACAAGAAACTGGTGCTAATAGATACCGCAGGCATGAGTCAGCGTGATATTGGCTTAAGTCAGCAATTTGCTCATCTAAAGCATGTGTCATCAGTGATTAAGCCATATTTAGTATTATCGGCTAACGCACAGGTTTCTACTTTAGATGAAGTGATGACGGCGTTTAAGAGTGTGAACCCTGCAGGATGCATATTAACCAAGCTTGATGAAGCAGCGAGCCTGGGCGGTGTTTTAAGTGCAGTGCTGAAACAGAAGTTGGCTGTGGCCTATGTGAGTAATGGCCAGAAAGTACCAGAAGATATTCAGCCAGCTCGTGCGCAAGAATTGGTGAATATGATGATTGAATACAGTAAACGGCATACGCTACATGTAGATGATGAGTTTTTGGCAACAGATTTTAATTCATCGATGCCAGACTTAAGGCTTTAAAACAGTCAAACAGGCTTTGAGGCTGAGATAAGCTTATTGAGTCATCTATAATTTAGATTAAGATGTAATACATATATGAATGATCAGGCAGCGGGTATAAGGCGAATGGCGTCCAAAAAACCAGTTCAAGTAATTGCAGTCAGTAGCGGCAAAGGTGGTGTAGGTAAAACCAATGTTTCGGTTAACCTGTCACTCGCCATGGTTGAAGCTGGTCAACGCGTTTTATTAATGGATGCGGACTTAGGCCTGGCCAATGTTGATTTATTGCTTGGCCTGCGCTCGGAATATAACTTGTCACATGTAATTTCAGGCGAACGTACTTTGGAAGAAGTCGTGGTTGATGGGCCTGAAGGTTTGAAAATTATCCCCGCGGCATCGGGTATGCAAATGATGTCGGAATTAAGTCCTAGCCAACATGCAGGGGTTATTCGTTCTTTCAGTGATTTAAGTATGCCACTTGATGTATTGGTAGTAGATACCGCCGCCGGTATATCTGACGGCGTAGTTAGTTTTGTTAAGGCATCGAATGAAGTAATAGTAGTGGTGTGTAATGAGCCTACTTCACTAACGGATGCTTATGCCTTAATTAAGGTTATGTCTGAGGATCATGGTATACAGAAATTTAATATTTTAGCCAATTCAGTACGCGATCCTCAGGAAGGTATTAAGTTATTTAAAAAATTAAGTCGTGTTACCGACTATTATTTAGATGTAACTTTAAATTTTATGGGTGCTGTGCCCTATGATGAATATTTGGTGAAAGCAGTGAAAAAACAGCGTGCTGTTTTGCAGTCTTTCCCACAATGTCCTTCATCAATGGCTTTTAGAAAAATTGCCAAGACAGTTATGTCGTGGCCGGTGCCACAGTCGGCATCGGGGCATTTAGAATTTTTTGTAGAACGTTTAATTAAGTTTAGTGCCGCTGGCTAGCATCGCACGGAGTAGTTGTAAGTGCTTATGAATGCAGGTAATACAATGTACGCAGAAATGCAAAAAGATCAACGTGATCAGCGAATTATTGAACATATCAGTTTAGTAAAACGCATCGCGTATCATCTTGTTGCGCGTTTGCCATCAAATGTACAGGTAGATGATTTAATCCAGGCCGGTATGCTGGGTTTAATTGAAGCTGCTAAACACTATGATCCCTCGCAGGGTGCAAGCTTTGAAACGTATGCAGGAATTCGTGTGCGTGGCTCTATGCTGGATGATGTTCGGCATGCGGATTGGTCACCAAGATCATTGCATCGCAAAATGCGACAGGTACGTGAAGCTGTCCGTGTTATAGAGAATGAAACGGGCTGTGATGCCAGAGATCAGGAAGTAGCGGATAGGCTTGAAATTACACTAGACGATTACCATACCATTAAGCGTGATAGTGCGAATTCACAGATATTGAGCCTGGACCAAACAGAAGAAGATCCCGGTTTTCAAAATCGTCTGAGATCATCACAAAGTGATCCTTTGGAAAACTTGCACAGTAGTAGCTTTAAAGTCAATTTGACTGAGGCAATTGCAACGCTTTCGGAAAGAGAGCAAATGGTTATGTCGTTGTATTACAATGAAGAATTAAATTTAAAAGAAATTGGTTTGGTGCTGGAAATTTCAGAATCAAGAGTAAGCCAAATACACAGTCAGGCATTAAAAAATATACGTAGTAAGATGAGAGATTGGACAGCGTAAAGAAGCGCTGTGTGATGTTTTGGTAGTTGGCCTTTTGGCTAATGATGTAATTAATTTTTGGTTGGTAAGAGTCGACTCAGTTAAAGGCTTATTTTTTCAGTTTAGCTAAAGTATTGTAAATACTGAAAGAAATAACATTTTTATACTGGTAATTGCTCAAATGTCTGCCAAAATCCGTAGTAACCACTAACACTAAGGAATCCCGCCTTGGATAAAAATATGAAAATCCTCATTGTGGATGATTTTTCCACAATGAGGCGAATTATTAAAAACCTGCTTAGAGACCTGGGCTTTAATAACACTGAAGAAGCTGATGACGGTAATACCGGGCTTCCTAAACTTCAATCGGGTAACTTTGACTTTTTAGTCACAGACTGGAATATGCCTGGCATGACAGGCATTGATTTGCTGCGCGCGGTGCGTGCAGATGACAAATTAAAAAGTCTTCCGGTCTTAATGGTAACTGCAGAAGCCAAGAAGGAGCAGATAGTAATGGCTGCTCAAGAAGGAGTGAATGGCTATATTGTAAAACCATTTACGGCGCAGACCCTTAAAGAAAAAATTGAAAAGATATTCGAGCGTATTGAAGGGTAATGGGGAGTTAAATGGAAGGCACGCCAATTAATAGAGATCTCTTATTAGAGAGAGCGCAAGAGCTCATTGCTAGCCTGGATTCAGCTGAAACTAGCGACGAACAACTGGAAAGTCAGCTAGATGAAATAAATAATCTACGTGACAATAGTTTGTTTAAAGAACTTGGGAAAATGACACGCGAAATACATGACTCAATCATGAATTTCCGTATGGACAACCGTATTGCAGATCTTGCTGAAGTTGACATCCCTGATGCAAAAGATCGCCTCGAGTATGTTATTGAAATGACAGAAAAGGCAGCAAATACTGCAATGGCTGTTATTGAGGATAGTAGCCCGTTAGCTGAAAAGCTCGGTGGTGAAGCGCACCAGCTTAAGGCTCAGTGGGAAAAATTCCGCAAACGTGAACTGTCGCCAGAAGAATTACGTGCAATGGGGCATGACGTAGAAACATTTTTTGATGAATCTGAGCAGATGACCGGTAAGTTACTCTCCGGATTTACAGAAATAATGATGGCTCAGGGCTTCCAGGATTTAACAGGGCAAATTATTCGCCAGGTTATAGATCTGGTACATGAAATTGAAAGTAACCTGGTTACGCTGGTTAAAATTCAGGGTGAGAGCCTTGTTAAAGAAGAAAAGTTAGAAGCCAGGGAAGACGCTAAGTTAGATGGGCCGCAAGTCCCTGGTAAAGAAACGTCACCTGATGTAATGCAAGGCCAGGATGATGTTGATGACTTGCTAGCAAGTTTAGGATTTTAATCAAAGTTAGCAGGTTTTTTATCATATATTTTCTAACAGTTAAAAAAATATTAGAAATCTTGGTAAATACTCTATATGAAAACGAATATCTGCCGACATAATGCTTATAAATAAAATTAAGGTCTGTAAAGGGTCATAAATGGCAATTGATCTAGATGATGAAATTCTTCAGGATTTTCTGGTTGAAGCTGGTGAAATACTAGATCTTCTCAGTGAGCAGTTAGTGGGTCTGGAGCAAGCTCCAGAAGACTCTGATTTACTTAATGCAGTATTCAGGGGGTTTCATACAGTCAAAGGTGGTGCAGGTTTTCTGGCATTGGATGCAATGGTGGACTGTTGCCACGTATGTGAAGATGTTTTTAACGTCCTTCGTCAGGGCGATAGACTCGTTTCATCAGGTTTAATGGATAGTGTTTTGCAGGGCCTGGATGCAGTGCAAAATATGTTTTCTGAAATTCAAACGGGTGTTGATCCTACTCCGGCGACCGCCGAACTTTTGGCCCGACTCAAAGTATATTCTGTAGCAGGTGATAATGAACCTGAAGATGGAGATGTAGCCGCAGCAAAGCCGGCTGCAGAAGAATCACCCGCGGTTGAAGAAGTGGTAGCTGCGGATCCAGCCCATGATGAAACAGATGACGAATTTGATGCGCTGTTAGACGCTATGGATTCCAATGATCAATCACCAGCCACTAATGAGTCAACTAGCGATGAAATTACGGATGATGAATTTGAGTCTTTGCTGGATGAAATTCATGGCAAAGGAAAGCACTCTGAAGTTAAGGCGGTAGAAGCTGAGTCATCAGACAGCGATGCAATCACTGATGATGAATTTGATAAGCTGCTGGATGATATGCACGGTAAAGGCAAAGGTCCAACCGCTGTAGAGAAACCAGCTGCTGCAGCACCAGCTAGTGATGAAGCGATCACTGATGATGAGTTCGATAAATTGCTGGATGATATGCACGGTAAGGGCAAAGGCCCAACTGCTGCAGAGAAACCAGCTGCAGCGGTTGCTAAAGCTCCAGCACCTAAGCCTGCAGCTGCACCCAAGCCTGCTGCCGCTGCACCTGCAAAGCCGGCCGCTGAAACATCAGTTCGAGTAGACACTGAACGTCTAGATGACATGATGAATTTGGTCGGTGAATTGGTATTAGTGCGTAATCGTTTACAAACTTTGCGGGCTAATATGCCTGAAGGTCAACTTACACAGGCGATTACTAACCTGGATATGGTTACCGCTGACTTACAAACGTCAGTTATGAAAACTCGAATGCAGCCTATCAAAAAGGTTTTTGGCCGCTTCCCTCGAGTAGTGCGTGATTTATCTCGTTCAATCAATAAAGACATTAAGCTCGAAATGATGGGCGAGGACACCGACTTAGACAAAAACCTGGTTGAGGCACTTGCGGATCCATTGGTTCACCTGGTACGAAATGCGGTAGATCATGGTATTGAATTGCCAGATGATCGTGAAAAGAAAGGTAAGCCAAGGCAGGGTATAGTTAGTTTATCTGCAACGCAGGAAGGTGATCATATTCTATTATCTATTGAAGATGATGGAGCCGGAATGGACCCAGAAGTTCTGCGTGGTAAGGTCGTTGAAAAAGGCTTAATGGATGAAGAAGCTGCAGCACGTTTAAGTGATAAAGAATGTTTTAGCCTTATCTTTATGGCTGGCTTTTCCACGAAAGATGAAATTTCTGATATTTCTGGTCGTGGCGTGGGTATGGATGTAGTTAAAACTAGAATTACCCAGTTAAATGGCTCTCTAGATATTGATTCTGTATTAGGTAGAGGCAGTATTTTAACCATTAAAGTGCCACTAACCCTGGCCATTCTGCCGACCCTAATGATTGCTCTAGGTGAATACACCTTTGCCTTATCACTGGCTAATGTGAATGAAATTTTTGAACTAGAAACACGTAAAACTAATGTGGTTGATGGTCAGTTAATGGTCATGGTGCGAGAGAAAGCAGTTCCGCTTTATTATTTATCCAACTGGTTATTGAAGCCTGGAGAAGATCATACTTCGGGTGATGGTAAGGGGCAGGTAATTATTGTCACAGTGAGCAATCGACTTATTGGTCTAGTGACTGACTCGGTTATTGGGCAGGAAGAAGTCGTAATAAAGCCATTAGGTGCTATGTTACAGAATCTTGCTGAATTTGCCGGCTCAACTATTACTGGTGATGGTGGAATAGCACTGATAATGGATATTCCTAGTTTGTTAAAAGCACGTGCAGGCAAAGGGTATTAAAGGTTATAGTTAGCTCTCATTTAACTGTTTACCCCAGGAAGTATAAATGTCTATACGTGTTTTAATCGTAGATGATTCTGGTTTTTTTCGCCGACGATTAACTGAAATTCTTGACTCCGATCCAATGATTGAAGTTGTAGAGACTGCGGTCGATGGTAAGGACGCAGTTGCAAAAGCTCGAAGCTGTCGCCCTGACGTCATTACTATGGATATAGAAATGCCAGTGATGAATGGCATTGATGCAACACGCGAAATAATGCGGCAGTCTCCTGTGCCGATTATTATGTTTTCTTCGCTAACTTATGATGGCGCACAAGCAACATTAGATGCCCTGGAAGCCGGTGCGGTAGATTTTTTACCCAAGCGCTTCGATGATATTTCCAACGATAAAGCTGAAGCACGCACTATTCTGTGTGGTCGTGTTAAGGCGATGGTATCTCCGCGATCTAGAGTAGCTCCTAGCGCACCTACAACTCGTCCAATACGACCAACAGGCAGTGCAGTTCAGCAGCGGCAACCCGTTGCCCCTACAGCAGCAGCTTCGGCTGCACCTGTTAGCCGTAGTAACAAAGCCTTTAAAGCATCAGACTACGAAATTGTGGCGATTGGTACCTCAACTGGAGGACCAGTTGCATTACAGGAATTACTGGTGCAGTTACCGCAGAATTTCCCTTTGCCCATTTTACTCGTTCAGCATATGCCGGCTAAATTTACAGAAGCCTTTGCTTCACGCTTAAACCAACAATGCAAAATTGAAGTGCGTGAGGCAAAAGATGGTGATTTATTAAATCCTGGAACCGCTCTTCTGGCGCCCGGTGGCAAGCAAATGAAGATGGAAAAGCGTGCGGGACGCATGATGGTAAAGATTGTCGAAGAAACGGACCCAATGCAAAATTACAAACCTTGCGTTGATGTTACCTTTGATACGGTAAATAGTGCAGTAGGGAATAAAGCCCTCGGTATTATATTAACGGGCATGGGAGCAGATGGCAGGGAAGGCTGTACTAAACTCAAAAATCGTGGTGCCACTATCTGGGCACAGGACGAAGCCACCAGTACCATTTACGGTATGCCCGCGGCTGTAGCTAATATTGCGGAACAAATTTTGCCTTTGAAAGAAATAGGCAAGAAACTTGCTACCAATACCTAATATGGACATCTTGAGTATTGTCGGAATCGCCGTCGCTGTTATCGCTATTCTTAGTGGTAACATGCTAGAAGGCGGTCATATCGACCAATTATTTCAATTAACAGCCTTCTTAATCGTTGTTGGCGGTACCGTAGGGGCTGTTTTATTACAAACATCGCTCCCGGTTTTTTGGCGCTCGATGGCTATTGTGCGTTGGGTTTTTGTCACGCCGCAAATTGATTTGATTGAAACTATCGATAAAATTATTAACTGGAGCCAGTTATCGCGCCGCGAAGGCTTATTGGCGCTGGAAGAAGTATCAGAAAAAGAAACGGACTTTTTTGCGCGTAAAGGCTTGCAGATGCTGGTAGATGGCAATGAACCGGACGATATTCGCGAGATATTAGAAACAGAAATACACATGATTGAGCAGCATGATATGCAGGCCGCCAAAGTATTTGAATCAATGGGTGGATACAGTCCCACCATTGGTATATTAGGTGCGGTAATGGGCTTGATACATGTGATGAATAATTTGGCTGATCCAGCAAAGCTTGGCAGTGGTATTGCGACTGCTTTTGTAGCCACAATTTATGGTGTGGGCATTGCAAACCTGGTGCTACTACCCATGGCTGGAAAATTAAAGGCACTGGTTAAACAGCAATCAGTACAATATGAAATGTTATTAGTCGGTATTGTAAGTATTTCGGAAGGTGAGAATCCACGTAGCTTACAGGCCAAACTACAAAGTTATTTAGGGCATGCATAGTTTAGTGTGGTGCTCTAAAAATATACTTAGCGCTAGTTTTATAGAAATAAAAGTAATAAAGCATAATAAATATGAGACGCAGAGGCATAACAAATATTGAACCAGTTTACAAATTGTAGGGTATGAGAAGGCGAGGTATTACAAATATAGAGCCTGAAGAGTCAACTGATCGTTGGCTGGTTTCGTATGCGGATTTCATTACTCTATTGTTTGCTTTTTTTGTTGTGATGTATTCCGTCTCAAATGTAAATGTAGGTAAGTATCGGGTATTATCTGATTCTGTCAGTACTGCATTTAGTCATCAATCCAGTTCGCCCTTTCCAATCGGTGCCGAATTAGGTATTTCGGTACAACGTGCACCAATTGCATTAGGTTTAAAAGGCCAAACTGGCTTAGTTTCGATGAAAGAAACAGCAGCTGAATTAGATGAAAGATTAAAAAGATGGGTTAAGAAAGGCATGATTGCAGTAAAGGGGAATGAAAAATGGTTAGAAATAGAAATTAAATCTAATCTACTTTTTAATTCTGGAGATGCAACCTTATCGGCAGAAGCTGCAGGTATTCTTGCTGAGTTGACTAACGTTATTAAAGCGACCAGCAACCCATTATACGTTTCTGGCTATACGGATAACGTGCCCATTGCCAACAACCGATTTCCAACAAATTGGGAACTGTCGACTGCTAGAGCATCGTCTGTTGTTAGACTGTTTGCACAAAATGGAATAAATCCTGCGCGTATGGGGGCAATTGGTTACGGTGAATTTAGGCCTACAGCAGCTAACGATTCAATTGTAAATAGACAAAAAAATAGACGCGTTGTTATACGTATGATGACAGGTGAAGATGTTTTTGCCGAGACATCACCTTTTGTGGATAGAAAAGCTGAATTAGCTGAACCTACCCCTGTTATTGAAGAGCCTGTTAATAGTATTCAAGCAGCGGAACCGATTCGTTCCATTTTCGAGACTCCATAATGATAAGGAGTAATCGATGAAAGTATGGGCAACAGCTAATCAGAAAGGTGGCGTAGGTAAAACAACCTCAGCAGTTACATTGGCGGGCGTCATGCAGAAACGCGGTCAGCGCGTTTTGTTGGTTGATCTTGATCCGCATGGTTCCATGACCAGCTATTTTGGAGAAGATCCAGATAGCGTTGATAAAAGTGCTTATGATTTATATCAGCAGACTTTAAAAAATTCATTAAATACAAAGTCAGTTATTCACAAAACAAAATTTAATCGCTTAGATTTTATTCCCGCATCGTCGGCTTTAGCTACCTTAGATAGACAACTAGGTGCTAAAGATGGCATGGGACTGGTAATAAAAAAAGCCATGGAACAAATACAGGATGATTACGATTTTGTAATTATTGATTGTCCTCCTATGCTAGGTCTGTTGATGGTGAATGCTTTGGCAGCGTGCGAGCGCTTATTGATACCGGTACAAACCGAGTTTTTAGCATTGAAAGGTTTAGAAAGAATGGTGCACACCATGGCGATGATACAAAAGGCGCGTAAACAACAGGTGTGTTACAGCATAATTCCTACTTTTTTTGATCAACGCTTAAAAGCCTCGAACGAAACATTAAAGACATTGCGTAGTCAGTATAAAGAAAATATTTGGCCCGGTGTTATACCGATAGATACGCAATTCCGTGAAGCAAGTCAGAAAGGTATCCCGCTTTCAATAGAGCGAATTAGCTGTAAGGGTAGTAGGGCATATTCACACTTGCTCGATTTCTTATTAGAACTGGATGAATCTACTCTGTCCGTTGCAGGAGATATATAGCAATGAGTCATGCAAATGAAACAACACAGGATAAAGCGATACATGATTATCTTGAAGCCTTATTGCTGGAAATACCGGACGAAGATGCTTCTTCAATAAACCCAGAAACACCTCAAGTAAAGCTGGTAAAGACCGATATAGAAAGTCTACCCCATGAAGAACCTAAGGTAGAGACACCGGCTGTGATCGGCCTGGAAAATCTAGTTGCGCAAGTACCAACAATACCTGAAGTTGAAACAGTTACTGAAACAATCGTTGAAACTGAAGTTGTTACTGAAATTGAAACGGTCACTCAAGTTGAAACAGCAGTAGAAATTGTTGATTCAGGAATACCGGATTGGGCTGAAGAGCGCTTTCAATGTTTGCTTTTTAATGTGTCAGGATTAAGTTTAGCTGTGCCATTAGTAAAGCTAAACAGTGTTATATCCTGGAATGAAGATGAGATAACAGAAACGCCCAATCAAACAACTTGGTATTTGGGCTTAATTCAGCATTTGGAAAAACAGGTAAAGGTTATAGATACGGCATTATTAGTAATGCCAGAAAATCGTCGTAATACAGTAGGCGATCCGTCATTAAATCGTCTAGGTAATATATTATTAGTTGATGATTTTAAATGGGGCCTTGCCTGCGACAGTATTGGTGATGTTATTTGGCTCAGTAAAGAAGATGTTAAATGGCGTAAAAACAAGCAAACCAGGGCCTGGTTATCAGGCACGTCGCTAGAGCATTTGTGTGCCATTATGGATACCGAAGTATTTGCTCAAATGTTGACGCAAAGCACCAAGTAGCGCGGAATAGCTGATATTTTACAGGTGACTAATATTTTATATAGGTGGCGTTTATATTGATCTGGTCTAAAATCAATACCATAGAATTTTTTAATAGGTAGTTATGTATTCTGCTTTATTAATGTAATAACAGCGTGCAAAAAATAAAATTTGTTGAATGCCCTAGTAATGTAGTCAGTCAATCAATTTAAACTGGCATATAAACTGCAAGAGTAATGATAAGTGGAGCACTTAATATGAGTGATAACGATAGCGGAAGTGTTGAACATAGACAGTGCGTTACATTCCGTCTAAATGAAGAGATCTACGGCATTAATGTAATGCTGGTTCAAGAAGTTCTCAGAGTAACAGAAATTGCACCCGTACCAGGCGCTCCGAATTATGTAATTGGTATCATTAATCTACGTGGTAATGTCGTAACTGTAATCGACACACGTAATCGTTTTGGCTTACCGCCAAAAGAGATGGATGATGCTACACGAATTGTCATTATAGAGGCAGAAAATCAAACGGTTGGTATTGTAGTAGATAGCGTCTCTGAAGTAGTCGATATTTATTCTAACGAAATCGAGTCTGCACCTAATGTTGGTAATGATGAAACAGCCCGATACATTGAAGGGGTTGTAAGCCGAAGTGAAGAGTTATTAATCCTTGTAGATTTAAATAAGCTTCTCACTGATGATGAATGGTCTGATATGGGCGGTTTCTAATTCAAGGTTTACTCTCTCGGGTGTTGCGCTAAGTCATATATCTGGGAGAGTAAAATGAATGCATTAGTATTATTGTTATCAAGTTTACTGTTTTTAATGTCATTGGCATTATTTGTCTGGACAAAAAAACAGCTTCAAAGTATTCAGCAAGATGTGCACAAAACACTTCATTCGAATCAACTAAATAGTGAGCTCACAGCGCTTAATGCGGGATCTATTGGTTTGGGTTCGCGATTCATTAAATTAGAAAAACAAATGCATCAGCTAGCTGCTCGTGTCGATGACATGTCGAATGAAGTACAAAGTAACTCACCATATAGTTATGCGATTAGCCTGGCTCAGAAAGGTGATACAGCGGAGAATATTGCAGAACTCTGCCACATTAGCCAAACTGAAGCTCAGCTATTAGTAATGATGCATCAACAAAATAAGGCAGCGTAAAAACTAAAAAGGTCGATGACAGTGTGTACTATCATCGACCTTTTTTAAAATAAACAATAGTCAGTTTATTTCATAGCTGCATGCTTCATCATTAAATCATTGTTTTTAAGCATGTCTATGGCTTGTGTATCAGGCATAGGGCGTCCAAATAAGAAACCCTGCATATTTTTACAGCGCCACGCTTTCAATTGTTCTAATTGGGCTTCAGTTTCTACACCTTCTGAGATGATATTTAAATTTAAACCCTTTGCCATAGCGATGATGGCTTTAATAATAGAAGAATCCTCTTCGCTATTCGACATATCGCGTACAAATGATTGATCGATTTTTAATGTATCAATAGGTAAACGTTTTAGATAATTTAAAGACGAGTAACCTGTACCAAAGTCATCAATTGCAATTTTTATTTCATTATTGCTAAGTTCAGTGAGTTTTTGAATACCGTCATCAGTGTCATGCATTAATGTGTTTTCAGTAATTTCAATTTCCAGGTGATCACCTGGGATTTCATTTCGTTGTAATATATCCAGGACTTTTTCAACAAAATCATCTTGCTCTAGTTGTATTGATGATACGTTCACTGCAATACGCACATTGGATAAACCCATAGATCGCCAACGTTTTAGTTCGGCACAAGCATTCTCAAGTACCCAGTCACCAATTTCTTTAATTAGGTGAGTTTCTTCAGCAAGCTCAATAAACTCGCTTGGTGAAATCAGGCCGCGTTCAGGGTGTTGCCAACGAATTAATGCCTCCATGGCAACAACTTCATTAGTCTCAATATTAATTTGAGGCTGATAGTAAATTTTAAATTGATTATCATCCATTGCACGACGTAAATCATTTTCAAGTGATAAATGTTTAGAGTAAACATCTAGCATATCCACGTGATAAAACTCGTAGCCGTTTTTACCTTTACCTTTCACTGAGTACATAGCTATATCAGCATGTTTAATTAGTGATTCCATCGTCTGGCCATCTTCCGGATATTGTGAAATACCAATACTGGTACTTACGAATAATTCGTGGCTATCGATTTTGAACGGCATTTTTAAAGATTTAATGATTTTGCTTGCGATGATTTGAGCATCGTTTTTGCTATGTACTTCAGGTAATAACAAAGTGAATTCATCACCACCTATGCGCGCAAGAGTATCGCCCTCTCTTAAACAGTGGCGTAAGCGCATCGCTACAGCTTGTAATAGCTTGTCACCAACCATATGACCTAGCGTATCATTGATTACTTTAAATCTATCTAAGTCGAGGAACATAACTGAAAGATTGTTTTTATTACGTTTGGCATGAGCAATCGCCTGATGTAAGCGATCTTTCAGTAAAGTACGATTTGGTAATCGTGTAAGCATGTCATGATAGGCTTGAAAACGAATAATTTCTTCAGCTTCAATACGATCTGTAATGTCTCTTGCTATACCGTAAGTACCTATGAATTTTCTATCATCACTTGTGTCTTGAGACTTATAAACACCAACAGAGTTTATTTCAATGGGCAATAAACGATTGTCAAAATTACGCACCTGGTCATTGTTTTTGCATTTAAGTTTGAGTTCAATATTTATACTTGCTCGTTTACCAGTACGTCGTTCATTAAACTTAAATTGAGCTTTATCTAAATCATCCTCGTGAATTAGATCAGTGTAATGTCGACCAATGACATCTTTCATTTTATAGCCAAGTAAGGTTTCAACACGCTTATTTATAAAAGTAAAACGTCCCTGGCTATCAAGTATGTATACAATATCGGGTGATTTATTGACAATATATCTATGCAGCTTTTCTGACTCTCTAAGCTGAGACTGCATTTTTAGATTTTCTGCTTCTAACAGGCGTTTTTTAACGGCATTATTAACAGAGTTTAGTAAGTTATCAATAGAGTAGGGTTTACGAATAAAGTCATATGCACCATGTTTTATGGCATTTTCAGCAGCTTCAAAAGACGTCTCGCCACTTACTACAATAATAGTTGTGTTAATTTTTTCTTCAGTGATGAAGTGCATAACCTCTTCACCATTTGAACCGCCCATATTGAGGTCGAGTAAAATAAGGCTAATGTTATCATTTTTTAATTTAGCAATAGCTTCGGTGCCGTTATTGGCAGAGTCGACTTCGTAGCCATGCTGGGTCATTAATTCCATCAGACTGTGTTGATGAAGTACTTCATCATCCACAATAAGTATTTTTCCGGAGTGACCGGGTAGTTTTGATACATTAGAACCAAGATTTTTTTCTTGGGCTAGGTTTGTATTTTCTGCCATTTCGTAACCTGTTTTTGTAAGGACAAGGTTCTGCAACTATAAATAACAATCCACTATTTAATGGTTAATTATTGATAACTATTGCTTCAATCCTGCTTAATTTTTTTCAGGAAACTGGACACTAAAAGTGGTGCCAGATTCATTGGTTATACAACTTATTGAACCGTGTAAACGTTCTACCAGGTTCTTTGTAATGCTTAAGCCAAGTCCTGAATGATCTTTTCCTTTTGTACTGGCTACCGGCTTATAGAGGTTATTCATTACCTCTAGTGATATGCCGGGGCCAGAATCATTAAGCTTAAGTTCTACGAAATTCCTTCCATTGATATTAATATTCCCTGTCGTGATGCTGATTTCACCATCTTCTTGAATGGCTTCAACAGCATTTTTAATTAAATTGGTTAATATTTGCTTGATAAGGTCTTTATCTGAATTGATATTATTTAAGTTTTTATCAAGTTTTAAATTTGATCTTATTTTATGTGTGACAAACAGTGATGATTTAAATAGATGTACAAGTTCGCTAACAATATTATTAATATTGATATTTGAGACTTCGTTTGCATCGGTATCTAGAGAGTCTTTACACCGTACGATGATGTTACCTATTCTATCTATTTCTTGTTTGATGGTTTTAAGTTCATTTTGTGCGGAATCATCAGAGTCAAGTTTTTGAGAAAGTAATTGCAAATAGTTTCGAATAACCGCTAGTGGATTATTAGTTTCATGGATTACTTTTTCAGCACGCTGTAAAAATTGTTCATTATTATGTTCGCTAATATTGTTTAATTTTTCTTTGTATTCAAAGTGCTGACTAATTTTGCAAGCCAGATTGTTGGCAAAAAGTGACAGGAGTTGTTTGTTTTCAAGATGCGCGGCTGCATGCTTGTAACTAGTGCCAAGAATCAATACACCATAGTTATTGTTAGCCTGAATAATTGGCAGGCTAATAAAACCATCTGTCTTAAGGCCGTGAGCGATTTGTTTATCTAGAATACTAAGCGATGATGATTGCTGTGCAGAAAAACTGTCATTAATTTTTCGATTAATAAGTGTGTCAGTAATAATGCAGTTAGTGCCGAGTTCTATTTTTAAGGCATCGAGTAAACGACTGTCTGTAATTTCTTGATGATCTGCAATGCTTAGAGCTTGTTGAGAATTATCAAATTGCAGTAAAACGCAACTGTTAATCCCAAATAATAAATTTACCGACTGCTGTATAGACTTAAAGAATACGCTGGAATCGATATTAATGCAGGCCTGGCTATTTTGTACCAATGCGGTGTCACGGACTTCCTGCGCTAGCTGTATTTGTTTTTCTTCATCTTTTTTCTGGCTAGCCTCATCGTTACCAATATCTATATCCATAGATGTCGCAATGGCCTTCGCTTCATCGTAACCTTTCTTAAGAATATCTTTTGTAATTGATTCAGAAAGATCAAACAGTCTTATAGCTGCTTCTATTTTTATAGCATCGCCCGTGTCACTCGTTTTACTAGCGAGCAGGCTGGCAAGGTGGACTATTTTTGCGAGTTGGTGTGCGTGTTGAATGTCGTCTGAGTCGGCGTGGTGGTATCGCACTGCGTCACAAATTACATCCGGAAGATTCCATTTTTCCAGCATGATGGCAGCGAGTTCTGGGTGGT
>Ga0316209_1002255_pt1 | contig 16103 bp, 8 predicted proteins | sample 6monopyrite_MG_FD_204945 | JGI IMG/M metagenome (GOLD analysis project Ga0316209, IMG submission 204945) | Microbial mat bacterial communities from mineral coupon in-situ incubated in ocean water Damariscotta River, Maine, United States -... | ecosystem: Environmental > Aquatic > Marine > Coastal...
AGAACAACCATTTATAATCTATTAAATCTTTGAAAGATTTTTCGTTGTATGCTACGGTTACAATATCGTCTCTTTTTTCAATATCAGTTTTTAATTGATTGAGTTGTTTTGGTAAATAAAACTTTCCGTTTGTATTGTCTGCTATATTTTTAAGTAGCCTATGGTTTGCTGTTGAATTTAGCCATTCTTTTTTGACTTCTTTCACTAAAAACGTACCAGAAGCTTTATAGTTTTTACCTGAAAACGTTGTAGAGGCATTCCATATATAGATTCCTTGAGGTAGTTTTCCTAGCTCTAATTTATATGCATTTGACGTCTTGAAAAAGTGATAATCAAAATCTTTTTCATCTGAATTGGTTAACGTAAAATCGACCTCTGCTGTGTTGACCAAATCATAAGCTGAATTATAGAGTTCTGCCAAAACAATCACGTCTTCACTTTCTTCATATTCCGAATTTACATTGACTTTAAATGGGTTTTTATTCTCTTTTACAGCCAAGTACGAAATCATTTTTGAAATAAACAACTCAAAATTAGCTGTGGATTGATTTTTAGCTTGATCATATAAACGCCATCTCCAAATCCCCTCACCCATAATTACACCATATTTTGAAGCATTTTTTTCGCTAAAATAAATTAAAGGTTGATTTAAGATGATGTTTCCTATTTTTTGATATGCAAAAACATCTAAAGATTTTGAAAATTTAAAACTTCCAAAAGGTGCTTTTAAGGGGGGAGCATTATTTAATAAGTTAGATATCGAAGGTGGAAATAAAATGGTTGAGAAATTCCCATTTATTGCAAACTGAACATCTTCTGTTTTAGTATCGTTACCACTAAAACCAATATTCAAATTGTTTAAGTCTGCTAAGTTTGAATTATTACCCACTATAAACAAAACAGGTTTTTTACCGTCTTTTATAGCTTGATTCAAGCTTTGATTTTGATTGTTGTAATTATGGCAAATCAGCAAATCATAATCGCCAATATTTTCCATTTCTGAATATATTTTTACATCAACTTCATAATTCTTGTTATTTTCTATTACATAACTAATCGCACCTAAATCGGGGTGGATTCCAGAATGTAAAAGGGCAATTTTTTGCCGGCCATCAATCACGTCAATGTAAAAGTTTGCTGTATTATTTTTATAAGTAAATTCATCATCTAATTCTTGAATTTTGACCGTGTATTTTATAAAACCAATACGCGTAGCTTTTAAAATAAAGTTGATTTTTTTTTGTTCTTTTTTATTTTTAAACTGAACAGTTTGTGAACTCACAATTTTATCACCTAAAAGCAGTTTAACATATACTTTTTGTCCTTGAAAATCTTTTTGAGACACACTCACCTCTACGGGAAATTCATTACCTAGAAAGGCAATATCATTATTAAATACTTCATCAATTTTGACATCTTTAACTTGATTGGTGTCACCTAGTCCAATAGTAAAAACAGGTACGTATGTTTTGCGGTTAATGGCATAAATTGGGTTTGCACCCGCATTATAAATCCCGTCAGTTGATAAAATTATTGCGCCAATATTTCGGTTTGAATATTGACTATAAATTTGATCAAAAACCTGAGAAATATTAGTTTTTTTTCCAACGTATTTGTCTTTAATCCCATTTTCAATTCCATCAGCAAATGAATAATCTACAACATCATAATTTTTAGACAAATCTTCTTTTAAGGCTTTTAAATTATCTACGTAATCTTCTTTATAAAAGGTAGAATCTTTAGTTTGAATAATAGATTCTGAAGTGTCATGGGCAATAAAAATGAGTGGTTTTTCTTTTTTTAAAATAAAATTTTCTAAAATAATACCTAACAACAAGATTGCTATAATAAAAACGGTAACAAATCTAAATCCAGCTAAAATCAACTTTATTGTTTTAGAAACATCTTCAAGTAATTCGTCTTTTTTATAGAGAACAAAAGTGTAAATAGCAGCAATTAAAAATGCTACAAATATCCAAGCAGGGTGATATGAAAAAAGTAATTCCAATTCTATTTTTGTGCTAAAATATAAAATACTTTCGGCATAAGCGTTAAAATTAATTTTGCATTTGTAAATTCGCATAGAAATTTAACAAATGAATTTTTTTCAACTTCTTATTTTAGGTTACAAAAACTACTGGAAAGGAACTTTTTTCCTTATAAAACATAAATTGTATTGGTTTTTTATTTTTCCTTTAGTCTTATTTCTTGGAATTTATTGGTTTGGGACTTATTTTAAAACTTTAGAATATAACGTCAATTATAATTTGATGCATAATTCTGGAAATATTGAAACCATTAATGAATTAATTTGGACCACTTTACAAATGATGTTTTTTGACGCTATGTCCATTATATTTACCCAATTTACATTATATATCGTTGTCGTTTTATTGTCGCCAATTCTGGCAATGCTATCCGAAAAAATTGAAGAAATAATCACTGGTAAAAAATATGCGTATAGTCTAAAAATGTTAATGAATGACATTAAAAGGGGGGCAATAATCGCGTTCAGAAACTTAATATGGTATTATATTTTTGTTGGGGTGTTTTTAGGTATTGTTTCAATGTTCAATTTATCGGCTAAAAGTTTCATTATTTTTGCCATACCATTTATTGTAGGTTTTTATTATTATGGATTTAGCTTTATCGATTATGTAAACGAAAGAAGAAGACTAAACATACAGCAAAGTATTTATTTTGTTTCACAACACAAAGGGTTAGCAATATCTATTGGGAGTGTATATTCTATCTTTTTCCTACTTTATTTTTACGTTTCAAAAAACTTTTCGTCTTTAGCAACTGATACTACAACTCAAATAGTCTGGACTGTATTACTTTTAATGTTGCTAATTTTTGCTGCACTGACACCAATTCTTGCCATTACATCTGCAACGCTTTCAATGAATGAACTTTTAAAAAGCAAGCAAAAATTTCAAGCTGAGCAAAAAAAATAGTAAACTAATTTGCAATCAAAGCCTTACTTTTCATTGATTTTAATATATTTGGATTAATTAATAATTAACAATTTAAAAATGAAGTTACTTTTTTTATCATTATTCAGTCTTTTTATAGTCATAAATGCGAGTGCAATTAATGTTATTCCTCCCGATTCTACAACTAGTTTAGTTGATAGAGGAACTGCAAAATACTTAATATCAGAAGGTAAAAAAATTTATAATGAAGGAAGTTATAGATTAGCACTTGTAAAGTTTAGAGAGGCGTTAGCAAAAGACAAAAATAATCCAACAGCAACTTATTGGGTGGCAGAGTGCCATTTGGCATTGGGTAATTTTGAAAAGTCTTTAAAATATGGGTTATTAGCCTATGAAATGGATAAAGAAATTTACGTAGAAATTAACTATTTATTGGGTGTTAATTACCATAAATTAGGTCAATTAGACGAGGCGCTAGAAAATTACGAAAAGTCATTGGTAATGATAAATGAAACGCGTGCAAAATCACTTAGAATCCCTTTAAGAATTGAAGAAGTGAAAAGAGCTCAATCAATGATAAAAAGTCCTATTAATGTTAAAATAACTGCATTAGGGGTAAATATAAATTCAAAAAATGACGAATACGCACCAGTCATTACAAACGGAGGGAAAACGCTCTATTTTAGTGCCAGACGTGCCGACAACAAAGGTGGTGGAACAAGTCCAGGTGATCGAAAATATTATTCAGATATTTATGTTTCTGAATGGGATGAAGCAAAAAACCAATGGTCAAAAGCAACTAACCTTAATGACGTAGTAAAGCGATTAAATTCAATGGGTTTTGATGCTGTTAGTTCTTTTTCAGCAGATGGTAATATTATATACATCACCATTAATACAGATGGAATGGAAAAACCCAAGCCTAAAACTAAAAGCGTTGACATTTACTATTCTAAAAAAAGTAGTAAAGGAACTTGGGGTAACCCTAAACCAATGCCTAAAAAAACTATAAATACAATATTTTTTGAAATTTCACCTTCATTTACCGCAGATGGAAACACCATGTATTTTGTAAGTGAAAGATTAGGGGGTGAAGGTATGTCAGATATTTGGGTAACACGAAAAGCGGGGAAATCATCTTGGGGTAAACCAGAAAATTTAGGTGCAATAATCAATACACCTTACAACGAAACTACAGTATATGTTACACCTGACGAAAAATACTTATTTTTCAGTTCGCAAGGTCATGAAGGAATGGGCGGATATGATGTTTATTACTCTAAAAACGTAGATGGGATATGGTCTAAACCAAAAAATATCGGATTCCCTATTAACTCTGTTTCTGATGAAACTCATTTTCAATATTACCCTAAACTGGGGAGGGCATATTATAGTAAAATTTCACAAGCTGGAGATGGTGGACAAGGAATGAGAGATATCTTTGAAATTGACATTACGAATTTAAAATTAGAAGATTAAGCAGTACAACCTTGTAAAATCAAACTAAAATTAGTATTTTTAACATTTTAGGTAACATATTTAACCAATTGTGATAAGCATCAAAAAATACATAGGCATTTTATTCATTTCATTATTAACGACTGTATCGTATAGTCAAATGGATACTTTGCAGTCTGTTTTAAAGCCCCGAATAGGTATTGGAACGGGTATTTTGACTTATTATGGAGAGATTCAAAATTACCAAATAGGTGGTTTTTCACCAACTGTAAATAGAGTTGCTGCTTCCATATATATCAACGCTCCCTTATCAAAATCGTTTAATATTGAATTTTCAACAATGTATGGGAAAATTGGAGCCAACGAAAGAAACCTGACCAGAAACTTAAACTTTGAATCTCGTATTCGATCGGGTACAATTATGTTAAATTATAATTTTTACCCGCTTTTTAACGGCATTAGACCAAAATTCACACCTTTATTAGGCGTTGGATTTACTTCTTTTGAATTTTTATCAAAAACCGATTTATATGACGCTAATGGTAATATGTATTATTATTGGAATGATGGATCTATAATGAGCCTACCTCAAAGTGACCCAAACGCCTCAACAGCGGTTCCAATGTACCGTGATTATGTTTACGAAACAGATTTAAGAGAACAAAACTTTGACAGCTTAGGAAAATATAGAGAACAAAGTTTTGCCATACCCATAACAATCGGAGGTGAATGGCACTTAACACCTAGATTCGATTTTAGATTTTCAACTACTTTAAACTATACATTTACTGATTTAATTGACAATATTTCACCCGCAGGAACTGGTGTTAGAAAAGGGGATGATAAAAAGGATTATTATATGTACACATCTGCATCATTAAGTTACGATTTGAGATTTAATTTTGGAAACGGAGATGGATACAATGATTTTGATGGGCAAATTGAAAATGCCGAATTTGATAATTCAGATATAGATCAAGATGGTGTTATAGACGCATTAGATTATTGTCCTAAATCACCATTAGAAGCAATAGTTGATGAGTTTGGTTGTCCAATTGACTCTGATCAAGATGGTGTTGCTGATTATTTTGATGAAGAACCTGAAACACCAATTGGAAATTATATTGATCAATATGGTGTGACCATAACTGAAGAAGAATTCAGAAATAGAGCCGCACTATTTAATGATTCAACAGGCCTATTACATCCATTTGATGATGACATTAAAGAAGTTGGATTTAGAGATAGTGAAGGACGATTAATACCTGCAAAACACGCGCATGGCGACACTGAATTAAAATCTTATGTTGTTATCATAGGAAAAGAACATAAATCAATATCCGCAAATGAATTGCACAAATATTTAGGATATAATGAATTTCAAACTATTGAAAAAGGAGATACTATTTATTATGTTTTAGGTGAGTACCAAACTATAGAAGAAGCTGTAGCAGCTATGACTGGATTAGAAAACAATGGCGTTAATGTTGAAGTGATTGGAAAAACAAATCACAATGGTTCAGAATATATGGATATTGATGATAAGGTTATAGAAAAAGTAGAAAAAGTAAATATTGAAACAGGACAAGAAGTGCCTACTTTTAATAAACCAGAACAAGTGTTTAGAGTGCAGGTAGGTGCTTTTAAAAACAAGATAGATGTTAATAAAATATTTCCAAATATTAGCAGTCTGGTTTACGCAACAGGGCAAGATGGAATAACCCGATATTATACTGGTAATTATGATAACTATGATGATGCTGAAGCTTATCGAAAAACACTTGCTAAGGATGGTTATAATAATTCTTTTGTTGTAGCCTATGAAGATCAAGAAAGAGTTACGTTAAAAGAGGCTGGTGTATCATTACCATCTAATTATGATGAAGACAAAGAACTAAATACATTTGTTGAACCTAGAGAAGATAATCCCGATAATTCAACAATTGGAACAAATAATACCAATAACTCATCAATTGATATGTCTAAAGTTAAATATCGCGTTTTATTAGGCAAATTTGATGGCGCTATTCCGGTTGAAACAATTGATATATATATGTCAATTGGCGGAATTAGGCCAGTTAAAAATGATGACGGTACAACATCTTACTATTCAAGAAATGTTGAGACAGAATCTGATGCAGAAAATTTAATCAGTGACTATAAAACTTATGGTATAAGTGATTTAAAAATGATTTTTGAATACAACGGTGAATACTACACCAAAGAAGATTTCTTAAAGTTGACCAAGTAAAATATTAAGGACTACTCAAAAACTATCATGAATGAGTTTAGCTTAGTTGATATGAGGTAAATTTTAAATGCAATTGGATTTAAGAAACTTTGCCTATTAAATGACAATTGATTTTGGGACAGAAATAGTAATTTTAAAAACATCAGCTCAGATCACAACTCTTTATACGCCCGAAAAATTAATTGGAAAACAAATTTTAGCGGTAGTGAATTTGCCTCAAAACAAATAGCCAATATAATGAGTCAATGTTTAGTACTCGGTGTTCCTGGAAATAACAATGATGTTATCCTTTTAAATCCCAAATGCAAAATTGAAAACGGGATGAAAGTTGGATAGAATACAAAATTTAACATTCTATTCCTACCAACAATCAAATGATAATAAAATTTAATTTTATAGAACGCAACGTGCTATTATTTCAAAAACTTATCTAACCATGCATAATATTGACGGTGCCAAAACACACCATTTTGAGGAGATAATATCCAATGATTTTCGTCAGGAAACAAGATTAAACGCGATTCAATTTCGCGAACTTGTAATGCTTGAAAAGCTTCTAACCCTTGTCCAATCGGCACTCTAAAGTCTTTTTCGCCTTGAAAAATTAGCATAGGTGTATCCCAATTTTTAACCATTTGATGTGATGAGTTTTTAACATAATTGTATTTCTCAATGTCTTTATTTGTATTAAGTACATTTACTGGCTTTTTATCTGCTTTATTTTGATACGTTGGAGGCGTACCCACATCATGGTTGGCAAAAAATAATTCTTCAGTCGTACCATACCAACTGTCTAAATTAAATAATCCTGCATGTGCAATAAATGTAGCAAACCTATTTTGATGCATTCCTGCTAAATAATACACAGAATACCCACCATAAGACGCACCCACAGCACCAATTTTAGATTCATCAATATAAGGTTCTTTTTTAATCTCGTCCACAGCCGAAATATAATCACGGATAGCTTGTCCACCCCAATCACCTGAAATGGCGTCATTCCATTCTTGACCAAAAGAAGGTAATCCTCTACGATTTGGTGCAATTATAATGTAATCGTTTGCAGCCATTAATTGGAAATTCCAACGGTACGAGAAAAATTGACTAACCGGAGACTGAGGCCCACCTTGACAATATAAAAGTGCAGGATATTTTTTTGTTTTATCAAAATTTGGAGGATAAATAACCCAAACCAACTCTTGCTTACCGTCAGTTGTTTTTACCCATCTTTTTTCAATATTCCCTATTTCTAATTTGTCATAAATTGCTTTGTTTACATCTGTAAGTTGATTTTCAATACTTTTGTCGATTGTTACCGAATAAATATCAGTTGGATGATTCATTGACTGTTTACCCCCAATTAATTTATCACCAGCAAAAGCTAAAGATGTATAATTGTGCATGCCTTGAGTAATTTGCTTGTACTTTTTATTTTTAACATTGAGTTCAAATAATTGGTAAGTCGCTTCAATTGCTGCTTTAAAATAAATTTTATCTCCTTTGTCGTTCCAAACAAATGAAGACACAGTTAAATCAATTGATTCAGTTAGATTGACCATCTTTTTAGTGTCAAAATTGTAAACAATAATATCATTTTTATCGGATTCAAACCCATTTGTTTTCATACTTAGCCATGCTAATTTTGTACCGTCTTTTGAAAATGAGGGTTCGTTATCGTAGCCGTTCATACCTTTGGTTAAATTAATAGTTTTAATTTTTTCAAGGTCATACACATATAAATCAGAATTTGTGCTAAATGCATAGTCTTTACCTGTCATTTTTTTACAAGTATAAACGATTTTGTTACCATCAGGCGAAAAAGTGATTTGCTCCATACCTCCAAAAGGTTTTAAGGGTGCATCAAATTTTTCACCACGCATAATGTCAACACCCTGACCTTGCATTTTACCGTCTTGTATCACACTAAAAAACACATGTGAAAATACCCCTGTAGAATAAGTTGACCAATGTCTGTACATTAAATCATCATAAACTTTAGCGTTAGATTTAGGTAAATCCTTTGCAAGTTCACTTGAATGATGATTTTCTAATTTAACGTCTTTAATAAATAAAACTCTTGTTCCGTCATTTGAATATTTGAATCCTCCCATGCCTCCTTTAACCATTGAAATCTGTTTTAAATCAGATCCATCAGGATTAATTTCATGAATATTTAATCCGCCTTTTCCTCTGTAAATAAATCCGATTTTTTGACCATCAGGACGCCATTTTGCACCATATTTACCACCTTTAAAATCAGTAATTTGCTTTATTTCTCCTCCATTTACAGGTACAGTATATAAATTGTTTTCTCCTGAATTTATTTTTAAATCATAGCCTTTTATACTGAATAAAATGGTGCTATTATCTGGCGAAACTTGAATATTACTTACCCGTTTTAAATCCCACAATAATTCTGGAGTCATTCTATTTTGTGCATAAGTATGAAAACCAACAATCAATACAACACAAACAATACTTATTTTTTTTAACATTTTTCTCATTTTAATTTCACAAATATAAAAAATTATTAAACCATTTTTTTGATCAACAATTTTGAAGGAAAGTAAGCAGCAGCTAATCCTATAATAATGGTCATTCCTAATATCATCACAAAATCCATTACATGCATTTCAACTGGAAAATACTCAACCATACCGCCTTCCATTTTTAATACACCAACTTTTAATTGAATAAAACAAATTAAATAACCCAAAGTCAAACCAACCAACATTCCAAGACCATTAATTAGTCCTCCAACATAAAAAAATACGGATTGAATTTGACTTGTTTCGGCTCCCATTGCGTTTAAAGTTTTAAGATTGTCTTTTTTCTCAATAACCAACATAGCCAATGAAGCAATCATGTTAAATGTGCCTAAAAAGAAAATAAAACCCAACAAAATAACGGTCATCCATTTTTCACTTTTTGACGTTTTATAAATGAGCTCGTTTTGTTCGTAAGCCGTTTTAACTTTAAAATCATCACCTATTAAAGTTTGAATATTTTGTTTTTTTTTGTCTAAATCAATGTTGTCTGTAAAGTCTATTTCAACTGCTGAAATGTCATTTTCATAGCCTAAAACATTTTTAGCATATTGAATCGGGACAATCAAATAACTTTCGTCAACTTTGTTATTGAAAGAATATGTACCAATAATTGGGATTTTAGACATTTCAAATGCGGTGGTACTATTTCTTTTAATTTTTTCGTTCCGATTAGGAGAAAACACGGTAAAGTAGTCATATTCACCAGGGATTTGATATATGTAACCGCTCAAGTTTTGCAAAATGCCAACACCTACTATACCAAAAAATTGATTATCTTTATTTAGAACTGCCTCACCATCTAACAAATGATCATCCGTTTCCATTTTAACCATATCTAAATACACATCATCAACACCTTTAATAATTCCAAATGTATATTGATCTTGATTTTTTATGATTACTGTTTCTTCAATTACTTTAGTATAATTTACAATGTCTTTATCATTATAAATTTCGGGATTTAAAAAATCAGAATTAAACGTTTTTGAGTGTTTAACTTCTATTTTTATGTCAGATTCAAACGAATTAAATAAGCTCACCACTAAACCTTCTACCCCATTGAATGCAGACAAAACAATTACCATTGCTGCTGTAGAAATCATAATTCCAAAAACCGATATTAATGAAATTAAATTAATCACATTATGCGATTTTTTAGAAAAAAGATATCTTTTAGCTATGAAAAACGGGGTGTTCACTATTGTTTAAGTAGTTGATCTATTTTATTGGCATAATCAATCGAATCGTCTATTTTAAAATCTAATTCAGGAATACGTCTTAATGATTTACCTAATCTTTTACCCATTATACCTCTAATTTGCCCCGAGTGTTTTTTAATATTTTCATACACCTCTTTATCATCCTTTCCACCAAATACACTAATGTAAACTTTTGCATAAGTCATGTCAGAAGAAACATTAACAACTGTTACTGTAACCATTGCTCCCATACATAACGAACGGGTTTCTTCTCTAAAAATTAAGCTTAATTCTTGTTTTAATAATGTATTTATTTTCTTTTGTCTTAAACTACTCATATTACAAATATAGTTAATTAGTTATTTGGTTATTTAGTTATTCAGTTTAAATATTTACATTTGCGATTGTGAAAGGTATTAAACAGATATTCAAATTAGCATTTAGCCAAAAAAAATCGGCTTATCTAACTATCATTAGCAATTTTTTTTATGTGATATTTAATTTAATATCCATGATACTTTTTATTCCTTTTTTAACCTTTATTTTTAAGCCCGAACCAGATAAGCAAGTCGATATTTTAATCAAACCCAATTGGGCAACAAAAGAAGATGTTATCCATTTTTTTAAAGATTACTATGACTACGTAATGCAAAATTTTATTGAGTCTTATGGGCCTAGAGGTGCATTATTGTTTATTTGCATTACTGTTTTAGTGGCTTTTTTATTCAAAAATTTATTTAGATATGGTGCTATATTTCATCAGTCTTATTTAAGAATGGCTGTGGTAAGAGATTTAAGGTTAAAATTATTTTCAAAAGCAATTAGATTACCCTTGTCTCATCATTCTGAAGAAAAAAAAGGTGATTTATTAGCAAGAATGACATCCGATTTAAGTGAAATTGAAGTGGCACTTGTGTATATACTTGAAATGTTGTTTAGAGAGCCAATTGCAATTGTTGTGACTTTAGGAACGCTCTATTATATTAGTCCTCAACTTACAGTTTTTTCATTAATTCTAATCCCAATTAGTGGACTAATTATTTCTGGAATTGGTAAAAAATTAAAAAAAACAGCCAATAAAAGCCAAAGTCAAATGGGTGTATTATTGTCTCGAATTGAAGAATCAATAGGTGGGGTTAGAATTATTAAAGCTTTTAGTGCTGAGAAAGAATCGGATGAAAAATTTAAAAAAGACAACTTAAACCACCAACAAATTTCAACCTCTGCTTTTAGACAAAGAGATTTAGCTTCACCCTTGAATGAATTTTTTAGTGCAGTAGTTTTACTTGGTATAGTTTGGTATGGAGGAACATTGATTTTAGAGTCTTCTACAAATGACATGGAAGGAATGGATGGGGAAGAGTTTATAACTTTTATTGTTATTTTTTCTCAATTGTTACGACCAATTGGAAATGTAGCTAGCGGAATGACTGCCACAAAAAAAGCAGAGGCATCATTAGACCGTATTAACCATATTTTAGACATTGAAGACAGTATTAAGGATCCAAAAAATCCCATTTCAAAAACAACATTTGACTCTAAAATTGAATTTAAAGGTGTGAATTTTGCCTATAAAGAGGTTGGTGTTTTAAACAACATCAGTTTTTCATTATTAAAAGGACAATCTGTTGCATTAGTTGGTGAGTCTGGTAGTGGTAAATCAACTATTTCTGATTTAATTCCCCGTTTTTATGACGTTACAAGTGGCGAAATTTTAATTGATAGTGTTAATATTAAAGATTTATCAAAAAAGAATCTCCGTCAATTTATAAGTATTGTGACACAAGAGTCTATTTTGTTTAATGATTCAATAGAAAACAATATTAAGTTTGGTAATCCAGAAGCCACAAAAGAACAAATCGTTGAGGCTGCTAAAATTGCCAATGCCCATGACTTTATTCTTGAATTAGAAAATGGTTACAACACGAATATAGGTGATAGGGGTAACAAGTTGTCGGGTGGTCAAAAGCAACGTATTAGTATTGCAAGGGCAATTTTATCACAAGCACCAATCATGATTTTAGATGAAGCCACATCTGCATTAGATACAGAATCAGAAAAAGTAGTGCAAAATGCTTTAGATAATTTAATGAAAAACAGAACGTCATTAGTGATTGCCCACCGATTAAGCACCATTAGAAATGCTGATGTGATTATTGTTTTGAGAAAAGGGGTAATTGTAGAACAAGGTAACCATCAAGAGTTAATTGCAATGGATGGGTACTATAAGAGCTTGTGTGAAATTCAGCAGGTTATTTAAACAAAATACATAGTCGTTACTATTCCAAAAAGTGGGGTAAACTTAACTTTTAATCAAAACACCTCATCCAAATTAATGAATGAGGTGTATTATTTTAATTAATAACGTGTATCACGTCATTTGTTTTAGTGTTTCGCTAAATAATCAGCAACACCATCATGCGTTGCAGTCATACCATCTTCACCTTTTACCCAGTTAGCTGGACAAACTTCTCCATTTTCTTCAACAAATTGTAAAGCATCTACCATTCTTAACGTTTCATCAACCGAACGACCTAGAGGTAAATCATTTACAACTTGATGACGTACAATTCCTTCTTTGTCAATCAAAAATAAACCTCTGTAAGCAATCATCACATCAGATGCAGTTAACATACCGTATTCATCATAATCATACTCACCAACTAACACATCATAAGCGTCAGAAATTGTTTTGTTCGTATCTGCAATAATTGGGTATTTTACACCTTTAATTCCACCTTCTTCTTTTGCCATTTGTAACCAACCCCAGTGAGACTCTTGTGTATCTGTAGAACAAGCTACAACCTTACATCCTCTTTTTTCAAACTCATCTAATTTTGCTTGAAATGCATGTAATTCTGAAGGGCAAACAAAAGTAAAATCTTTTGGATAAAAGAATAATACTACGTGATTTTTTCCAATAAACTGATCTAATGAAAAATTTTCAACTACTTCCATTCCATTTACTACTGCTGGAGCAACAAATGATGGTGCTTTTTTTCCGACTAATACTGCCATAATTTTATTATTTTAATTGTTATAATTTAATTTTAACTGAACACAAATTTACATAGAAAATCAATATAGATTGTAATTATTTATTCACAAAAAACATCAATTATTTTTATAATTGCATAGACTATGTCTATGAACTCAAGTTTAGTTTATTAAATTTACATTTCAAACCACTGACTTATGCGTACATTTTTGGAAGAAACCTGTGAAAAAATATTTAAAAACCATAATAATAATTTAGAAAACATAGCAATCATCATCCCAAACAGACGAGCGTCAGTATATATTCAAAATTATTTTTTTAACCTGATTAAAAAACCATTTTTTGCTCCAAAAATAACTACAATTAATGAATGGATTGATGAACAAACTAATGAACAAATATTAAGTCAAACGGAGTTACTATTTATGTTATTTGACATTTACACTGAGGTAGATGGAGATGAAGCAGAGGATTTTGACAGCTTTTTAAAATGGGGTAAAATTATTTTGTCTGATTTTGACGAAATTGACCGCTACATTGTATCTCCCAAAGAAATTTTTAGAGATTTAAGAAACATAAAAGACATTGACAATTGGAGTTTTGATTCCGCTACATTGTCGGCTGGGCAAAAAAAATATGCAGACTTATGGGATAAATTACCCATTTATTATGAGAAATTAAATCAGAAATTGGCATCTAATAACGCCACATACCAAGGCAAAGCTTATCAAAATTTTAGCAAAAAAACTGAATTCAAAAACCCTACGGCTTCAAAACATTATTATTTTATTGGATTTAATGCATTGTCGCGATCTGAAGAGCGAATTATTGAAAATTTAAGCCGACAAAAATTATGCTCTGTTTTTTTTGATGTTGACACACAATATGTTAATAATAAAGAGCATGAAGCCGGACATTTTTATAGAAAACTCAAAGATAAATGGAAGTTTAAATCAGAATTACCCGCATTAATAAACAGTAAACCAAAACATTTTGAAGTCATAGAAACGGCTCAACAAGTTGCACAAGCTAAAATTGCAGGACATATTATTAAAGATTTTTCGCCTGAACAATTAAACAAAACGGCTATTGTTTTGGCTGACGAGTCCTTGCTTATACCTTTAAGCAAATCTTTACCTATTGAATTAGAAAAAGCTAATATCACAATGGGGTATCCAATAAAATATTCTCATTTAAAAAGTTTATTTGACTTGGTTTTTGATTTTCAACATAATTTTCAAAAATTTAAGTCCGATAAATTGTATCATAAAACACTATTGCGATTTATTGACCATCCTTTTGTTCAGTCCATCATTCAACGAAAAAATGCCATTTCGGATTTTGACAATAGCATTGTTAAACAAAATAAAGTTTTTATAAATTGCCATGAGTTGATGGAGATTTTTCCTGAATTGAAACCGGCAGAATCATTACTAAGTGAATGGTATAAAAACACCTCAAACGGTTTTAAAGCGATAGAAAACTTTATTCAATTACTTTATAATACGTTTAAATCTACCAACGCTAACGACTTAGAGTTAGAAATTTTATACCATTTTTCGAAAGGCATACAAAAATTTAAGTTGATTTGGGAAAAACATCCACATCCACTTAACTTAAAGTCGTTTAAAAAATTATTTCAACAATTTTGGCAAAATGAATCTTTATCGTTTTTAGGAAATCCGATTGAAGGTTTACAAATAATGGGAATATTAGAAACCCGAACTTTAGATTTTGAAAATCTAATTATTTTATCAATGAATGAAGGAAATTTACCACAAAGTAACTTCTCAAACTCATTAATTCCCCGCGAACTTAAAGTTCATCATAGACTACCAATTGAACAAGATAAGGATGCTATTTTTGCGCACCATTTTTACCGCCTTTTACACCGGTCAAAAAACATTTACATGACCTACAACTCGACATCTGATGGGATGGGGAGTAGTGAAAAAAGTCGCTTTATCACTCAAATTGAAAATGAACTAGATTTTGAGCACACTCACACTTTTAAAAACTACACTTATAATGCAAATGATGACGATTCTCAAATCAGTGAAACCGTTTATAGTGTAAACAACAAAGTGATTGAAAAATTAGACTTACTCTTTGAAAGGGGGCTTTCTCCGTCTGCCTTAAATACTTTCATAAGGTGTCCGTTAGATTTTTACTACAAATATATTTTGGGGTTAAGAGAAAGCAATGAAGTTGAAGAAAATATTGAGGCCTCCACTTTTGGCACCATGATTCATGAAGTTTTAGAGCGTATATTTAGGGATAACTTTTTAACACAAAACAAAGCTGTTAGCATTGACAGGCTTATTCGAGAAAAAAAGAATTTACACGCTTATTTAGAAGCAGAATATTTAAAAACATTTACTAAATCAGATATCAAATACGGTCAAAATAAATTGTCTTTTGATGTGAGTTTAGAATTACTTAATAAATTTATTGACAAACAAGTTGACGAGCTCAAAAAGATTGATTTTCCGATTTATATTAAAGAGTTAGAGCAAGAAATTGAAGCTGTTTTTGACATTGACATAAATGGCAAAACCAAGCCAATAAAAATAAAAGGAAATGCCGACAGAATTGAACAATTTGGATCAGAATATCGCATTATTGATTATAAATCTGGAAAATGTGAAACTAAAAAAGTGTCGATACCTGCTCCTAAAAAAGGGATAGATTTAAGTTTAGAAAGTTTGACTT
>Ga0316209_1002256_pt1 | contig 16102 bp, 15 predicted proteins | sample 6monopyrite_MG_FD_204945 | JGI IMG/M metagenome (GOLD analysis project Ga0316209, IMG submission 204945) | Microbial mat bacterial communities from mineral coupon in-situ incubated in ocean water Damariscotta River, Maine, United States -... | ecosystem: Environmental > Aquatic > Marine >...
TCTGCGCACCAGACTGATGCGTAGTATCAATGGATAATGGAGACCTACCGCCACGTTCTGGCTACAGGAGTGTTGAGTCGCGAATTGAACAGCCGAAATGAGGGTCGCAAGCGGATATAAGGAATTAGCTGACCGGCGGAAATGAGCTCCAAGTAACTACGCTCAGCATTTTATGCGCGAGCGGCACTGGCGTCAGGGGCGGCTGCGGCCATACCCGCAACGCGCAGGAAAGCCGTCACGCCCACAGCGGCTGCGCCGATTACCGAAAAGACGAGCTGCCAAGTCTCGGACGGCATCATGTGTTTGACGATACCGAGAGTGGCGTAAAACCCGGCCATGCCCGCCGGTGCAACGAAGGCCAGCGCGATCAGCATTCGCGCCCAGATCGGGCGAACCAGCATAAGCAAGCCCTGACCGACCGCCAGCGTCAGGCCGGCAGCGAGGAGGCCAACGAGAATCGCGCCAAGCCAGCCAGCACCCGTGCCATAGGCCCAGGTGCCTGCGGTCAAGCCGAGGAAGAACGGCAGGGCAAAAACGGCGAGATTGAACAGCAACCAGCACATGGTGCCGATGGCCGCGATGGAAACAAGGATTCCGAGAACGATCATGGTGGTGTCTCCGTGCAAGGGATTGAACGGTTGCGCCTTCCACCACCACCATGGCGCAAAGCGGAATATAGCATGAACATGCCTGCCGGAGCGAGCCGGAATGATCGATGTGGTTTCGACCATCCGGCTCGTAGGAAGTGGAAAGGCAGCGCTCACGCGCTGCCCGTTCCGAAGCGATAGACCGGGATGCCCATCTTGCGGGCCTTGTCGGCCAGGTTGTCCTGAATGCCGGTGCCGGGAAAGATGATGACGCCGATCGGCATGATGCCAAGCATCTGGTCGTTGCGCTTGAAGGGCGCGGCCTTGGCGTGTTTTGTCCAGTCGGGCTTGAAGGCGACCTGCGCGACCTTGCGATTATTGGCCCAGGTGGCCGCGATGCGCTCGGAGCCTTTCGGCGATCCACCATGCATGAGCACCATGTCCGGGTGTTTGGTATGGATCTGATCGAGCTTGGCCCAGATCGTCTTGTGATCGGTGGTGTCGCCGCCCGAAAAGGCGATCTTCGGTCCGGCGGGCAGCAGCACCTCGTTGTCGGCCCGGCGTTTGGCGGCGATGAAGTCGCGGCTGTCGATCATGGCCGAGGTCATCTGGCGATGGTTGACCCGTGAGCCGGAGCGCTGTGACCAGGGCGTGCCGGTGGTGCGCAGATAGATGTCGGCAGCGGCGTCGCGGAAGGTCTCCATGCTGTCGCGGCGCTCGATCAGGCTTTGACCCGCGCCGATCAGGGTCTCCAACTGGACGGATTTGACCTCACTGCCATCCTGTTCGCGCTGAAGGCGTTTCTGGGCTTGCTCGTTATCGTCGAGTTTGCGTTCGATACGTTCGACGCTGCGGTGGAAAGTGTTGACGGTGGACCAGAGGATTTCGTCGAGATCGAAATCGAGACTGGTGTCGGCCATGGTGGAAATCAGGGCGTCAAAGATGTCGGCGACTGCGCCCTGGATGACATTATCTTCGGGCGTGTTCCGGGGATCGGCCTCGTCTTCGGAGGGGCGGTGGCCATAGAGTTCGAGGTCTTCGATGACATGGCCGGTCGGGGATGTGCTGTGATCGGGTTCGAATTCGTCATGTGCGTACATGGGATGCGTCCTTCGGTTGGACCGCGACCGTCGCGGCCTTCATGGCGACGAAAGCCCACGGGCGTTCCGGTCTGGCAGCCCGAGCCCTTGCGAGGGCCTTGATGGCAAAGCCCGGCTGATTTGCTTCGCGCTGTAAAGGCGGCGTTGCCGCCGACGGAAATCAGTCGGGCGCCGCCATTGCGGGACCGGAGTGTTTGTGGGCCGATCGCCCTCTCAGAAGGCCAAGGCGCGGTCCTCTCCCGATGGTGGTGCAGCCCCGAGCATATGACAGGATTGATCCTCCCCGATCACGGCCCCGGCGGCACCTATGGCGTCAGGGCCATGAAGCGGCTGACATCCTCGGGGGCGATCTGCACCCGGATCTGTGCTGTAAACGCATCCAGCCCGCGGGCGACAAGATCGTCGTTGAAGTCCCCCAGCATGGGCGAGAGCGTGATCGCCTCGATTCCGGCCTCGATCGCCCGGTCCACCAAACTATCCCGCGCGCTGTCACCTGCCGGATCGTTGTCGCGGACAATATAGAGCCTGCGCAGATGTGGCGGGAACAGGATGGCAGCGAGATGCCCCGCAGAGAGTGCCGAGACCATCGGCATCATTGGCACGGCCTGCCGCAGCGACAGGATGGTTTCGATGCCTTCCCCCGCTGCCAGCACGTCCTGCGTATCGCCAAACCGGACGGCGTGCCCGAGCAGGTCGCCCATTGCCTTCCTCGGCGGATCGACAGGCGCTTTGCCGGAACCGTCCGGGGCGAGCCAGGTGCGGTGCGCGCCGGTGAACCTGCCATTGAGGTCGGTGACGGCAGCAATCATGGCGGGCCAGGCTTGCGTCGGACCATCGCCCTCGGGCCGCCAGTAGCAGTTCGGATGAAAGCGCAGATTTGCGGTTCCGCGTAAACCCGTAATGCCGCGTCCGCGTAAATACGTCTCTGCGACGGAGCCGATCAGTGGCTGCGTCATCCGCCAGAGCCGTCGTGCGGCTTCGGACGATCCCGATGGTGCGGTCGGTGTTCGGGACCGATGCACCTGCGGCTCCGGTTCGGAATACGGCAGGCTGAGGAAGCGTCGAGCTTCGTCGGCAACGTCAGCAAAGTCGATCAGGCCCAGGCTTTCGCGGATGACATCAAGCAAATCGCCATATTCACCGCTTTGCGCATCGCTCCATTTTCCCGCTGCCCCCTTGCCGGATTCCGGTCCGATAAGACGAACGAACATTGACCGGCCTGGATTGTTCTGCACATCGCCAACCTGCCAGTAATTGCCCTGCTTGCGACCGTTTGACAGATAATGGCGGCACACCGCCTCAGCCTGTCGGCCAAGACGCTGCGCCAGTTCGGTGGGGTTGAGACGCACCATTACGCTGCCTCCCGCTCACCGACGCGCTCGACCGGGAAACGGTCGAGAAGTTTGCCGATGATTTCCGGTCCCGATGCGCTGACCGGCACGAAGAAGCGCAGCTTCCACGAGATGATCTCGCTGAAGAGGCCATAGGCACGCAGCCTGTCGCGCATCGCATCGGTGAAGCCTGTCAGTTCGATCCGGTTGGTGCCCATGACGCGGACACGGCGCAGTTGCAGCCCCTCGGCGAGATCGAGGATCGTGCGGCCTTCAATCAGCGCGGCATAGGCGGCATCCGGTGTCAGGCTGCTGCCGTCGCCGCTGGCCGAAGCATTGGCGGCCCACGCGGGGGAGACACGGCGACCAATGATGCGCTCGCCCTCATCACTCTGGAGACGATAGACGCGGGAGGAATCCTGCGGAAGACGTTTCCAGATCGGGAGAAGCAGCCCCGTCACCATATGCAGGATGCTGTCGGTGAACTCCGGCACTTCGGCCAGTTCTGCCGTCCAGGCCATAGTGAAAGCGGCACGGTCGGCCTCGACCCAATGGGTTTCACCCATCATGCGGATGGGGATGTTCATCGCATCCATGGGCCGGATCAGCCGGACGCGGCGTTCGATCTCGCCGTCATCCAGCATGACGCTGGTGGTCGGGATCTGTACGGCGGCGCGGCCGGAGCGCTGGTTGACCAGCAGCTTTGCGCGCGGATCATCGCGTTCGGCCAGCGCCGCCTCCAGCGTCACCGGCTGGTTGCGCTTGCGCTCGGTGATGGTCAGGAGCCGTGTCTCGGCTCCGGTGCCGGAATGGGTGTGGATAACCTGACGGTCGGTAACGTTGAAGCTTTCGGCCGTCAGTGTTTCCAGCCCCATGTCATAGGTGCCCGAAGCAATGGCCCCGTCGATCCGGGCTTGGAGCAACTGCTCGAAGGCTGAGAACAGGATGCCCTGCAGCTCGATGGTCAGCGCCAGCAGCCGGTTGAGGAAGGTGGTGATCGGCGGCAAATCGTCCTTCACGCCATTGCTGTCCATCAACTTCAGACCCGTCGCGGTCTCGAAGCGTTCCAGCGAGCAGCCCTCGACCTTGCCGCGCAGGATCAGCAGATAGAGTTGGCGCAGAGCATCGCGGGCATAGGGGGATTCCAGATTGTCCTCGGGACGGAACAGGCCCTGACCGCCGGTCTGGCGCTGTCCGCGGGTGATTGCACCGAGCGTATCAAGGCGGCGGGCAATCGTGCTGAGGAACCGCTTTTCGGCTTTAACGTCCGTGGCGATTGGCCGGAACAACGGCGGCTGCGCCTGATTGGTGCGGTTGGTGCGCCCCAGCCCCTGAATGGCGGCATCCGCCTTCCAGCCCGGTTCCAGCAGGTAATGTACCCTGAGCCGCTGGTTCCGCGCCGAGAGCTCGGCGTGATAGCTACGCCCGGTGCCGCCAGCATCGCTGAACACGAGGATGCGCTTCTGGTCATCCATGAAGGCCGAAGTTTCGGCAAGGTTCGCGGAAGGCGCGCGGTTCTCGACCGCCAGGCGTGCAGCCGCACTTTCGCCGCGACGAACGATCCGCCGGGAACGCCCCGTGACCTCGGCCACGATGTCGGTGCCGAAGCGCTGGACGATCTGATCGAGCGCCCCCGGCACGGGTGGGAGCGAGCCCAGTTGCTCAAGCATTTCATTTCGCCGGGCGACAGCTTCGCGGCATTCCACCGGCTGACCGTCGCGGAAAACCGGCCGTGACGACAGGTTTCCCTCGCCGTCGGTGAACGGCTCATAGAGCTGCACCGGGAAGGAATGCTGCAAATACGATCCTACGTACTCCCTCGGCGTGACATCCACGGAAATGTCATTCCATTCATCGGTCGAGATCTCGGCCAGCCGCCGCTCCATCAGCGCCTCGCCAGTTGAAACGATCTGAATGACAGCAGCATGACCCGCTTCCAGATCGGCCTCGATGGACCGGGTCAGGGTCGGCGTCTTCATGGACGTGAGCAGATGGCCGAAGAAGCGCTGCTTCGTGCTTTCAAACGCCGACCGAGCCGCAGATTTGGCCTGCCGGTTCAGCGTCCCCTCGCTTCCGGTGATATTGGCGGCCTCCATTGCCGCGTCGAGATTGTTGTGAATCACGGAGAATGCAGCCGCATAGGCATCATAGATCCGGCGCTGTTCGTCGGTGAGTTGGTGCTCGACCAGTTCATATTCGACGCCATCATAGGAAAGCGAGCGGGAGGTATAGAGGCCGAGGGATCGCAGATCGCGAGCCAGAACCTCCATCGCTGCCACGCCGCCGGCCTCAATGGCTTCGACGAACTCAGCCCTGGTCGCGAAGGGGAAATCCTCGCCGCCCCAGAGACCGAGTCGCTGCGCATAGGCGAGATTGTGGACGGTGGTCGCGCCTGTCGCCGAGACATAGACCACGCGGGCATCGGGCAAGGCATGCTGAAGGCGCAGACCCGCGCGTCCCTGCTGCGAGGCGGCGACATCGCCGCGTTCCCCCTTGCCGCCTCCGGCATTCTGCATGGCATGGCTCTCGTCGAAGATGATGACCCCATCGAAATCGGAACCCAACCAATCGACGATCTGACGCACGCGGGAAACCTTCTCACCCCGGTCGTCGGAGCGCAGCGTGGCATAGGTGGTGAACAGGATGCCTTCCGACAGCGTGATCGTCTTCCCCTGCGGAAAGCGCGAGAGCGGCGTGACCAGCAGGCGTTCCATACCGAGCGCCGACCAGTCGCGCTGCGCATCCTCGATCAGCTTGTCGGATTTGGAGATCCAGATCGCCTTGCGCCGCCCGCGCAGCCAATTGTCGAGAATGATGGCTGCCGACTGGCGACCTTTGCCCGCCCCGGTTCCATCACCGAGCATGAAGCCTCGGCGGAAGCGGATCGATCCAGCGGCATCCTTAGGCGCGGCACTCACATTGTCGAAATGCTCATCCACGGTCCAGGCACCGGCGAGATGATCGGCATGGGCTTCGCCTGCATAGATTACGGTCTCAAGCTGGGCGCCGGACAGGCGTGTGCAAATGTCGGCGGGCAACATGGGCTGGTAGGAGGGTTTGGGCGGAGCGACCGAGGCCATGGCGGCGGATTGCACCAGCTTGGTCGGATGCGGCTGCGCGCCGGGAATACGCAGCGATTGCAGCGCATATTCCTCGTAGATCGCATCGGACAGACGCGCGCCTGCGGGCGGCGCCCAGTCGACGGTCTCATAGGCAAGTTCTACGCCCGCCGGATCATTGGCCGGCGCAGCGACGGGCCGGGAAGCTGCCGAGCGCGCGAGATACCCCCGCACGGTCTTCGCCGCAGCGGCCGGGGCCGATACCGCAAGTTTCGGCAACGCGACCGGCAGGCGCGGTGGAACTTTTCCTTCGATCCAACCGATGAGCGTCGCAACATCGGGCGCAATGCCCGGCGTGTCCGGAAATTTCGCCGGATCGTCGGCGGGCAGTTTGTCGATCACGGTCAGCCGCGTGTCGATGCTGGTGCCGTGCTTTGCATAGACCGCGCCATCGACGGCGGCGGTAAACACCACTCGCCCGCGTTCCTGGAAGCGGATAAACGCATCCCGCCAAGCCGGGGCATCGGGGCTGAAGCCCGCACCGGTGATCGTGACCAGCCGCCCGCCAGGAGCAAGACGGGCCAGCGCCGAGGCAACATGCCGGTATGCGGCATCCGTGACGCGGCCGCTCACATTGGCCATGACCGAGAATGGCGGGTTCATCAGCACCACGGACGGGACGGCATTTGGGGCCAGATGATCGTCGATCTGGGCGGCATCGAAGCGGGTGACGGGAAAGGCCGGGAAGAGCGAGGACAGCAGATCAGCGCGGGTCTCGGCCAGTTCGTTGAGGATCAGTGCACCGCCAGCGGTCTGCGCGAGGATCGCCATGAGACCGGTGCCAGCCGAGGGTTCCAGCACCATGTCATCGGGCGTGATCGCGGCGGCCGTAAGAGCGGCAAGGCCGAGGGGGATCGGTGTCGAGAATTGCTGGAAGTTCTGGCTTTCCTCAGAGCGACGGGTCTGCGTGGGCAACAGACCCGCGATCTTTGCCAGCACGGAAACTCGTGCTGCCGGATTTGTGGCTTTACGGAAAAGCGCCTTTCCGTATTTGCGCAGGAACAGCACTGTGGCGACCTCGCAGGCCTCATAAGCCAGTTTCCAGTCCCAGACGCCGGTAGCGTCGGATGCGCCGAAAGCCGTTTCCATCGCCGTGCGCAGCGTTGCGGCATCGACACGCTGGCCGCGCTCAAGATGGGGAAGCAGAAGATTGGCGGCCGTCAGGATCGCGGGCGCAGTGGCCAGCGGCGTGACCGGATCGGCCACGGGAAACAGCATGTTCATGTCGGGAAACCTCGGGAGAGCGTGAGGGACAAGCCCGGACAGCGCTCTCTCTCAACCGCCCGGACTTAACCCCTTCCGGCCCCCCTCTGGCTCTCGAACGACACCATGAAAAAAGCGCCCCAACCGGATGGCGGGGCGCTTGTCATCATCACCCGAAGCGGCGACCGTCTTCGGTGAAGGTGTATGCATTGGCGGCGATGGTCTCATCGACCGCCGCGTCCGAAGACAGATGGTCGTATTCGCGTTCAAGCTGGCGATAGAGCCAGCGGGCAAGATCGCGCAGCGCCTCGATCACGACTTCTTCGGCATCGGCGGTCATGTCCTGATATGTCGGACTGTCGCGCTCGATCGAGATCGCCATGCAATATTCGTGATAATAGTGACCGCGATGGCTGGTCTCGGCGCGAAGCTGATAGAAATTGCGCCGCTGGACCGCCTGCAAGGCATCGACGATCCGGTGCAATTCGGTGTCCTGCGGCGCATAGTCCCTGATCCGGCGCGCGGCGCCTTTCCGGTGGGAATACAGCGTTTCGAAGCAGGCACCGTCACCTTGGTTCCAGAAGCCCCGGAACCAGATGCAGGGTTCTTGCCGGGTGCCACCGCCCATGAGCCGGATGGGCCGGGTCTTGAGGTCCAGTCCGAGGATTTCCGCGATGCGCTGGAAATCCTCATAGACGGCATCGTACCAGTCATAGTCGAAGCCGCCTTCGCGATACCAGGCCCGGGCCTTGTCTTTCGCCGCATCGGACAGTTCGTCGAGGCGATAGACGGTGGTTTTGATGACCTTACTCATAGGGATCGCCTCCCGCCAGCACAGTGGAAAGCCAGCCATCGGTATAGATCCAGTCCACCGTTTTGCCGGTGGCGAGGTCGAGAACATGTGCGCCGCCGCCGAACCCGTCGATACGGGGCTTCGAGCAGCTATTGGCGTATTGCATCCCCCACAAACCGGTCAGGCTGAACTCGACAGCGCAGCGTTTGACGAACTGGATGACATGCTCCGGATCGCCCGTGCCATCATCGCGCATCCAGAGCTGCGTGCCGCCATGCTCGGGCTGGATCGAGAGCAGGAACCCGTCCGAGGGTGGATCTTCAGAGGCATTTTCCCCCGACAGCGAATTGTAGAGTTCGAGCGCGCGAGCAGCGTTTTCGGACGTGCCCACATCGAGCAGGCAGGAGAAATGGGTGTAATAATCGGCCATGACGGTCTCCGGGCATGACAAGGCCCGGTGCGTGACCGGGCCGGATGGATGGAACGGGTGAAGCTCAGGCGGCCAGCGGCATGCGGAGCAGGTCAGCCGCGGTATCGCGCCAGAAGGGATCGACCAGCCGGGTTTCCAGCGCTGCGGCCCGGTAGCGAAGCGCACGCGCCTCGGCGGGCGCGGACGTCCTGAAGGCAAGGCCGCGCAATTGGTTGGCCTCGGTGACAATCCGGCGAGCCTCGGCGTTCGAGGCGACAGGTTGTTGCCAGAGAATGACGCCCGCGCGGATTTCGCCGGCGAGGACCAGACCGTGATCGCAGTCCTGAATGAGCATGATGCGCGGGAGAAAATGCGGGAAGCTGTCCGGCCCGGTGCAGATGTCGTCCCGCGAAAGGCGCTGGGCCGCGAAACACATGGCTTCTTCCGGTGAGGGGCACTCCCCGAGCGGGATCATGCGGTCGAAACTGTCGGCATCATCCCCGGAACCGGAGTTGGCGCCGGAGCTGGCCACGCCGAGGCAGGAGATACGCAGCGGCAGCTTTTGCGCCCGGTAGAGCGCGGGCAGCACTTCGGTTGCCAGTATCTGGCCGATCGGGCGGAAGGTCTCATGGCGGGGCAAGATCATCGGGATCACTCCATGACGGGCGCCGGAAAGCCTCTCTCTCCAGCCCTCAACCCGTCACGGCCGAACGGCCCGCACTCTTCCTCTCTGACCGGGGCCGCCCCCGGTTCCGCTGCCGGCGATAGGCAACCATCGTAAGGCGCTGAAGGCCCGGTCGCGGGTTCGCCGCGCACCGGGCCGTCGGGCATGAGGCGCGTGTCGCGCCTTATGCCCACGGGTCCAGTTCCAGCTTCACCATGTCGTCGTCACCGTCGAATTCGGCGGCGGGGCAAGCGGCGTGGGTGCCGTCTCCGGCCTGGAACACGACGATCGAGACCAACAGCGTGGCGGCGAGGCTGGCGGCGAAGGCAGTGGCATCTGCATAGGACATGGGTTCCGGCTCCTGTCTTTGGGAGGCGGGGGACCATCCCCCGCGCGACAGGCGCCCGAAGTGTCTGACCGGATCTGCAATCACCCTCGGGGGTTCGGCCTTTTGCCGAATCCCCGAGGGCGGCACGTGCGCGTAAGCCGACCCTTTACGGGTTGATTGATAAGGAGACGGATCGGACCAAGGTTTGCGAATGGAAGCGGGGGTGGTTCATCGCATCTGACAGGTGCCGGATACCCATCGCAGATGTTCTGCCACGCCAGCCTTGCCGCCATACTGGCAGCAGGATCCTGTTCCCTTCAGGCCAAGATCGGCAGTCACGCCGCTTGCCCGGGTAAGAAGACGACACACTTTATGGTGAAGCTGAAGCTGGACCCATTCGGGCGATGCCATTCCATGCTGATGGTTCAGGACAAGAACGACCGGGCCTTCAGCCCCAAAGTCCGTCGGCGATTTCGCGGGCGATCATTGCGCGCGCCTGCATCATCAGATCATCGCCTGACATGTCGATATGGCCGTAGAACCGGGCACGGCCGCCATGTGCTGTCCATTCGACGTAGCGGCAATATTCGCGAGCATCGAATCGGAACACCCGCATGTCTTCGGCCCAATGGGGTTTCGGCTCCACGACAACGGTAAGGCCGTCGCGGGTCTCTTCCCATGGAAGGGTGCGCTCGAATGGGGGATTGTCGTGATCCTCGCGGAAGATCTGATCGATGTCGATCATGGCGGACATGAGGGTCTCCAAATGAAAAAGCCCGGTCACAAGGACCGGGCAGATTGCAGATACGGAACGGAGGTGGCGGGGCGACCGAAGCCGCCCCGTTTGAGGGTTATTCAGCAGCAACCATGTGCTGATCTTCCTCGTCGTCGGCCGGATCGTCCTCACCGTCACCCACGAGGAAATCGGGCAGATCGTCGGCTTCGCCCTCGGTAGCGTGGGCCACGTCCGCCTCGACCGCCTCATCGACCATGCGCAGCGGCTCGGGCAACCAACCGGTATCAGCCAGCAGGCGCTCGGCCTCTTTCGCCATGTCGCCCTTCTTCAGATGCCCGATCAGTTCGGCGGCACGGTCTCCAGCGCCCTCGCGCACGGCCTCAAGGATACGCGGCTTGGTCACGCGGCCGAGATAGTTGCCGACTGTCGGCTGCCAGCCCACCGCGACCATGAGAGACCGGTGGAGCGGGCGAGCCGGTCGGCCTGCGACAGGCGGATTTCCAGACCATGCTGGCTGACACCCATGCCGCTATAGGGGTTCGGCTTCTCATGGAGCGCATTGACGCCGAAGCTCACGCAATGGGCGAGCAGGTCCATGCGGGATCCGTCGTCCAGATCGACCAGCCAATCCCAGAGCGCCGCATCATCGGCCGGGATATGATCGCCCCAGCGTTCATGCCGGTCCTGGATTGCCTTGGCCGAGGCGCTGTCGCGCAGATCCTCGGCCTGCGCCGGGAAATGCACCTCGCGGACCTGCGCCTCCAGGCAGCCCTTGGTGGAATGCGGCAGGAAGCAATCCGTCACCAACCGGTGCAACAGCGCCGTCATGGCGACATGCGGGCTCGATGCCACTGCATCGCGCAGCGCCAGCGTGCGATGCGCCGTCAACTCGCTGATCAGCCGGTCGGGCAGCGGCTTGATGGCATCGGTCTCATCCTCATCTTCCGGCTCGGGGGATTGGCCGCCGAGCGTGATGACCGCGCGCTGGTGGCTGATCTCCGGTTCGGCCCGCTGGAGGACTTCCCCGGTCTCGGGATCGATGATCTCCGCCTCCGGTTCCGCCGGTGCTTCGTCCTCGGGGCGAACATAGCCGCGTTCGGCCAGCAAGGTGCCATCGGCGTCGATGCTGACGAAGACACCCGCTTTGCCGATCTGATCCGGATCGAAGGTCATCGGACGGCGCTCGAAAGCCTCCAGCTCCTGTTCGATCTCACCCAAGCGGGTGTCGATCTCGTCGGGCAGTTCGTCGGCCTCGGCATATTCGGCTTCGAGCCGGTCATATTCGTCGCGTAGCGCCTCGCGGGTGGCGCGCTCCTCCTCCGTCAGATCGACCGAGGTGCCGACGAGCTGCCGCAGCCCATGATCGTGGCCGTAGAGGAAGGTCATGGCGACCTCGACCCACTTCCAGCCCTCGGCGGCGATGGTTTCCGCTTCCGCCTTCAGCCTTTTGCCCACCAGCCGGTCGAGCAGCACCGGGTCCTGAAGCCAACCGCCATCGTCCTGTTGGAAGAGATCGCGCAGGACACAGCCACCGGCTTCCTCATAGGCGTCAATGCCGACAAACACTGCCCGCTTGTCCGACGCCCGCACCGTGGTCTCGGTCAGCAAGCGGCGGATGGTATAGGGCTCTTTCTGCCAGCCGTCCTTGATCGCCTCCCAGACCTGTTCCTGGCGGGCATGGTCGGAACTGACGGTAAAGGCCATGAGCTGTTCGAGCGTTATACCATCCTCGGCGTAAGTTTCGAGCAGCGTGGGCGAGACAGATGCGAGGCGCAGACGCTGTTTCACCACCTTCGCGTCAACGAAGAAGGCGGCGGCGATGGCTTCTTCGGTCATGCCTTTCTCGCGCATGGTCTGAAAGGCGCGGAACTGATCGAGCGGATGCAGCGGCGCGCGCTCGATATTCTCGGCCAGCGATACCTCGTCGATCAGCACATCGGCACTGGCCTCCGACACCACGCAGGGCACCGGGGCGACCTTGGCGAGGCGCTTTTGCTTCACCAGCAGTTCCAGCGCCCGGAAACGACGGCCGCCGGCGGGCACCTCGAACATGCCGGTCTCCACGCCATCGTCATTCAGCACCGGGCGGACATGCAGCGACTGGATCAGGCCGCGACGGGCAATGGACTCGGCCAGCTCATCGACCGAGACACCGGCTTTGACGCGCCGGACGTTGGACTGGCTCAGCACCAGCTTGTTGAAGGGAATGTCGCGCGAGGACGACAGGGTAATCTTCTGAACGGCAGTGACCATGTCAGGTACTCCATGACGGACGCCGGGGAGCCTCTCTCTCCGGCTATCAGCCCGTCACGAAAATCCTCATCCCTCCTTTTCCTCTCCTGGCCGCCGCCTGCCACATCCCCGTCCATCAGAGATCGCCGCGGGCGCGCAGGCTGACCTCCCGACCGGCACCGGTGATGATGTGGTCGTGCAGCGTCACCCCCAAAGCCGCGCAGGCCTTCTGGATCTGCTTTGTCATCACCAGATCAGCGGCCGAGGGCTCGGGATCGCCAGAAGGATGGTTGTGTACGATGATTAACGCGGAGGCGTTGAGGGCCAGGCCCCGCCGCAGCACTTCCCGGGGATAGACCGGGGCATGATCAACCGTACCTATGGCAAGGCATTCGTCCGAGATGAGCCGGTTCTTGCCGTCGAGATAGAGGACATGGAAGCGCTCGACATCACCGCGAATGGTCAGCGCGCAATAGTCCAGAACCGCCTGCCATGTGGACAGGACCGGATTCTGGTTGAGGTGGCGCAGCAGGATCTGGCGCGCCTCATAGACAACGGCCTGCTCCTGCGTCGAAAACGGACAAGGCTGCGGATTGATGGCGAGTTTCCTCATGTGTCGCGTCATGGTCGTGGTTCCTAACGGGCAGCCGGCCCGGCGCCGGAACTTTCACCACGTCACGGCGAGATGCGCCGCCCTCTACCTCGAAGAAAGCGGCGCCAAAACGCAAAGCCCGAAAATCGACTTTCAGGCTTTCCGGCTTTCTGTATCGGTGGGGATCAAGGCCTGTGCAGCATCACTGCGGAACCGAGCGGACAGTATTTGCTCGGCTGCGCGAATGCTGCCAGCCATGCGTGCGGTTTCAGCCCAGACCGAAATCGGGAACAGGCCGGTAAAAAGCACGTCCCGCTCAATCCCCATGCCGAAGGGGAGCCGGATTGCCTCCAGTTCAGCGAAGCTCCAACTGCCGAGTTCGGGATAGCCGATGTCGGCGAGACCGAACATGATGTCGCCGTCCTCATCCAACTCGGTCGCGAGCCAGACGCCTGCGCCAAGGGGATTGTAGGAATTTGACGACGGGGACGTGATCGACATCGCTCTGCCGGCCATTCGCGATGAGCTGCGCGCGCTGTGTGCGGGTCAGGAGGATCATGCCGCAGCCCTCCGCTCGATGAGAGTATCGTGCGGTTCGGCGCGCTCCTCTTCGGGCAGATGTGCGAGCAGCCAGTCGGCCGCCTTGCTGGCCTGGGAGGCCGCGCGGACGATGGCGCGATTGTCCTCGCGCAGCACTTCGAGCCAGGAACCGATATAATCGGCATGGCGCACGGTCGGCACGATGCCGAGCGAGGCGCAGCAGAAGGCCGCGTTCATCTCGGCCACCAGCTCTTCGAAGGCATATTTCTTCGTGCCGAAGCTGCCCGAGAAATCCCGCCCCAGCCGCGAGGCATGACCTGTGGCGTGACCCATCTCGTGCAGAGCCGTCCTGTGCCAATTGATCGGCTCGAAATAGGCAGCCGGCGGCGGCACCTGCACATAGTCCAATGACGGCATATAGAAGGCACGATCGCCGCCGATGCGGACATCGATGCCGGTCACGCGAATCAGCGCCTCGACCCTCGGCTCGATCATGCCGGGCGGTGGTGGCGGCGCCTCGACGGCAATGTCCTCGGGCAGCCCCTCGCATTGCGCCGCGTTGAACACGGTAAAGCGCTTCAGGAAGGGAATACTACCCGCTTCTTCGCCTGTTTCCCGAGCGCGGCATTTTTCGTCCTCAGGAGTGAACCGGTCGGCGTAGACGACCGTGGTGCCATGCTCACCCTTGCGAACATTGCCACCGAGCGACAAGGCTTGGCGGAAGGTGAGCCAATGCTGGGTCGGATAGCCGTATTGAACCACGGCGCCCCAGAGGATCAGGACGTTGATCCCGGAATACTGCCGCGCTGTTGCGGCATTCCTCGGCATGGCGAGCGGCGCTTTCGCCGCCGCCGTCCCCCATGGCTGGACCCAGGGCAACCGCCCGTCCTCCAGCTCGGAAATGATCTTGTTGGTGATATTGGCATAGAGATTGCTGCGAGCGCCGCCTGTGCGGGCACTGTTCTGTCTGGCCATCGGAATGTCTCCGCGACAGGCGCCGGAAGCCTCTCTCCCGGTCCTCAACCCGTCACGGAAAACCCGTCCGCACTCTCACTCTCGGGGCGTTGCGGGGATCTCCCCGCAGAAGGGGTCGGTCGAGACTCAGGGCTCGGCCGCAGGGGAAGGCTTTCCCCTCATGGTTCCCTTCCCGGACACTCCATATTGAGAACTGTCAGAAAACCGCAGATATTTCTAACAGGAGAAAGACGATGACACGGCTGACCGAACAGATACTGGCGCATATGGCGGGCCTGCCCAAGGGCGCCTCTGTATCCGCTAAAGGGCTGCTCCATCTCGGCAATCGCGCCGCCGTGGACCAGGCCTTGTCGCGTCTGACCGAGCGCGGGCAGCTCATCCGGGCTGGTCGCGGTGTCTATCTGCGTCCCGTTGTCACCCGGTTCGGCACGCGCGCGCCTTCGGTCGAGCAGGCTGTCGAGGCTCTTGCGACCCAAAAGGGGGAGATTATCGTCTCGAACGGCGCTGCCGCAGCGAACGCCCTCGATTTGACGACGCAGGTGCCCGTCCGCTCGGTCTATCTGACCTCCGGGCGCAGCCGGAAGATGAATCTCGGCAAGCAGGTCGTGGAATTGCGCCATGCCCCTCGCTGGCAACTGGCTCTCGCCAACCGCCCGGCGGGGGAGGTCGTGCGGGCGCTAGCCTGGCTCGGCCCGGAAAAGGCGGAGGCCGCGCTCAAGACATTGAAACGGAAGATGCCACCCAGCGTGTTCGGCGAACTGATTGCCGCCGCGCCGCAGCTTCCGACATGGTTGGCGCAGGCTATCGGCAAAGTGGCATATAGCTGAGATCTTCCGTCACATATCGATGTCAGATCGCTGCCGCCCGTTCTGGATGACCGGCGTTCACCAGTCCGGGAAATTGCAATACGGCCCGAGCCCGCTGACGGGAGAGGATACGAAAGCCAAGGTTCGGTGTCAGCCGAGCAACACGTCGATCTCCTTCGCTTCGACGAGCGTGGTGATTTCCGAATAGAGATCGATGTCCTGACCGGGTGCGGAAATAGAAATGACCAGAGAATAGCGGGCTTTGTCCGTAACCCGCTTCTGACCGACGTGTGATTTCCACCATCCTCCGACCGGGTAAATAGCGATGGCGTCATGCCCCGCCAGATCGATTGCTCGGCCTCGCCAAAGGTCGCAATGCAGGGAGCCGGCCTGGATCGACTTTGGCCCCAGTAACCAGCAGCTGGTCTCGCTTTCCGTACCTGTACCATCCTTCGCCTGACTCGCTGAAATCCGGCTGCGGAAGCGGGCGTCGGTCTCGGTACGCTTCTTCATGTCGAAGCGCAGACCGAACGACCGATAGGTGTCTGGGCGCGTGGCTGCCTTGCCGGTCAAGTTAGGCTCGATGAAATAGGAGAGCGTGACCTTCATCGTGACGATATCGTTTTCGAGCTGCTCCAATGCCGTTTTCGGCCAGGGCAGATCGTAGAAATGCATCTCGTTGAAAAC
>Ga0316209_1002258_pt1 | contig 16091 bp, 10 predicted proteins | sample 6monopyrite_MG_FD_204945 | JGI IMG/M metagenome (GOLD analysis project Ga0316209, IMG submission 204945) | Microbial mat bacterial communities from mineral coupon in-situ incubated in ocean water Damariscotta River, Maine, United States -... | ecosystem: Environmental > Aquatic > Marine >...
CACACTTTTGACACACTTACGGGTAAAATGAGTGTTTTGAACGATCTGAACGTCTTCTATTGCAAAGTGCTAAAAATGCCGATAGACTCTATAAAACAAGGCGTTTCCGCATTGTGAAGAGGCAAACGAGAAGTCAACTGGAGTGGACTCTGTATCTTTTACACCGAAGATGTCGGGGGTTCGAGTCCCTCATCGCCCATTTTTGTACACTGCTAAATACCACAAAAGCCGGTATTTGTAGGCGATAACAGCCTTAGTTGTTCACTGCTTTCTGCACACCGCGACACACTTCTGGCGGTTTCTGCACACATATTGCACACGTTTCGACATCCAACATTTTGTTGAGTGTGTCATCTGTCAGTGTGTAGTAGTGTTCGCTCATCACACGGATGCTGTTCCCGATCACGGAGCAGACGGCTTGTGGATCAATCCCTGATTGAATCAATTCGGTTTGTCTGGTTGCCCGTAGATTATGGAACAACTTAGGCCACGGCTTATAGCCAGCCCGTTTGATGATCCTTGTGAATTGCGTTCTTAGGTTGGTTGCCGCGGATCGTGGCCCGCGTTGCGAGATCACGTAGATTTCACCATCCTCTGCTTCTTCAAACGCTTTATCGAGATAGGGTCGAATCTCACTAAACAGCGGAATCACTCGGCTTTCCTGTCCTTCGTGATGCTCTGTTTTCGGAGAGGTGATTGTGAGCCGTTCCCTTTCCCAGTTCACATCCTCCCAGCGAAGCAGTACATGCTCTGAGGGGCAACGTAGCCCACCGTATCGACTCAATGCGAAGATTAAACGCCATTGATTGTTGGGGCAGGCTTCGAGAATCCTTTCTGACATTTCCCCGGAAACGAAAAACTGCCTTGCAGCATTACCCCGTGTTGTCGTGGGAATATCACGATGTTTGAACGGGTTGCGGTCAATCAGTTCCCGGTCAATGGCATCCTGGAAGAACTGCTTCGCAATTCCACAAGTACGCCTGACCGTATTCTCTGCCAGTTCCTTGCGGATCAAAAACATCCTGAAGTCTTTCGCGTCCCCTGGCGTGATTGTCGAGAGATCACGATGTTTTCCAAAATAAGCCTGCAAATGCTTTGCTGTTCGCCCCCATGTTGTTCGGGTTGAGGGTTTCACATCAGATCGTTTTTCAATGTACTGGCTGATAAAATCAACCAGTTGAATTTTGACCTGCGATTCCCGTGTGGCAACCAGTCCCGTTTTGGCAATTCGCTCATAGATTATATCATCCAGACCAGCCAACCATTTTGCGGTTGATTGTTCCATCGGATAACCTGCAACTTTCGCAGCGATTAAATCTTCAATCCTCGCCAGAACAGCATCGGCTTTCTTATCGGACATTTTGCCAAATGAAATAGATTGCCGCCTTTCTTTTGTATCGCGAAACTGAATTCGCTTTCTACCATTGGGTTGGCGTATCAAACTTGCCATAAAATCATCCTTTCAGTCAGAACTAAAAATCAAGGAAAGACAATCTTCCCCCATTGAAACCGATTGTGAAAAGTTGTTTGTGGTTTTGTTCGCGATTTCCGTATCGAAGCAGCTTTTGTTTGCTGTTAGTCGAATTTCATGGGGGGGAGTTCTGCGACCAGATCGACTGATTGCACACTCACATTGATCACACTGAGTAGTAATTCCAAAATGTATTTGGGGTTGCCGACTTCTTCTGCCCAATCGTTGGGGTCGTTTTTGATGCCGCTTTTTTTGTCTGTTTTTACCTGGTAGCGTTCCATAATCCATTCAATCGCAGATTTCCCGTTGACGATGTACTCGTACGCTTTTTCCGGGATCGATTGCAGTTGGATTTGACTGTTGTAAATGATGGTTCCCTTTTCGCCTTTTTTGGGGAACTTCATTTTATCGACACGGTAGTTAATCGTTTCCAGTTGCTGCGTACTTAACGCTTTGTTGATGCTCTCTTGCGGGATCGAATCGTAACAGACAATCACTTCTTTGCACGCGGGAATGTCTTCGTAACCGATGTGTAGTTCTGCTAATTGGCGTCCTGTTTTACTGAACTTCCAGAAATGCCGTACGTCTTCGACCAACGGCAGACGGGGCAGCATCTTTTTCAAATCGTTGGCAAACGTGGTGCGGTAATCGGGGCTGTGCAGAACGCCGTACACGTAATAGAAAATGTCTTCCTTACTGACATTTTTGCCGTATTGTTTTTTGGCACGCTCGAAAATGAAATCCGAAACCCCGTCCCGCCGAACATATTCACTCTCCCCGGCTGCATCAAAAAGAGTCGGGTCTTGTTTGGATCGCTCTTCGTAATAATATAATGGGAAGTCTAATCCGTTCATTAAGGTCTGGAAATCGAATGGAGCATTTATCATCATATGGAGAAAAACTCTTGCTACTACCTAACCCCGTAATTCCAATTGCTAAATTCTTCATTTTGACATCAGGAAAAAAAGAATCATTGAGGCCAGGACGCTCGATGAAGTTTCTGTCGAAATAAATCCTTTGTTTAACAAATGGGCGATATTGGCTGACTGTTATATACTCATCTGAAAAACAATGTTTTTTGTTTTTTTCAAAATCCCTTTTAAGATTAACTGACCAACTTATCTTACTAGGGGAGTTATTGATTAAATCGAGACCTTTCGTTTTCTTTTGTTCTATTTGTGTTTTAAATAGTTCTCTTTGAGAATTATAAAATTCAATCATTTTAGACATACTCAAACTGATGTTTGATATTGAAAAGTTATAAACCCATGAATCTCTACTACTCACAACTCCATTGGAATAAGTATTAAAAAATGATTGACTCATCACTTCAAACTTCTTTTTTGGCTCTATTGAAATGAATGTTTCAAACACGTCGCTCCGTTGATTAACCCAGTCAGCGTGTTCATTTGGATTTATCTTGGTCCATTTCATTTCTTCATTGGTTACGGTTTTGAAATTGCCAAGGATTGTCAGTTTTTCTTCGCGGCTCAGGTAATCGCCAATGTCGTGGTAATGGATGGTTGCCTTTTCATTGGTGGTCGCAGGGTTTTTAACCAGCAACGTAATGGAAATAGGTGTGCGGGAGCCAGAACCGAATATTTTGCCCCCCTCTTTTCGGCTCAATTCTCCACTGGTGCGTTGGTTGCCTCGCAAGCTGAAAACCCAGATGCTGGAAAACTCTTTTTCAATAGTTTTGCGAAAACCATCTGTGCTGTTGCCATCTAACCAGGAGCCGTTGGAAACAAAAGCAATCACTCCACCATGTTTGGTATCTAAACGGTCGGTACTCCAGCGGAATGCTTTTATGTATGCGTCATACAAGGACTTACTCAATCCTGCTGTGGATGCATTAGCATACGTGTTGGCAATTCGGTCATCCAGCTTTTTGTATTTCAGGTTCTGTGCATTGTCGTTGGCAGATTTCTGACCAACTGAATATGGTGGGTTCCCCATGATGACCCGTAGCGGAGCTTTCTTTTGCCGGGCGACGCGGGCAGAGTTTTTGGGGAACATTTCAGAAAACAGCTTTTTGCTTTCGTCTGTTTCGCCCAACTGGAAGGTATCGGTCAGCACGATTCCTTCAAACGGTTCGTAAGCGTTTTCTTTATTGAGTTGGTCGTGATACGCGTTTTCGATGTTGACCGCTGCGATGTAATAGGCAAGCAAAACAATTTCGTTGGCGTGCAATTCGTGCTGGTATTTGCGGGCCAGGTCTTTGGCATCGATCAACCCACTTTGCAGTAATCGGGTAATGAAGGTACCTGTGCCGGTGAAGGGGTCGAGGATGTGAATGTTTTCGTCGGAAATACTACGATCGAATTCTGTTTTGAGGACATCGTTGACGGAATGAATGATAAAATCGACGACTTCGACCGGGGTATAAACGATGCCCAGCTGTTCGACCATTTTGGGGAACGCGGTTTTGAAGAATTTATCGTACAGTTCGATAATGATCCGCTGTTTTCCTTCGGAGTTATCGATCCCCTGGGCGCGTTTGCGTACCGATTCGTAAAACTTTTGCAGTGTTTCGGATTCTTCAGCAACGGTTTCGCCTTGCAGTGCATCGAGCATTCCCTGCATCGCGGTCGAGATGGCATTGCTTTTGACAAAAGAATACTCTTCAAAAAGGGCTTCAAAAATCGGCTTGGTGATGATGTGTTGAGCCAGCATTTCAATCGCTTGGGATTCGGTAATGCTGGGGTTGATGTTTTTCTGTAACCCATCCAGAAAGTTATCAAACTCGGCACGTTTATCGGGATTGTTGTTGATTAAAGATTCAATGCGTTCAATTTGTCGATCCGCAATTTGAGCCACATCTTTTGCCCACTGGTCCCAATACCCACAGTCTCCCACTTTTTGCACCATGCGGGCAAAAATGACCGATTGCAGTTGTTCAAACTGCAAAATCATTTGACGGTTGATTTCCTGATTGGCGGTCGTGGTGTCGGGATCACTTCCGCTTGAAACAGGGTTGCCGTTGTCATCAAAAGCAGTTTCGGGTCTGCCGACCAGAATGTTATTCGGTTTTTTCTTGTTGAGTTCAATTTTATTGACCGTCGCGTTAAAGCGGTCGTCGTGGGCGCGTAACGCGTTGAGCACCGTCCAGACAACTTTGTAACGTTCGTTATCATTCAGGGCTTTATCGGCTTCGACATCGGCAGGAACAACGACCGGAATAATAATGTAGCCGTATTTTTTGCCGGGGGCGATACGCATGACCCGTCCGACCGATTGCACCACATCGACCTGCGAATTGCGGGCAGAAAGAAACAGCACCGCATCCAACGAAGGGACATCGACCCCTTCACTTAAAACCCTTACATTGGTAATGATTCGGCATTCATTCTGGTCGGTTTCTTCTTTGAGCCAGGAGAGCATTTCATCTCGCTGAGGAGCCGCCATCGTGCCGTCCATGTGCCTGGAAGCGACTGACACCATTTGCTCTTTTGTTGAGGTTGGTAACGAGCCGAGATACGCCTTTGTGGTTGTGTTATAAGTGGTGGTGATTTTCTTGGAAGTCGCGATGTTGGCACAAAAGGCGACCGCTCGACGCATCGGTTCGGGGTCGGATTCTTTCGTTTTTCCGTCGACCCCTAAAAATTGTTTCGATAACGCATTGATACAGCCAATCAGTTTGGAAGCATCGTCCGTTGTAATTTCCATTTCCTCATCTGCGATCATCCGCTGTACCGCAGGCGGGACGTCTTTATCGTTGAGAGTAAGAATGAGAACTTTGTAATCGGTGAGCAATCCCTTTTCGACCGCTTCGCCAAACCCAATTCGATACATTTCTTCGCCGTACTTTTTGGGATCATCCATCGAGCAAAGCCCCGCATCCGCCTGTGCCGCCTTACTTTTGCTATCGTCGCTGTAAAGGCGGGGGGTTGCGGTCATATAAAGTCGTTTTTTGGCTTTGATAAAATCGGCATCGTGAACTTTCATAAATGCAGATTTATCTTTTCCCGCTAAGGAAACGCCTGTGGTTCGATGGGCTTCGTCGCAAATGATTAAATCGAATTCATCAAAACCATTTTTCAGTAATACTTTTTGTGTCCGGGCAATGACATCAATCGATTGATAAGTCGAAAAAACGACCGTCATACCGGGACGATTGTTTGCTTTTATCTGTTGAAATTGCTGTAAAATGCTGTCGCTGTCAGTAGAAGCCGGGAGTGCTAAATCGACAATGCTGAAGGAATCGGAATCATCATTTTTCTTTTTTCTTTTTGTGATCGCAGGATCGGAACAAATACAAATCGCGTTGATCGGTTCATTCGCGTCCGCACTCCATTCCCGTAATGTTTGCCCTAACAACGCAATACTTGGCACTAAAAAGAGAACCGTTCCCTTGCCGTCTGTTTCATTTTCCGCAATACGCAGCGAGTTGAACGTTTTTCCCGTCCCACATGCCATGATCAGCTTGCCACGATCAGCATTCTTGAAATGTTCGTGAGTATTATCCAGGGCTTCTTTTTGATGAGGACGAAGCGATTTCCTGGCAGTACGGGCAGCTTCACCATGCACGCCTTGTTCCAGCTTTTCCCAATCAACCGGTGATTCCATTAACCCGAACAGATTGATTCTTGTAACCGGTGGGTTTTGGTTCCGTATGGCTTCGGTCGCGTTGGTTCCCCATTTATTGGTTGTTGAAATCCAAAGCCGATGTGCGAAGCCGGTTGTTAGCAGGTTTTCATTTTTGAACTCTTTGCTTGATGTCGATAAGAAGCTGTCCACGGCTGGTTTATCAATCGTTGCGCTTTCCTGATAGCACTTGCATTGAATTGCCCAGTAATCCCCTTCGTGTGTTAAGGCAACTAAATCAATCCCGGTATCGGTGCCGCCCAATTCCTTTTTTCCAGGAAACTCGTTCCACATCCAAACATTCTTGAACCGGGAAGCATAATTGGGATCGGTTTGCAAATAGGCTTGCATCAGGCGTTCAAAACGCTCTCCTTTATCCTTTTCGGAAAAAGAGAATTTTCGGTACTTTTCAATGATCTTTTTGAATGACACAGGGATATTCTTTCCTTGAATGCAGACCGGCCTTCAGAACGGTGGTTTTGTTGACTGGCTATCTTATTCGATAAACAAATAACTTTCCATGAACCACGACAAGACGAATAGCAAGGAACGGGACGGAATTGAGCAGCGTGGAACAAATTACCCCCCTGTTGCGTTTTTTTGCGCACGTAAAATCCCGATGGGAACGTGTGGTTTCCAGCGTTCAGATGCCAGAGATTATGACCCCATTGCCTAGTTACTGCAGGATTCTCAAGCATGTTTTGGCATTGAACTGACCAGTTCTCTTGCATCTCGATTTCTTGTTATCGATAGATAGAGCCTATCATTGTAGGATATTCCTGGGATCAATCGCGGTTTGAGTCGCAGACCATCACAAGAGTTTTCAATACAACCCCGCAGGAATTAGGCGGCTGCTGCAACCGCTTTTTTATTTTTTTTCTGGGAGAAAATATCTGAGCAGCGGCTTCGCCAGTGCAGTTCTGATATCGCCCAGAAGGACCCATCGATTTTTATTTAGTACCTGCCCGATGCACATCCAGCCACGGCACCAGCCGCCCCTGATCGTTCAATTTCACGGCATGGCCGCATTTTCCACATCGGAAGAAGTTCGCCGGTTCTGGTGTGACTGCAACCGCCTCGAATATGTTGCAGATCGGACGAGTTTTGTACTGCGTGAATAACAATTTCATGATTATTGATTTCGCCCCTATTCAGTATTGACCCACATATAAATAAGGGGGTCGAGACTAGAGTTGACCCCCCGAGACTAGAGTTGACCCCCTATTTATATATGGGGTCGAGACTGTGTAGTGTAATTATGGCTACCGAGACTCAGCCTGGAACATTGTCTTTTATATTTGTTCGTTTTGAAACGTTTTCCATGAGAAGATCAAAGTCTATTTCGTTTTCGGGTAGCCAGATCATCCAGTCGCCTTGCAAGATTTTTGGACCACTGGCAGTTTTTAGTTTTACTCTTGCATTTCTTAATGCGGTTGCTGATATCCCATCTTTTAAGGACTCTTTCTTGATTTCATTGGAAGGCTTGGGACCACCTTCCAGTGCGTGTCGTAGCCATCCAGTCGCCTCGTCAAGAATTGGGGTATTGCCTGTAGCAGATGAAGCCTGGAGCATTCCATCGGTTGCAGACTGATTAACCTCGCCTTTCTCCCAGGTAACCGCCGCGGGTTTCCCTTCGATGCGATAGGCTAGCCCGCTGTTTTGAGCAGAGAGATTTGATTTTCCTGGCAATAGCAATTTTCGTTTATCGTCGTCACAATCGGGCATCACATGCCAAACAGCCCGGCTAATTCCAGTGAATGCCCGGCTTCCCATTGCTGCATCATCGGCATTCTCAACAGCAGCCTTTCGTGTGTGGCATACGACAACCGCGGACAATTCGTATTTCTCGGCGAGTTTTGCCAATGGTGCGAGAAGGCTTCTAACCTCATTGTCTTTGTAACTGTCAGTTGAACTGCCCAAATAAGAACCAATCGGATCGATCACAATCATTTTGCAATCTGGCAACTTCGCCACCTGGTCTTCAATGAGCCTAATATCAAGTAGTGATATCATCGCTTCTTGATCTTCGCCGTCGTCAACTTCAAGTTTTTTCATCGTCATCAGATGAACCTTGGAGACATCGGCGTTGTGTGCAGCCAGTCGCGGAGACATCACCATGTGGGGATCATCTTCGCAAGCGATAAAAAGAACGTCACCTCGATCACAGAAAGATCCATCAGGCCAGTTTTTCCCGGTTGATATGCGAGCCGCCATATCGGTGGTCAGAAAAGATTTTCCCGCTCCGGGACGCCCGACAATTATTGTGATACATCCACTTGGAAAACGATTTTCCCACAACCAGTGAATCGGCTTCGGTTCAATATCGCTGAATGACATAATTTTTCCCTTCCAAAATTTTTGATTCTTAGAATTCGGACTACTGTTTTCTGATTCGGAACCTTTCTTCGCCATTTCAATCAGCGTGCCAATCGCCAGACCATTATTTTTATCTCGCTTGAATGATTTCCATTTCTCTGCACATCCCCCTGGCTCATACTTCTCAGATTGCCGTGACCATTGTTCCCAAATGGGAAGTAAGCAATCGCCAATCGCATGACAGATCATGCCCACTTTTAGCCATGAATTATAATCATCAGCCAGATTTGCAGGAAGCCTGGAAAGTGCCTCTGTTACTGATGCAATATCTTTCAGGTTTTCAGCAGGTGAGCATTCAACAGGTGTTTTGCTGTCGTGCTTTTCGATAGGTCTGATGAATTCTGCGAAGTCTTCCAATTCATATCTGGGTATGCTATCAAGCGGTTCAGTAGAGACCGGTTTTATCAGCTTTACCTCAGTTCCATATTTATGATTGATCGTTCCCGGTATTCGCAAAATGCGGGGCAGGTCTGCAACGTGGTCAAGTTCTTTGCCCTTCAAGTGAGAACGCAACAGCGATTCCCAGCCCTTCAGGATCGCTTGAATTTGTGTCCGTTCTTTATCAGAGTCGATTTCCACAAGTTCATGGAACAGCCAGTAAACATGCAGCCCACCGCCCGTATCAATGATGATTGACGGTTTGAAAGGCATCGATTCGAGTGCGGTAGTCGATTCGGCAATGGTCGGTAGATTTTCATCAGACTTTTTTCCATTGTTCCGCTGATGCTTTTCCGATGTGTCGATATCGACATACACCCCTGGGACATAGCGAACCGTTTCCGCTGTTGCCCGCTGGTATTCATCGCCCTTTTCGCCGGTTCGACAGACTCCGAAATAGACTTGTTCAGACTCACTCATTTGAACGGCTTTGTCAGCCATCCCGGAAAGCGAACCGGTCCAATGAGAAGTACGATTATTCAGCGTCCAGAGGTAACCCCAGCCAATCGATTCATCTGGGTAAAGTGCTTTCAGAAAAGGCAGGGAAGATTTTCCAGATGGCATTGTCTGCGTCAGTGCGAAGTTGCTGGATAACTTGCCTGGGGATAATACTGTTTCTTCTGAAACAGGAAAACTATCATTGTCGAATTGTTCATTCGCTGGTATCATACTATCAGTTCCTGTTAGTGGGGAATGATTCAAGAAAGCCCGTCAGGTGTGCAACCACCTTGGCGGGTTTGCTTATGCGCGATGCAGGCAATGATCAGAATTGCTGGTTGGCCTGTTGCTCGAAATGCTGAATACATTTTGCAGGATCAAATCGAACGGATCGCCCGATGCGGCAATGTGGCATTCCATGTTTGCGGTAGTGGTCGAAAAGCGTTCTGTCAGAGACTCCGATTATTTTCGAGAGTTCGACAATATCAACCAAGCGGGTTTCGGTACGGGTTTCAGTTACGTTGTTCATCGTTCGCCCCTATTAGCGTGTTAGCATTGCGGTTCGCTACGTTGCGAATAACCGCGTCTATAAATAGGGGCTTTGGTCACCGGTGACCGGGGGTGACCAGAGAGGTGACCAAATAAAAAAGCGGCTTTCCTAAGTGAAAAACCGCTGTTTTATTTTTCTCTTTTTTTAGGTGACCGGTCACTGACCAATGAGGGACCAATTATAAATCACTTTTCTTCACTGACCTAATTGCCATTTTGTCTTCTCCTTTTTCCTTCTGTAACCGCTTCCATGCGCCTGTTATTTTCACTGATGTAGGACTTCTCTGAATCTCAATAGCAAACTTACTTGCCGACCATCCGCGGACCTCGGGGTCATATTGTTCGTGTTCTTTATCAAGAAGTGTTTCCATCATTTGCTCGGAAGTCATTCCATTTCTGGGGTCGTCTTTTTTGGGTTTTTGAGAATCCTGTTCAGATTTTGTGCTCTTCCGGGCATCGGCTTGTACCTGAGGAACATGAATGACAGGGGGGTTGACTAATGACAGATTTGATAGGCTCTGAATTGCCGCTTGTAACTCTTTCAGCTTCGGGGCAATCCTTTCTTGCCGTTGCTCTTTCTTGCTTTCAATGGAAACAGCAGCTACGCGGATAATGCGGGCAAGTTCAAAAAGAGACTCGTTGAAGACTTCGTTGCAGGCCTCGATATCGTGCTGTCTAAATTGCGGGATCTTTGTGAGTGTGCCACAGTCTAGGCAATCCCAAACGTTGTCATATATACTGACATTGTCGCTACTGCACTGAGAGCATTTAATAGGTGGGTGAAGTTCACAGAAAGCCTTAAACTGGCTCTCAGATGATTGTAGATATTTCTCAACTTGACCAATAACACCCGCAAAATCCACAGAGTACCGCACCATTGCATCACGAACAAATTGGTCCGGCCTAAACACCAATGAGTCTACCCGGGTACGGTCCCGCTTAAGCAATGCTTCTATCTTCTCTGCCCAGGCTTCAAACCAATAATTATCTGAATAGCCATTTGAATCATTTGGACCTTGCTGCTGGAGAATTTGTTCCAGGCTTTTCGGTGAATCACTCATCCCGTCCCCCGTCACGAATCCCGATCTAAAAAGAGACGGGGCAGCCGGTCGGGAAACCGGTGTTCGAGAGCGACTCTATCCCCGCTGCACATTATAGCAGGGAATCGAAAGTTATCGAAATGAATTTGAGCCTGCAAAACGCCCAGAATTGCACACATATTGCACACGCAAAACAAAAAAGACGCTAATGGACTATACCACCAGCGCCTTTTCGAGTCCCTCATCGCCCACTACTCTAAGTCTTTATCGGACGTAGGTTTACGTCACTCGCCATTTTCGCGATGCGGTAGTTACTACACAGTTTCTACACACTTTCGGCGTGTTCAGTACCCTGAAACACTCTGAAAGTCATGCGAATGAAAGGCGTTATCTCATGGCTCGCAAGCCCTCTCCCCCTTCCTATTGCCATCACAAAGCATCAAATCAGGCTTATACCCGTGTCAATGGTCGAATGATTTATCTCGGGGATTACAATTCAAAGGAATCCCGCACAAAATGGGCGGAAATCGTTTCTGATTGGTCCGCTGGCAATCTCGACAAATACGGCGAATCTGTTTCGGTATCCAGGCTCGCAGTGGCATACCTCAAATATGCAGAGTCTTACTATGTCAAAAATGGAAAACAGACTTCTCACGTTTCTCGGGTTCGATCTGCTTTAAGAACGTTGGTCGCGATCTGTGGAGAAATGAAGGCTGACCAGTTTCAACCGCTGCATCTGGAGAAACTGCAAGAGAAGTACATCGAATTGAATCTCTCTCGAAGAACGATCACAACGTACATTGATATCGTTCGCCAGACATTCCGTTTTGGCGTGACGAAAGGAAAAGTTCCTGCATCCATCTGGCAATCGTTACTGGCAGTGCGACATCTGCAAAAGGGCAGGACGGCTGCAAAAGAGGCCAGGGGAGTTAAACCAGTTCATCCCTACGATATCATTAAAACATTGCGGGAACTCGGGACGATCCCTTCTGTATTAGTTCGGCTGCAATATCTGACGGGGATGCGACCGGGGGAAGCTCGATTGATGCGACTATGTGAAATCGACCGATCAGAAGAAATCTGGAAATATGCTCCCGAGGGACACAAAACTAGAAAAAGAAAGGGGTCAGGTCTCTTTTGTGCGGGATGAAGCGGCGATATAGCGAGATAAAAGAGACCTGACCCCTTTTATTCCTCTTTTATTCCCCCTCTGACCCCTTTTATTCCCTATAACGATCACCGCTAATTCCATTTTCAAATATTGCATGGTCCCAATAATTTTTTATGACACGGACTACGGTCTCGAATGATGAAGCACCTGCCGATGTTGTAAACTGAACTTCAATGCCGCCTATCATCTGAATTACTCCTGCTCCAAGAGGTCCTCTGCCAGATCTCCATACTTCTGTCGCCCCTTTTCAACATGATATTCGACCGGACTGTAGAAAATAAACTTGTCACGACCATGTCCATCGTTATGTTGAATCAACCCTGTTCTTTCAGTAAACCAGAATACATATTCCTGTTTCGCTTTGGGTATCCTGAGGCGTTTACACAAAGTTTTGAGATTCTGTCTGGTCGGTTCAATATTGGTAAAAGACGCACCAACCAGACGTTCTGAGTGCTTCGGTTGAATTGCCAGTAACTTCCATTCTAATTGTGACCTGATTGCATTCCAGCCTTTTTTGTCCGTGTAATGAAACGCAAATTCTTCGGTTGATTCTTCATTCGAGTTCATTGCAATAGTAACTGACTTTCACATTCGTATTTCTTTTTACTTGCGTCGGTCTCCGCACCAGTGGTTCTCAATTCTGCAAGACGCCGGCTGCCATGAGGGATTCGAGGAATCCTTTTAGTTGGTGACTGCGGACTGGGTGTTGGAGTTTTCTTACCGCTTTGGCTTCGATCTGCCGTACTCGTTCGCGGGTTACTTTGAAAATGCGACCAACTTCTTCCAGCGTGTAGGTGTAGCCGTCGCCAAGACCGTAACGGAGCTTGATAATCTCTCGTTCGCGGTAAGTTAGCGTTCGCAGGACGTGGTCGATTTTATCTTTGAGCATTTCCGAAGTCGCAGTGCTGACCGGGCTGTCGGAAGATTTGTCTTCGATGAAATCGCCGAAGTAGCTGTCTTCGCCTTCGCCGATGGGACGATCCAGGCTGATCGGCTGGCGGGAAATTTTCATCACCCGTTGAGCTTCTTCAAGAGAAACTTCTGCTGCTTCGGCCATCTCTTCGATGGATGGTTCTCGACCAAGTTTTTGCACCAGTTCTTTGCCGACTTTTCGTAATCGCGTCATCGTTTCGATCATGTGGACCGGGATGCGAATCGTTCTTGCCTGATCGGCAATGGCGCGGGTAATCGCCTGACGAATCCACCAGGTGGCGTAGGTTGAAAATTTGTAACCGCGACGGTATTCGTACTTGTCAACCGCACGCATCAAGCCGGTATTTCCTTCTTGGATCAGATCAAGGAAACTCATTCCGCGATTGCGGTATTTTTTGGCGATTGAAACAACCAGTCGCAAGTTCCCGCCGGAAAGTTCGCGCATTGCCGTTTCGTAAGCATCCGATTTACGAGCCGTTTCTTTGACTCTCTTTTCAAGAGTCTCAGGAGTTTCGTAAGTGGTCAGCATTAAATCTTGCAATTCACGTTTGATGCTTTCCTGTTCGTGTCCGGTGTTTTGCCTGCGAGAAAGAATTTTTAGTTTCTTTTTCAGCTCATTCATTCGTGAAGAAATTTGCTCGAGCCGTTTTCGTAACGGTTGCAGACGTTGAGTTCGCAAACTCATTTCTTCAACGAGCGTTACCATTTTTCGACGCCGGGTATCCAGTTTCAGACGGGCGGCTTTGCGGTCTTCTACACTTAATTCTGGATTGATCGAATCGTGAAAATCCTGTTCGTTTTTCTGTTGCAGAAATTCGAGGGTTTTCAGATTGTGAGGCATTCGCCCAAGAATCTGTTCTTTTTCAAGAGATTCAGTCAACGACACTTTGATTGTTCGATCAAAAGGCAATTCACTGCGATGAACTTTCGCAAGCGTTTCAATCGCCGCTTTCATCGAGCAATCGTTTTCCATTAAGTGTCTGCGGAACTGCTTACGTGTTACTTCAATTTTTTTAGCGAGCGTAATTTCTTCGTCGCGAGTGAGCAGCGGGATTTCGCCCATCTGTGTCAGATAAATTCTGACCGGGTCATCAATCCGGCGAGAACCTTCGTCTTCTGCGTAAGAGATATCGCCGTTCCGTTTTTCGGATTTGGTTGCTTTTCTCTTGCGGGTTTTCTGCTTGGCATCTGCGTTTCGTTTGGAGACATGCTTTTCCGGAATGATATCGAGTCCCAACTCTTCCAGGGAGTGTAGAAGATGGTCGAGTTTATCCGGGTTGATCCCTTCATCGGGGAGGTAATCGTTCACTTCGCTGAAAGTGAGATAACCTCTTTTTTTGCCGACTCCAACAAGTTGTAGCAGGGTTTGGTCAAGTTGATGCACTGAATATCTCCTTCGAGGAATAAACTCGGGATGCTTGCCTTTGTAGAAGAGTGAGTTCTACTCGGACGATGCTGTTTTTCGCGTCACACGTTGCTGATGAAATTGAGCCGCATCCTGCAGCAATTTTTGCATCTTCTCATCGACGGTCGCAGGCTCTTCTGCTTGGACCTCTACGAACTGCGTCGATTCGCGATGCTCGATTTCTTTCACTTCCCATTCAAGTCGTTCGATAACCTGTTTCAAATAAACCGGGCAGACATCCAACACGGGGTCTTCCACGGTTTCCGTTAATTTTTTTCCGATTTGCTTTTGAACTGCGTTTTCGTGTGTTCCCAATACGTATCGTTTCAGTTCCGGGTCTTCTACCTCGACCATGAGTGATTCTATACCTGAGAACCGCTGCTGTTGATGGAGATTTTTACACAGTTCAAAAATTTCTCGAATCAAACCATTTTGTATCTGTTTCTGAACACCATGCCGAGTGATTGTTGTGATGCATTGCGGCATCATGAATATTATTTCCAACAAATCCTGTTCCAGCCTGCTTGTGCAATCCAAACTCGAAAAGAGCAATTGATCTACGTTTTCTCGGTGATTTACGTCTGAAACCGCCTCAACTGCCATTTCTTCATGCTCGGGTGGCATTTCTGTAAGTGTCTGAGAAGCTGTATATGCAAGTTGCGGACCCTTGGCGCGCAAAGCTGATAATTGTTTGCGTAAAGCATCTTCTTGTGAAGCGCGTAACCCGACTTTATTACCCAGCTTATTTAACAGGATGTTTTCACGGTTCGTTCCGTGCATCCCGGGGGCTACCGCCAACAGCTCTAACATCCCCTCGATCACATTTTCTCTTGCATTGACGCCGTCCAGCCCGAATTTGTTCACCAGATTACCGAATTTGAATTCCCAGGCATCAGGCGATTCTTGTAATAATGTTTGAAATTCCTGCAAACCATGCTTTTCCAGAAACTCCGGCGGGTCCATTTTATCCGGGATTTCGAGTAGTTTCAGTTCGATGTCTTGAGAGAGCAATTGAGGTAGCGCCTTATTAGCCGCATCTTGCCCGGCCTGGTCACCATCGAAAACAAGGTGTGCAACGAACCCATCGCTGCGAAAACGTTTAATCAGCGAAACATGTTCTGCCGTGAGCGCGGTCCCGAGAGTGGCGATCACATTGGTAATTCCCAACTGATGCAGCGCGATGCAATCGGTATAACCTTCGACAACAATTACACTCTTCTGGGTGCGCATCGCTTCTTTGGCTCGATCAAAACCGTACAGCACGCGACTTTTACTGAAGACCGGGCTTTCTGAACTGTTCTGATACTTACCGTACTTCTCATCTTCGCTGTTAGGAAGAGCGCGACCACCAAAGGCAATCGTTTGACCACGATCATTGGCGATCGGGAACAGAATGCGGTTTCGGAAAAAGTCGAAGTATCCGTCTCCCTGACCTCTTTTTAAAACAAGGCGAGCCGCTTCAAGCTGCTGCACAGTAAAACGCCCGCGAGCCTTTTCAATCAACCATTCCCACGGACCGGGATGAAAACCGAGTTGGAAATCGAGCCAGGTTTCTTCGGAGAAATTACGATCCAGCAAATATTCGCGAGCTACTTCTGCAACCGGATCGTTCAGCAATACGTGATGATAAACTTCAGCCGCCCAGTGAAGGGCATCAAGAACATCCTGTCGTTTGTATCCTGAATG
>Ga0316209_1002259_pt1 | contig 16087 bp, 15 predicted proteins | sample 6monopyrite_MG_FD_204945 | JGI IMG/M metagenome (GOLD analysis project Ga0316209, IMG submission 204945) | Microbial mat bacterial communities from mineral coupon in-situ incubated in ocean water Damariscotta River, Maine, United States -... | ecosystem: Environmental > Aquatic > Marine >...
ATCTCGATCCATTGTGTATTGCTTCGGTATTTGCGAGTACTCATGGTTGATGCCTTTGTGATTTAAAAGGCATCAGTTTAGAGAGACAGGATCCGGTTTTCTATGTGTGGTTGGCTGGACGCTTACAGATCAGTGACCTCAAAGCACAGCATGTTGAAGAACAATAGCTTGAAATAAATAATATTCATTTTTTATAAAGGCCAGTGGTGAGGTGCAGAATTCACTGGATAAAATGATTTACGAGATGAAAGTTAATTTTGATAAAACAGAGAATGAAAGCGTTAGCCATCATTCATCCATAGATTTGTTTTAAATGCTTTTAGTTTTTTGACGGTAAGAAATTATTGAGCAAAGTTTCAGCCGCAAGATTTACAGCAAGCTTTTCAATAGGGCCAAAATACCAGAATGGATCCAGTTTTCTTTCGTAATTAATAGACCAGGTTACACGAGTTTTGCCAGCTGCAATATTCTGCCAGCTTACCCTTGATTTTTTCCATTTTAGCCAGTGACTAATATGACTGCTATCATTAATCAATGAGTATTCAATTGAGTTAGAGGTAAGTTTAGTAATTTCAAATTCTGCTGTTCCGGGCAGGCCCTCTCCACCAGAAAAATAAATGTTACGCTTGTCTCCAATATCAATGCCACTACCAGTTACTTTATTTGGCTGAGGAAAACCATAGCTCAGTAATGCAGGTATATTAGATATTTGTGTGTTTTTCGAAAGCGCCCGTTTAATTTCATAAGTCGATAAATTTACATCTTTAGTTGCGCTGACGCTTTGAATTCGTGCGATAGACGTGAAATTATTTATGCCTTCAAGTGATAGAAAAGCGAGTGCGAATACAGGCAATAAATAACCTGGATTAGTAAAATTGGACTGTCGCAGTTTTACAAAGCTAAAGCTTATAATAAATCCAGAGATCAAAAATAAAGGCGCGGTCATTGGCACGCAAAAGGAACCTTCTTTAAGGTATAAAAATGAAGCGATTAATCCAGCTGTTAACCCTGTCATTACCGTCAGAGTTATGTGTTTAATGTTACTGATGCTTGCAAGGCTGATAGACATAAAAACAGGAATGCCAATAAATAAAGCAGCGCTATGTTTAAGTGCTTGAGATTCTAAATATTTATAGAATAAACAGGCGGCGGCAACAATCAATAATATATATAATAGTTGTCTGAGTGTATTGAGCTGTGATCTGACGTTAATATTTGAGTTGGCTAAAATCATTTTGTTTTCTCCATCTACGTTATTAATGTAACTAGGGGGGGGTTATTCATTTAATTGTAAAGTAAAGATACTGCCAAGTGACTTTCTGATTTCACTAATGCTTAAATAATTATTTTCATATAACGAGTCCCACTGAATGCATTCCAGTGTTCTTACATCGGGTTCATCTGTCGATTGCAAATAATAATAGCTGACCAGCCCTGAGATAAGCGGTCCATCAGAGGCAAGCTTTAAGTTGTTATCTGCAAATAGCATATAACCCTGAGCGTATTCCTCACCATTAATAACTTTAATAATTTCAAAGTTTGTGGGAGATATAATATGCTCATGAGAGCGAATTGTATTTACAGTAATGCTGCAGTGAGGATAGTAGATATTAATGTTTTTTTCAGCTGTAATTTTTCCGTACTGAAAAAAAGTTCTGCCTAAATTGGCGCCTATGTTGATTTTTTGATTAAGAGTTAATGTTGATCCAACAGTAATGGAGTAAGTATACGATTGTTCATTCTTGATGGCATGTTGATCACAGGACAACGTTAACAGGGGAAAAATGATGAGTAATGCAATTTTTTTCATTTTAATCTCGTTTATAACCTTAATTGATTTCGCTAAGATTTTTACTGCGTGACTGGTGCTTTTCTAAAAGGGGTTTCAGATAGTGACCGGTAAATGATGGCTTAATTTTACAAACTTCTTCCGGCGTTCCCTGTGCAATAATTTCACCCCCACCGGATCCACCTTCCGGGCCTAAATCAATAATCCAGTCAGCGGTTTTTATAATGTCGAGATTATGTTCAATTATTATTATAGTGTTGCCGTGATCACGCAGGCGAATGAGTACCTGCAATAACTGTTCAACATCGTGAAAGTGCAAACCGGTGGTGGGCTCATCTAAAATATAAATGGTGTTGCCTGTGTCGCGTTTGGAAAGTTCGCGGGCGAGTTTTATACGTTGGGCTTCGCCGCCGGATAAAGTCGTTGCACGTTGCCCAAGGGTTATATAAGACAGCCCCACATCCATCAGGGTTTGAAGTTTGCGGTGAATAACCGGCACCGCTTTGAAAAATACCACCGCATCTTCAATGGTCATTTTCAATACTTCGTTAATGCTTTTGCCCTTGTACTTTATGTCGAGAGTTTCTCGATTGTAACGTTTGGTTTTGCAAACATCGCAGGGTACATAAATGTCCGGTAAAAAGTGCATTTCGACTTTTATCACCCCGTCACCCTGACAGGCTTCACAGCGACCGCCCTTAACATTAAAACTAAAGCGCCCGGGCTTGTACCCCCGGGAGCGTGCTTCCTGGGTGCCTGAAAATAATTCACGAATCGGTGTAAATAAACCAGTATAGGTTGCGGGGTTAGAACGTGGTGTTCGACCGATGGGGGCCTGATCAATGTCTACCACTTTATCGAACTGATCTAAGCCTTCAAATGATTTATATTTTGCAGGTATTAATGATGATCTATTAATTTCCCTGGCGAGTAATTTATACAGAGTGTCATTTATTAATGTAGATTTTCCCGAGCCGGACACGCCGGTGACGCAGGTCATTAAACCCACCGGAATATCTATATCAACATCCTTTAAATTATTGCCGCTGGCCCCGCAAATTTTTAGGACTTTTCCCGTGTGTTTAACGCGATTTTCAGGAATGCTAATTTCGAGGGCCCCGGATAAATATTGTCCGGTTAATGATTTTTTATTTTTCATTACCTCTTTGGGTGTGCCGCTAGCGATTACATGTCCCCCATGTACACCGGCACCGGGTCCGATATCAATCACGTGGTCGGCACTTAAAATGGCATCTTCATCATGCTCAACCACAATCACTGTGTTACCCAAATCGCGCAAATGAACCAACGTAGAAAGCAGGCGATCATTGTCGCGTTGATGCAAACCAATAGAGGGTTCATCTAAAATATACATAACACCCACCAGCCCCGCACCTATCTGACTGGCTAAGCGAATACGTTGAGCTTCTCCACCAGATAAAGTATCGGAGCTGCGATCGAGAGATAGATAATTCAATCCCACATTCACTAAAAATTGTAAGCGTGATGATATTTCCTTAACAATTTTATTTGCAATTTCACCTTTGTTACCCTGTAACTTTAAAGACTGAAAAAAGGCCAGACAATCATAAATAGATAAATGGGTAATTGAGGGAAGTGAGCACTCACTAATAAAAACATGACGTGCGCCTTTATTTAATCGCTGGCCATTGCAGCTCGGGCAGGCCTGGTCGGTGAAATACTTTATCATTTCATCGCGCACCGCTGACGATTCAGTTTCACGAAAGCGGCGTTGCATATTTGGAATAATGCCTTCAAATGGATGAACTTTTTTCTTCATTCCACCTTTTGCATTCGGGTAACTGAAAGTGATATCTTCATCACCGCTGCCAAATAGAATCAGCTGCTGAACTTTTTTATTCAGTTCATTAAAGGGCGTGTCGAGTTCAAATTTAAAATGTTTAGCGAGACTTTCCAGCATGCCGTTATACCAGGCATTGCGTCGATCCCAACCACGAACTGCGCCGCCGGGTAAACTTAACGATGGGTTACTGACCACTAATAACGGATCGATATGCTGGATTTGCCCAAGCCCGTCACAGTCGCCGCAGGCACCCGCTGGATTATTAAATGAAAATAATCGCGGCTCTAGCTCACTTAAACTGTAACCACATTTCGGGCATGCAAAGCGCGAAGAGAAAACAATGTCGTCAGTGTCGCAATCCATATACGCGACACGCGCAATGCCATCGGTTAAATTTAATGCGGTTTCAAAAGATTCCGCCAGTCTTAATCCTAAATCTTCGCGTACTTTAAAACGATCAATCACCACTTCGATGCTGTGCTTTATATTTTTTTCCAGTTCCGGCACTTCATCCAGTTCAATGGTTTTGCCATCAATGCGAGCACGAATAAATCCCTGACGTTTTAAATCTTCCAGTAATTCTTTATGCTCACCTTTGCGGTTTTGCACAACCGGCGCGAGTAACATCAGTTTTGTTTCAGCCGGCAGCTCCAGTACATGATCGACCATTTGCGAAATGGTTTGTGCTGCCAGTTCTTCATTATGATCAGGGCATTTCGGGGTGCCTGCGCGGGCAAATAATAAGCGCAGATAATCGTAAATTTCGGTCACCGTGCCAACGGTGGAGCGTGGGTTATGGGAAGTGGTTTTTTGCTCGATAGAAATCGCCGGTGACAGGCCTTCAATATGATCCAGATCTGGCTTTTCCATTATCGACAGAAATTGCCGCGCATAGGCGGAAAGCGATTCAACATAACGGCGCTGGCCTTCAGCAAAAATCGTGTCGAAGGCCAGAGATGATTTGCCCGAGCCGGACAGGCCGGTAATCACCACCAGTTTGTCTCTGGGAATATCCAGATCAATATTTTTAAGATTGTGGGTGCGGGCGCCGCGAATCTGTATTTCTTTAATCATGAATCTTCAGGCTGTTTTTCAGCGGTAAATAAACGCTCTAGGGTAGCATATTTGGACGGAGGCTTAATCAGTTAATCCTGCAAACTGTCTATTGTGTCAACAGGCGTATACGACCATAACCGTATTTGAATGGCAGGCTTTAACACAGGCGTGGTTATTAATATGGGGTAAAGCATTTTTCATGGTTAAAGCTCGCGGCGCTTTAAGGTAAGATAGCGGGCTTTATCTATTTACATGTGGGCTTTTTTAATTAATGAGTGAAAACTTTCAACAGGCTGGCTGGAACGCAATGGAAAAGCGCGCAGGCTTTTCACTGGCAGCTATTTATGCGGTGCGCATGCTCGGGCTGTTTATGATATTGCCGGTGTTTTCACTGTATGCAGATCAATTTGAAGGTTCAACGCCCTTTCTGGTGGGGGTTGCGCTAGGTATTTACGGGTTAACCCAGGGCCTGTTGCAAATCCCCTATGGCATGTTGTCGGATCGCTTCGGGCGCAAACCGATGATTACCATTGGCCTGCTGATCTTCGCCGCAGGCAGTTTGCTGGCGGCGGATGCCAATACTATTTATGAAATGATTGCCGGGCGCGCGCTACAGGGTAGTGGTGCAGTGGCAGCGGTGCTTATGGCGCTGGCGGCGGATTTATCCCGTGAAGAACATCGCCTGAAAATGATGGGCTTTATTGGCGTAAGTATCGGCTTTGCCTTTGCCATCGCCATGGTCGCGGGGCCGATTATTAATCAGCTAATGGGCCTGTCGGGTATTTTTGTCGTCACTGCGGTGCTGGCCCTGTTTGCACTGGTGATTTTATTTGTGTGGGTACCGAATCCAGAACAAAGTATGTTTCACCGGGACACCCAGGCCAACCCCACCCAGTTTAAAACCGTGCTTGCGGATAGCCAGCTGCTACGCCTGGATTTTGGCATTCTCATTCTGCACCTGGTGCTGATGGCAACGTTTGTCGCCTTTCCGCTGGTGCTGCAAAATCAGGCGGGGCTGGAATCCGCGGATCACTGGAAATTCTACCTGCCGGTATTTTTACTCAGCGTGGCCCTGATGGTGCCGTTTATTATTATTGCCGAGTCCAAACGCCGCATGAAGCAGATATTTGTCGGAGCCATTGGCGTACTGGCGGTTGCGGAGCTGAATTTACTGTTGGGTGGCGATTCGGTCTGGCATCTGGCGCTAACGATGGTGATTTTTTTCAGCGCCTTTAATTTGCTCGAAGCCAGCCTGCCGTCACTGGTGTCTAAAATGTCACCCGCCGACCGCAAGGGCACGGCCATGGGGCTGTATTCTTCCAGTCAGTTTATCGGGGCTTTTTTAGGCGGTGCCCTGGGAGGCCTGAGTTATGAGGTGGGGGGCGCATTCGGGGTTTTTCTGATGTGTAGCTTTGCCTTATTGGTATGGTTGCTGTTAGCCTATACCATGAAAAATCCGAGATATGTGAGTACGTATCTGTTAAAAATCGGTAAAATAGACGCTGCTAAAGTGAACGAGATGATTTCAACGCTGGTGTCGGTGCAGGGTGTAGCAGAAGCTGTTATCGAGCCGCAAGAAGGTATCGCGTATTTAAAGGTTGAAATGCATGCACTGGATAAGGCCAAACTATTAACATATTCAGTTAATGAGCAGTGAGTCTGTGGTGATCAATAATCCAATGACTGGTAAGGCAATGGCAGGTTATTTAAGCATAACCATTTTGACAATAAACGATTTAACCATAAACAATCTAACGAACAATATTCTAACGAACAATATTAAAGGGCAGAAAAAATGGCACGAGGTATAAATAAAGTAATTTTAGTGGGCACCTGCGGTAAAGACCCTGAAACCCGTTATATGCCCTCCGGTGGTGCGGTTACTTCCATTAGTGTAGCGACTAATGAAAGCTGGAAAGATAAAAAAACCGGTGAAAAACAGGAACGCACTGAGTGGCACAACATTACCTTTTTCAACCGCCTGGGTGAAATTGCCGGCGAGTATTTAAAGAAGGGTCAGCAGGTTTATATTGAAGGCAGCCTGCGCACGGAAAAGTGGACAGACAAAAGTGGCAATGACCGCTACACCACAAAAATTATCGCCAATGAAATGCAGATGCTCGGGGGTCGCTCCGGTGGCGGTGGTGACTTCGCTCCGCAGCAACAATCACAGCCCACGCCCGCAAATGAGCCAGCACCCAGCGCACCTATTGATGATAGCTTTGATGACGACATTCCCTTCTGAAACATACCTTAGGGAATCTCTGATTAAGTCTGGTTAGAATTAGGCTGAGATAAAAGTGTTCCTGTTTTTGTTATGCACATCCCTGTACATAACCCTTTCGGGGCTTACGCGAAAATCTTTTCCAGAAAGATTTTTCACGAAGTGAGGCGCCATAATATATTGCTTTGGGTTGCTCTATTGCAACGAACTTTGAGGAAAATAGCGGCACTAGCATCCTATCTATAAAAACAGGGTAATCAGACTTGATCAGAGGTTCCCTAAGAGATTCTCTAGTGATAAGTGTTCATTAAACTAAGCGTTAACGCCCTGTTTAAAGCAGGGCGTTAATCTGATCTGTTGATGATTTGTTGAAATCTGACTAACACCCCCCATTCCACCTCTAGGTTGAGATTTTTCTTTAGAAAAAAGTCTTCTCAAACTTTACACGGAGCCGCTAACTTTTTGCACGTCGTTTAATCGCGGGAAGTGCACTTGCTTTAAATGGTATTGATTTGCGCTATAAGCCTGTGGTTTTTGATTTTAAATGCACTAAACGGGTTTTCTTGCGAATAAAAACAATTTTGGTTTGCTGCCAGGGAATAAAAAAAATCATAAAAAAATCATTCCCAGGCACTGGAATATTAAACCGGTTTCAGCTAAATAATAACTGTGTACTCATTATTCTGTTGCGTTATCAGACATTAAAGCAAATCGGCTGAAGCGTGTTTGTACCTGTTTATATCGGCTGTTAGTGCGGCGCATGAAATTGCTTTTGTTTTTTCATAAAATAAAAAAGAGGATTGGTTATGAGTAATATTCACTCGGAGTCAAATATTGTAGAGCTGCGGGCCGATGGCTATCTGAAGAATATGAATGACTGGACCCCGGATCTGGCGGAAAAAATAGCGTTAAAAGAAGGCATAACCTTAACCGAACAGCACTGGGATGTGCTGAATATAATGCGCGAGTATTATGCAGAATATAATACCTCACCTATTTTAAAGTTATTGCGTCGTGAGCTGGCCAGGCAATACGGCAAGGAGCGGGCCACCCAGGCGTCTCTCGATGCCCTGTTTCCTAATGGCGTACAAACCCAGGGTAGCCGCCTTGCGGGGGTACCACTGGCGCAGCTTGATGTGGAACTGGAGCAGGCGCACCGGGTGCAGTCCGTACCGGGAATAAACGCTGCAGCAAAATCCAGCCAGGCAGAGGTTAATGATGCATTCGATTTTAACGGCAAAACGATTCATGTTTATGCGTCGGGAAACCTGTCCAGCCTCGAGGACTGGAATGAAGATCTGGCGGATGTGCTAGCCAAAAAAGAAAATATCGAATTAACCGATGAGCACTGGAAAGTCATTAACTTTCTGCGTAAGTTTTATTTTCAATATGGTATTGCCCCGATGGTGAAAGTGTTAATCAAACACATGAGTGAAGAGCTTGGGCAGGATTCAGCAAAACGCAGCAAGCTGTACGAGCTGTTTCCCGGTGGACCCGCCAGACAGGGTTCGCGCATTGCAGGTTTGCCATCACCCCAGGGCTGTATTGACGATTAGGGGTATTTATTAATAGATGACAGAAAACCGCCTGAACTGGCGGTTTTTTTATGGGCTTTTTAGTCATGCAACCCAATACCTTAACCCGTATGTGGTAGTGTGCTCGAGCGTTGTAAAATACTTTGTGTAAACTGATAAGAGCAAGGGTACCTCTGATCAAGTCTATAATGCTTCTGCGTGACCTGAAGAGTACAGTTACAAGGCGCAAAGTGAAGTTAATGGCCGCGTCCTTAATAAACTTTGTAACGCGGCAAATGTGCCTTTCAGATCGTGCTCGAAGGGGCTTACAGGCTTGCCCGTGCTCTGTGTTAGCATTTTTCACCAGCTACCTACCTGCTTTCCCACATAATTCATACAGGGACTGCCTTGATCACGACAAGCCTGTAAGCCAGAAGTATCATAGACCTAATCAGAGGTGCCCAAGGTTTTCATTCCCTCTGCTAGCAGTTAGAATGTGCGGACATAGAAAAGCCTAAATGAATTAAGGATCGAAAACATATGTGTGGAATAGTTGGAGCCGTAGCCGAGCGTAATGTAACCCCCATTTTATTAGAAGGTTTACGACGCCTGGAATACAGGGGGTATGATTCAGCCGGTATCGCGGTGATTAATGGTGACAACTGTTTAGATCGGGTGAGGCGTGTGGGCAAGGTTGCCAACCTGTCCGACTCACTGGATAAAAAACCACTCACCGGTTTTCTCGGTATAGCCCATACTCGCTGGGCAACCCATGGTGTGCCTTCCGAGCCCAATGCCCATCCCCATATCTGTAATAATTCGGTCGCGGTTGTGCATAACGGCATTATCGAAAATCACGGCGAACTACGTGAAAAGCAAAAAGCCAGTGGCTATTCCTTTACATCAGAAACCGATACTGAAGTGGTGGTGCATCAGGTAGAGCTTTATAAAAAAGCCGGTGAAAATTTATTGCAGGCGGTCAAAAAAGCCACCGAAGATCTTGAAGGCGCTTACGCACTTGGTGTGATTTCTATTGATGAACCCGGGCGTTTAATTGCCGCCCGCAGTGGTAGCCCCCTGGTGATTGGTGTGGGCTTTGGTGAATATTTTATTGCCTCAGATGTCGCCGCATTATTACCCGTAACCCAGCGCTTTATATTTTTAGAAGAAGGCGACATTGCCGACATCACCAAAGACAGCCTGGTTATTTATGATAAAAATGACCAGCCGGTTGAACGTGAAACCAGAACATCTGAATTAAGCGTAGATGCGGTAAGCCGCGGTGAATTTCGTCATTACATGATGAAAGAAATTCATGAACAGCCGGTCGTGTTAGGTCAAGTTTTAGAAGGCCGGATTTATGAAGGTAAAGTATTAGACACCGCCTTCGGTGCAAGTGCACATGAAATTTTTGATAAAGTTAAACGCGTACAGATTATCGCCTGCGGCACATCGTTTCATGCGGGAATGGTTGCCCGTTACTGGTTAGAATCTTTGGCGGGCATTCCCTGCAATGTGGAAGTAGCATCCGAGTTTCGCTATCGTGATCCGGTGATAACTGATGATACATTAATCGTCACGATTTCACAGTCGGGTGAAACCGCAGATACACTTGCCGCGTTACGGAATTTACAGGAAAAAACACAATATTCTTTATGTATTTGTAACGTGCCGGAAAGTTCTTTGGTACGTGAATCTAAATTAGTATTAATGACCCGTGCCGGTCCGGAAATTGGCGTTGCTTCAACTAAAGCGTTTACGACACAACTGGTTGGCTTAATGTTAATGACCCTGGCCCTGGGTAAGCGTCACGGTTTGAGTGAGGCAAAAGAAAAGCAGTTAATCGATAACTTAAAAGAACTGCCGGTTATTATCGAAAAAGTATTACAGAAAAATGATATTGAAAGCTGGGCCGATGAATTTAAAGATACCTTAAATTCAATTTTTCTGGGCCGGGGAGTGCAATATCCTATCGCAATGGAAGGCGCATTAAAGTTAAAAGAAATTTCCTATATTCACGCCGAAGCTTATGCAGCGGGTGAATTAAAACACGGGCCGTTAGCGTTAGTCGATCCGCAAATGCCTATCATTGCAGTAGCACCAAAAGATGGCATGGAAGATAAATTGAAATCCAATTTAATGGAAGTGATTGCGCGCAAAGGTGAAGTATATCTGTTTGCCGATGAACGGCTGGACATGAGCGACATGGGTGATATGTGCCATGTATTGACCGTGCCCGCAGTTGAGCCGGAAGTAGCGCCGATTTTATATGCGATACCAATGCAACTATTTTCATATTATGTTGCGGTGCGTAAAGGTACGGATGTAGACCAGCCGAGAAACTTGGCCAAGTCGGTTACGGTTGAGTAGGGCAGGAAAACGCTTGATTCGTTATTCTGAACTAATATAGTCGAAAACGAGTTATTAAAGTCGAAAACTAAAGTAGGTGGTGATTTTAGTTGCAGTTCCTGAAACGATGCTGGCGCAGAACTTTAAGGCTGTGTAATCGATCATGGATATCTTTGCCAGGATATCTTTGAAGCATACTGGCGGGAGATCATGCTCAATATGAAAATTGAGCCAGATGAGATAGAAAAAGCACAGGCTTATTATCGCGCAACAACCCGCAAGTAAAACAATCAAATAGAGCTTCCTTTACAAATTGGGCAACAGCTTGTTGCACAATTAAGTTTCACTCTATTTTTAGGGTGGGCATTGAAATTCACTGGTTCGCCAAAGACCATTAATAACTGAATAATTAGTTTTGAATTCATGACGGAATAATACGGCCATAATCTAAATATGAGTTTATAAAAAGCAGGAGGTTACTGTAAAGTTCATGACCCTTTAAGAGAACATAAGGAGCATCAGGGTTGAAACTTCTAACAAGTAACTCAAACCGATTGACAACCGTTGGCTTGAATTGCTCTTTTAGTTTAAGCTACTAAGCAATACAACTTAGCTAGCTGTCCCGGTTGTGGCGAGCTAGCAAAGCGTTATATTTAAAAATAAAAATAAAAAAGAGAAAAGATGAAAAAAATAATACTACTTTTATTAATGCCGTTTTCAGTGATCGCACATGAGTCAAATAAACCGCCAGAGTTATGGTCATGGTTTAAAGATATGAACAAATCATCAGAAGCATGCAAAATTCAAAGCTCATTCATCTTAGAGAAAGTAGGTGTAAAAAACATTATGCAAAATGAGCATGGTGTTTATGGTACATATCAAAGCAACCGTATTGTTGTAAAGTGCTTATCAAAAGAAAAAAACAGTATATTATGGGTTGCAGTGGCTGGCACTGACAGAGACTCAGTTGAACTTATCAGAAATAAAATAGTTACTGATGTTAATTAAACTGAAAATATAACAAACTGCCCAAGCGGAAAGGCAACCCTTAACTTATATGGTTCCTTTAACGTACACTACCAATCACTACAGTTATTTGGCTTTACAAATGGGTTGCTGCCCCTCAGTAAGCGTTTAGGCAAAGGCAATATTGCAAATGAAATATTTAGTTAAATTCGTTAATCTTGAAGAGGACGATAAAGATATTATTGTATCTTTCGCTATTCAAGATAGTGAAATTGATGTAAGAAGTCTCATATTGCATAGAACATTGTTTCTTGAAGAAATGTTAAATGAAGAAGAGAGAGGTGTTATTGTTTCACTTGAAGGTGAAAATATCGAAAATGAAAATGCAAATACTCTTTCAAAAATTGAAATTAATAATAGTGAAATCAATATAATAACAAAATATTCTAAATACAAACTAGATGTAACTAAAATAGATGATAAAGACAAAGAGAATATTGTTAATTTAGTAACTAGGCAGAATTATGATAATAGGTTTGTAATTGAGGTTTCCTAACACATCGTTAAAGATTGTGCGTGTAAAATAATCACGCACTTGGAGCCAAGCTAAATAGCCAGTTCAGCCTCTTAACTCGGCGTTGAGACGGTAGAAAAACCTCAGGTGTAAATTTTTTAACAAAAAAACGTCTCTGAGAGATATCTGAAATATTTCTTACAATACGAAACATATTCAGAATTTAAAAACCAAACCTATTTTGTAGGTTAATTTTCAACCAATTTTTAGGCTGGCGGTTCTTCTACAGTCTCGTTATGTTTAAAAGGAATTATCAATGAAATTTAAATGGTTGTTGTCACAAGAAAAAATAGTTTGGAAAGAACTTTCTAATCTTTACAGGCTAGCACCACTAGGCGAAAAGAAACCCACCGATTTAGAAATGTCATTTACAAATAGTATGTATAAGTGTTTTGTATACGAATCCAATCAACTTATTGGCGCAGGAAGGGCATTAGCTGATGGCGTTGACTGCTCATATATTTGTGATGTTGCAGTACTTCCAGGTTATCAAGGTCATGGTTTAGGGAAAGAGATAATAAATAAATTAATACAGTTATCAAATGGTCATAAAAAAATAATTCTATACTCTGTCCCTGGAAAAGAATCATTCTATAAAAAATCAGGATTTATGCATATGAATACAGCAATGGCAATTTTCAATAATCAAGAACAAGCTGTATTATCCGGCTTAATCAGCGAAACATAACAAGCGGTAAAGTTCGCATGCGCAAAAGGCGCACATGCCTGGACTCTGCTTACGCTCCGTTACTTACCTGGTCGTTAGGAAAATTAATACAACTCATATATGAACAGCATAGATTACGTAAAACTTAACGAAGTAAATCCTAATGAATTTATACTTTTGTTAAATAAACATAAAATCAGAGAACATTTAATAGAACATGAGATGTTTGATGAGAGTAGGGTTAAAGATTGGATAGATAAAAAAATGCAGGTTGATTCCTCAGAAGGTTGTAAAGTACGCGCTATTGTAATAAATAAGCAGCTTGCAGGTTGGTGTGGAATACAACTTGAAGATAATAAATTTGAAATTGCAGTAGTCATTGATGAAGGCTATTGGGGTCTAGGTAGAAAAATATTTCGAGATATAATGTACTGGGCAAAAGAACTTGGTCATGAAACTGTTTACATACACTTTTTACATACGCGGCCAGAATATAAATATTTCCGAAAAATATCTAAAAATGTATATCAAAGCGAACTATTAGGTAATAAATTTACAACTTACGAGTTGGCTGTAAACTAAAGTACCTAACAAGCGCCCCGTGCTTCACGCTTATCGTTCTATTGTTTTTTGTTGCGCTATCAAAACTTAGGCAACAACCGTTACATGAAGATCACCCGCGCACCACTGCGCAAGTGATCAGGTTAGCAATCGGTCCAAGTATTAACATGGCGATAAATGCCGATGGAAATGCAATATAAAAGACGTGTACCAGCGTTGAATGATCCCTCTATCCAAATCCTGTGTTGGCAGCGGTTATTATGCCGGACATAAGCAGGCTTATTAATGCCGCCATCACAAACGTATATAGAGTATGGAATATAGAATATTTTCACGCGTCACTCTGCCGGGTTCTCGATAAACTGCTGGAAGGATGCAACATAACCGCCTTTTTTAACCGTATCCTGGCCAATTTCGGTAAACGCTGCTTCTGGTAGTTGTTTGAAACCGAGGCCGTTGGCGATGATGTTGTAAAGTTTCTGGATAGCCACAAGGCCGACGATATCTTCCACCGTCTGCTCGCTCCAGCCAGCATTGAGCACTTCATCAACATCACTTTGCATGATGGCATCAGGATGCTGGTTAGTTTTAAGTGCGAACCTTAAAACAGCCGTGAGCTTTTCATTACCCTCTGCACCCGGATCACCCACTGCACCAGATTTAGCCACTACATCAGGATCAGCCTTAAGTGCTTTGGTCATTCCGCCACGAATACCCGTGCAGAACTCGGATCGGTTTGCTTTACTGACTTCAGCTGCAATCAGTTCGGCGTCGGCCCAGCTGAGTTCAGTTAAATTCCGGGTCATGGCGTCAAAAAATTCGACAATCGGCAGATAACGCTTGTGATCACGCAGTAAAAGCATCAGCAGGTTGTTATTGAAATCTTTGGTATAGCTGAGAAAGGACATAATAATTTTCCTGTTATTGGTATTTGTAAGAGTGAATAATGCTAGGCTGTTTATATTTACAATGTAATTAGCTAATTATGAAAACTTTCTTTGCATGAACGCACAACCTCTGGAATGGAATGATTTGCACCTTGTGCTGGTTGTTTGCCGTGAGGGCACGCTATCGGGGGCGGCGCGGGTACTGGATGTAAACCACTCAACGGTATTCCGCCGCATTGGCGCGATTGAAGAAAAGTTGGGTGTTCGTCTGTTTGAGCGACTCCCCACGGGATATGCGATGACCGAGGCCGGTGAGGCCATGCGAGCAGTGGGTGAACGTGTAGAAAATGAGATGCACGGGTTATCCCGCGAACTCATTGGTCGTGATCTGCGCCTGAGCGGCATTTTACGAGTAGCGGTACCGGATGCGCTGCTGCTAAAAATACTGATGCCGCATTTATGTATTTTTGCGCAACGCTACCCGCAGATACTGCTTGAACTGGTTATTTCCAATAACTGTCTGAATTTGACCCGGCGGGAGGCAGATATTGCGGTTCGAGTAACCCAGTCACCCCCAGAAACAGTTGTGGGTAGACGTCTTTGCGATATGAAAACAACGATCTACGGTTCAACTGAGTATCTCGCCAGGCAAGTCGATAACACGATTGAAAGCTATACATGGTTGATGCCAGATGAGGACCTGGCGCATTTGCCGATCTCCCAATGGCTGTATCGTAAATATCCAAAAGCGACAACGGTGTTCCGCTGCAATACTCTTTTGGGATTGCACGAAGCCGCAGTGCAAGGTCTTGGCGTTGTAGCGCTTCCCTGTTTTCTTGCCGATCCAGATACTCGACTCAGTCGTATTTTACCCCCACCCGATGAGCTGACTTGCGAATTGTGGTTGTTAACTCATCCGGATCTAAGACGAACAGCACGTGTTCGAGCGCTAATGGATTTTTTGGTAGAAGTACTGGATAAAGAGAAAGATTTAATTGAAGGGCGGTTGTTCAGGTAAGGTTGTATTTATGGTCGCTAACTGCACAAAGCATAACCCGTAGTGCAAGGTGGAGAATTTACTCTTAGCGTCTACGGTCTTTTTAATTTACACTTAAAATCATCAATACATTAATTAGTCAGCTGGGTTTATTGCGGGTTATAAAAAACGTTAGGCTTTATATCCCCGTCATTTCTACAGCGCTTTGTTTGCTGGCCTCATTTTTTAAAAGGAAATACAATGACGTTTGAAAGAGTTATGGGTCTTAATGTAATTGATGATCAAGCGTATCAAAAATATAGAGAGGCAATGTTGCCTATTCTTAAAACCTATGGTGGTGCTTTCGGCTATGACTTCAGGGTTTCTGAAGTGCTATTGTCAAAAACCGAAGATGATATAAACAGGGTTTTTACAATTGAATTTCCCAGCAAACAGAAAATGCAGGCGTTTTTTGAAAACCCAGATTATGTTTCTGTACAAAATAGACATCTCAATAATTCAATAAAGAGTAAAACCGTTATATCAATGCATGAAAAAGACACATGACAAGGCGAGGCTGTAATTTTTTCTGTGTAACTGTCTATCATTAACGCCAGAAATGGCTAGGATAGGCAACTATGAAAAAACAAGACATACAAGCACTGGCCGCGCAAGCGGCCAAAAACATTAGATCTGAGC
>Ga0316209_1002260_pt1 | contig 16077 bp, 15 predicted proteins | sample 6monopyrite_MG_FD_204945 | JGI IMG/M metagenome (GOLD analysis project Ga0316209, IMG submission 204945) | Microbial mat bacterial communities from mineral coupon in-situ incubated in ocean water Damariscotta River, Maine, United States -... | ecosystem: Environmental > Aquatic > Marine >...
AGCTCCGCTCGGAATGACGGATGCTGTGGTTTGATGCTACGAATTAACTCCGATGCCAACTACGCGTCATTCCGACCGACCGCAGGGAGCGGAGGAATCTATAACTAGTAGGATCATAGATGTCTCGGCTACGCAAGCTTCGCTCTAAATGACGGTGGCTTTGGTTTGATACTTCGTGCCCCACCAAAAACTACTACGCGTCATTCCGACCGACCGCAGGGAGCGGAGGAATCTATGATTTTGCGGCAACTAGATTCCTCGGCTCGTTCCTCGCTCGGAATGACGGGGAGCAATAATGACCATGTGCTTCATTTATAGTGTACAATCAATCTTGCAATTGATTTACTTTGAAACACTAAAACTCAGCTGATGAAAAATCTATTTGCTTTCCTAGTACTTGTGTTGATTTCTGGTAGCGCTTTGGCTCAATCAGAGAAGAAAGAGGCCAAGTCCAAGCCTTCTAAAACAGAAAAGGCCATTAATAAAGCTGCCGACAAAACGGAGAAAGCCGTAACCAAAGCAGCGAAGGAAACTGAAAAAGGGCTGATAAAAGCCACTAAGGCAATTGAAAAAGCTGCCATCAAAGCAGCTGATGAAATTGAAGAGGTATTTGATGAGGACGAAGACTAAATCTCCCTTCTGACACAGAGGGAATTAGTAAACCTCAAACGAATAAACAGACCTAAGCCTGCGCGGTTGGCCCGCCAAAATTCATTGGCAACGGGGGTGGTCCTTCTGTGTGCTTGATAGGGCCGTGCTCTGCCTCATACTTGGCCACATTGTCTTGCATGGCTTTCATAAAGCGCTTAGCGTGCTCTGGAGTGAGTACTACGCGAGATTTCACCTTTGCCTTTGGTACACCCGGCATTACTTTGATAAAATCGACCACAAACTCTGCTGTAGAATGTGTGATGATGGCAAGGTTAGAATAAACACCATCCGCCACTTCTTCCGAAAGCTCGATGCTTAACTGTCCCTGCTGTGCTTGTGGATTTTGTTTTTCGTCTGCCATTTTAATAAAAGGTATTAGGTACTAGGCGTTAGCCATTAGGTTAAGGTGCCAATTTCGATGGCTTGGTTGAGATTAACCGTGCCTACGCTTGTGCCAAAAATAGGAAAAGGTGCTAGACAACTACCGTATCTAACACCTTTTCCTAATACCTAACTCCTAAGAGCTAAAGGCTTTATTAAGCTTCGGTTTCTGCCTCTGCTTCTTCTTTGGCTGCCATCAATGCTTCGTACTCTTCTTTAGATCCTACAACTAATTTGTTGTATTCTCTAAGTCCAGTACCCGCAGGGATAAGGTGACCAACAATTACGTTTTCTTTCAGACCACGCAAGTCATCCATCTTTCCTTTAACCGCTGCTTCGTTAAGAACCTTAGTGGTTTCTTGGAACGATGCTGCTGAGATAAAGCTGTCTGTTTGAAGCGATGCTCTTGTGATTCCTTGAAGAATTGGCTCTGAAGTAGCTGGAATTGCTTCACGTGCTACAACTGGGTTCAAGTCTTTACGTCTCAATACAGAATTCTCATCACGTAGTTTACGCATAGAGATAATCTGACCTGACTTCAGGTTCTCTGATTGTCCTGGATCTTCAACATACATTTTGCCGTAAATCCAATCGTTTTCTTGACGGAATTCATAACGGTTAGCCAGTTCTTTCTCTAGGAACTTAGTGTCTCCTGGATCAAGGATATTCACTTTACGCATCATCTGACGAACAATTACTTCGTAATGCTTATCGTTGATACGTACACCTTGAAGTCGGTAAACTTCTTGAATCTCATTCACCAAATACTCTTGAACCGCAGTTGGCCCTTTGATTCGTAGAATATCAGCAGGAGTAATTGCTCCTTCAGAAAGTGGCATACCAGCTTTTACAAAGTCGTTCTCCTGAACAAGGATGTGCTTAGAAAGCGATACGAGGTATTTCTTAATCTCTCCGATTCGAGTTTCGATAATAACCTCACGGTTACCACGCTTAATCTTACCGAAAGAAGCAACACCATCAACTTCAGAAACAACCGCTGGGTTTGAAGGGTTACGTGCTTCGAAAAGCTCTGTTACTCTTGGCAGACCACCAGTAATATCTCCAGACTTACCAGAAACACGAGGAATCTTAACAAGTGTATCTCCTGCTTTTACTTTCACTCCTTCTTGAACCGCAATGTGCGCTCCAACTGGCATGTTGTAATTCTTGATAGTTTTGGCTTTCCCTGTTCCAGATGCAACGTGAATGGCCGGAATCATCTTCTTATCCTTAGAGTCGATTACAACCATTTCGTTGAAACCAGTTTGCTCATCAGATTCTATTCGGTAGGTAAATCCATCGTTTAAGTTCTCGAACTCGATTGTACCATCAACCTCAGAAACGATAACCGCATGATAGGGATCCCAATCGCAGATTAGGTCGTCTTTCTTCAACTTATCTCCGTCCTTCTTATAAAGCTTAGAACCGTAAGGGATATTGTGTGTAGAAACGAGAACACCTGTTTTCTTGTTTACAAGACGTAATTCTGCCGAACGACCGATAACTACATCGTAATCACCTTGAGAACTTTTAACTGTTCTCAATTCGTCAAATTCTGCTGTAGCGTCTGCTTTAGCGGTAACTCTAGATTCGGAAGCAATGTGAGATGCAACACCACCAACGTGAAACGTACGTAAGGTAAGCTGCGTACCTGGCTCTCCAATAGACTGTGCTGCAATTACACCAACAGCAGATCCTTTCTTGATTTCGGTTCCAGTTGCAAGGTCACGTCCGTAACACTTAGCGCAACATCCTCTAACAGTTTCACAAGTAAGAACTGAGCGGATTTCAACCGAATCAATTCCAGATGCTTCAATCGCTTTTGCTTCTACTTCGTTAATCAAGTCTCCCGACTTAACAATTACTTCTCCCGTTTCTGGGTGAAGTACATCATGCAATGAAGTACGACCAAGGATTCTGTCAAACAATGATTCGATGATGTCCTCATTCTTCTTCAATGGAACAGCAATAAGACCACGGAGTGTTCCGCAATCAACATCGTTAATAACCACATCCTGAGCAACGTCAACAAGTCGTCTTGTTAGGTAACCAGCATCAGCCGTTTTAAGGGCCGTATCGGCAAGTCCTTTACGTGCACCGTGAGTAGAAATGAAGTACTCAAGAACCGAAAGACCTTCCTTAAAATTAGAAAGAATCGGGTTTTCAATAATCTCCTGAGCTGTCGCACCAGATTTCTGTGGCTTGGCCATAAGACCACGCATGCCAGAAAGCTGACGAATTTGCTCCTTCGAACCCCTTGCACCAGAATCAAGCATCATATAAACAGAGTTGAATCCCTGCTTATCGTTCTTCATCTGATCCATCAACGTCTGAGTAAGACGTGAGTTAGTATGCGTCCAAATGTCAATGATTTGGTTGTAACGCTCGTTGTTTGTAATGAAACCCATGTTGAAGTTGTTCATTACATCATCAACCTCGGCCTGAGCCTTTTCAATCATCGGAACCTTCTGCTCTGGAATAAGAACGTCTCCCAAGTTGAACGAAAGCCCACCACGGAATGCACTCATAAATCCTAGTCCTTTTACTCTATCGAGGAAACGAGCAGATTCTGCCATTCCCACTTTGTAAATGATGTCTCCAATAATATCTCTAAGTGCTTTCTTGGTAAGCAATTCATCGATGTAACCAACTCCTTTAGGAACTACTTGGTTAAAAAGAACACGACCAACAGTTGTTTCAACAATTTCAGCTTTCTCGCCTTCTGTTTCGGAAGCAATTCTCACCTTGATTCCAGCGTGAAGATCAACGCGCTTTTCGTTGTGCGCAATGATTACTTCTTCTGGAGAATAGAAGGTCATTCCTTCTCCTTTAACCTTTTCTTCTTTAGTGCTTTTCTTCACCTTGGTCATGTAGTACAGACCCAAAACCATATCCTGAGATGGTACAGCGATAGGCGCACCATTGGCAGGGTTAAGAATGTTGTGAGAAGCAAGCATTAACATTTGTGCTTCTAAGATGGCAGCGTTGCCTAGTGGCAAGTGTACAGCCATTTGGTCACCATCAAAATCCGCATTAAATGCCGTACAAACCAATGGGTGAAGTTGAATCGCTTTTCCTTCAATTAGTTTTGGCTGGAACGCTTGGATACCCAATCTGTGTAGCGTTGGGGCTCTGTTTAGCATGATAGGATGATTGGTAAGAACATTCTCAAGAATGTCCCAAACAACAGCATCTTTTTTATCAACCAATTTCTTGGCAGATTTTACTGTTTTAACGATTCCACGCTCAATCATCTTACGGATGATAAACGGCTTGTAAAGCTCAGCAGCCATTCCTTTTGGAATACCACACTGATGCATTTCCAAGGTTGGCCCAACAACAATTACCGAACGTGCAGAATAATCAACACGCTTACCAAGTAGGTTTTGACGGAAACGTCCTTGCTTACCTTTCAAAGAATCTGAAAGTGATTTCAGTGCTCTGTTTGATTCGGTTTTAACGGCAGAGGATTTTCTTGAGTTGTCGAACAAAGAATCAACAGATTCTTGAAGCATACGCTTCTCATTACGCAAGATTACTTCTGGCGCTTTAATTTCGATAAGTCTTTTCAGACGATTGTTACGGATAATAACTCTTCTGTAAAGGTCGTTCAAATCCGATGTAGCGAAACGCCCACCATCCAATGGGACCAACGGTCGAAGATCTGGTGGAATTACCGGAATCACTTTTATAACCATCCACTCTGGACGGTTTTCTACGTGCTCTTGCGCACCACGAAAAGCCTCAACTACTTGAAGACGCTTAAGAGCCTCATTCTTACGTTGCTGACTCGTTTCGGTGTTTGCTTTATGACGAAGTTCGAATGAAAGCTCATCCAATTTCAAGCCCATTAACAAAGACTCTAGAGCCTCAGCTCCCATCTTGGCAACAAACTTCTCAGGATCGTTATCATCCAAGTATTGATTCTCTTTTGGAACTCTTTCCAACGCATCCAAATACTCATCTTCGGTAAGGAACTCCATGTAACTAAGCGCTTCCCCTTCGTTGTTTACCGCAGTACCTGGATTGATTACTACATAACGCTCGTAGTAAATAATCATATCCAACTTTTTGGTTGGAAGACCTAGCAGGTATCCGATTTTGTTGGGAAGTGAACGGAAATACCAGATATGCGCTACAGGCACAACCAATTGGATGTGTCCCATTCGCTCACGTCTTACCTTCTTCTCAGTAACCTCAACTCCACAACGGTCGCAAATGATTCCTTTGTAACGAATACGCTTGTATTTTCCACAATGACATTCGAAATCCTTAACAGGTCCGAAAATCCTTTCGCAGAAAAGACCATCACGCTCTGGCTTGTAAGTACGGTAGTTGATGGTTTCAGGCTTCAAGACCTCACCTCTAGATCCTTCTAGAATCTTTTCTGGTGAGGTAAGGCTGATGATAACCTTCTTAAAATTACTCTTGATCTTATTCTCTCTTTTGAGGGCCATTTCTTTTTCAATTATGAATTAAGAATGATGAATTAAAAATTGAGCGAACTCTGGTTCTAATAAATCAATCAACATTGGGCGTTTAAATTCCTCACCGCACTCAATGCGGTGAGGAACAGTTATCATTCAAGTGTTACATTCAGACACAGACCGCGAAGCTCGTGCAACAATACGTTGAAGGATTCTGGAATACCAGGTGCTGGCATTGGGTCTCCTTTAACAATTGCTTCGTAAGCTTTTGCACGACCAACTACATCATCCGACTTGATAGTCAGCATTTCTTGTAGAATGTTCGCGGCTCCAAAGCCTTCGAGTGCCCAAACTTCCATCTCTCCCAAACGCTGACCACCAAACTGGGCTTTACCACCAAGTGGCTGTTGCGTTATAAGTGAGTATGGTCCGATAGAACGTGCGTGCATCTTATCGTCCACCATGTGTCCGAGTTTCAGCATGTAGATGATACCAACTGTTGCTGGCTGATCGAAACGTTCTCCTGTTCCACCATCATATAGGTATGCTCTACCCAATGAAGGAACACCCGCTTCCGCGATCTCTGCTTCAATCTCATCCAACGTAGCTCCATCAAAAATTGGTGTAGCGTACTTACGGTCTAGTTTTTCTCCTGCCCAAGCAAGGATGGTCTCATAGATTTGTCCTAGGTTCATTCTTGATGGTACACCAAGTGGGTTAAGAACAATATCAACTGGAGTTCCATCTTCAAGGAATGGCATGTCTTCTTCGCGAACGATACGGGCAACAATACCCTTGTTTCCGTGACGACCTGCCATCTTATCTCCCACTTTGAGCTTACGCTTTTTGGCGATGTAAACTTTGGCTAAGCGAATAATTCCTGCTGGAAGTTCATCTCCAATAGAGATGGCGAATTTCTTACGCTTGAACGTTCCAAGAAGGTCATTCACTCTAATGTTGAAGTTATGAAGCAACTCCTTAATCAACGTGTTTTTCTCTTCGTCAGTTGTCCAACCAGCCGGATTGATGTTATCATACTCTATAGAAGCAAGTGCCTTCTGTGTGAATTTGGTTCCCTTCGGAATCAGTATTTCACGAAGGTTGTTCTCTACTCCCTGAGCAGTTTTTCCGCTTACAAGAACGAATAGCTTGTCAACAAGAACTGATTTCAGTTTTGCCAATTCTACATCGTAATCCTCATCAATTTTGGCAAGAACTTTCTTCTCGTCTGCTTTGCTCTTTTTGTCTTTGATGTTTCGAGAGAACAATTTCTTCTCAAGAACAACACCGTGCAAAGATGGAGAGGCTTTTAATGAAGCATCTTTTACATCACCAGCTTTATCACCAAAGATTGCTCTAAGCAATTTCTCTTCTGGAGAAGGGTCTGTTTCTCCTTTCGGAGTAATCTTACCTATAAGAATGTCGCCAGGGCCAACTTGTGCTCCAACTCGGATAAGACCGTTTTCGTCCAAATCCTTCGTTGCTTCCTCGCTTACGTTTGGAATGTCAGCGGTCAGTTCTTCCACTCCACGCTTGGTATCTCTTACTTCAAGAGAGTATTCATCAATATGAATGGAGGTGAAGATGTCTTCCTTGGCAACTTTCTCAGAGATTACAATCGCATCCTCAAAGTTGTATCCTTTCCACGGCATGAAAGCCACTTTCAGGTTACGTCCAATTGCCAATTCGCCTTTCTCAGTTCCGAAACCATCGCACAGCACTTCGCCTTGCTTCACTTTCTGTCCTTTAACCACAATTGGTTTCAGGTTAACACAGGTGTTTTGGTTTGTCTTGCGGAATTTAACAAGGTTGTAGGTCTTCAAATCATCTTCAAAGCTTACTAACTTATCAATGTCAGAACGTTCGTAGCGAATGCTGATTTTGTTTGCATCAACATATTCCACAACTCCATCACGCTCTGCGTTGATAAGAACTCTAGAATCTCTAGCAACAAGCGGCTCTAAACCAGTACCAACAATTGGTGCTTGTGGTCTCAATAATGGAACTGCCTGACGCATCATGTTTGACCCCATCAATGCACGGTTCGCATCATCGTGCTCCAAGAAAGGAATTAACGATGCTGCAATAGATGCAATCTGGTTTGGAGCAACGTCCATTAGATTGATAGCTTCAGGACCTGTTACCGGAAAATCTCCTTCCAAGCGCGCCTTAATTCGCTCGGCTTGAAACTCTCCCTTATCATTTATCAGGGCATTGGCCTGAGCAATAGTATTGCGCTCTTCATCCTCTGCACTTAGGTAAACTGGTTCAGTATTCAGATTAACCTTTCCGTCTTCTACTTTACGGTAAGGCGTTTCGATGAATCCGAGCTTGTTCACCTTCGCATAAACGCACAGCGATGAAATCAAACCAATGTTTGGCCCCTCTGGAGTTTCAATCGTGCAAAGGCGTCCGTAGTGGGTGTAGTGAACATCACGCACCTCAAAACCTGCTCGTTCACGAGAAAGACCACCAGGTCCAAGTGCCGACAATCTACGCTTGTGAGTTACTTCAGAAAGTGGATTCGTTTGATCCATAAACTGAGATAATTGGTTTGTTCCAAAGAATGAGTTGATAACCGAAGAAAGTGTCTTTGCGTTAATCAAGTCAATCGGTGTAAAAACCTCGTTATCACGAACGTTCATTCGCTCACGAATTGTTCTTGCCATACGTGCAAGACCAACTCCGAATTGAGAATACAGTTGCTCGCCTACAGTACGAACACGTCTGTTACTTAAGTGGTCAATATCATCCACATCAGTCTTTGAATTGATAAGCTCAATCAAATACTTGATGATGCAAATAATATCTTCTTTGGTTAGTACTTTTTGATCTTCCGGAGTATTCAAACCGAGTTTACGGTTGATACGGAACCGGCCTACTTCACCAAGGTCATATCTCTTATCAGAGAAGAACAACTTGTCGATTATGCCACGTGCCGTTTCTTCATCAGGCGGTTCAGCATTACGAAGTTGACGATAGATGTGTTCTACCGCTTCTTTTTCAGAGTTTGATGTATCCTTTGCAAGTGTGTTATAAATGATAGCGTAATCTGCTGCATTTACTTCTTCCTTGTGAAGGATAATACTTTTAACTCCAGCCTCAAGAATTAGCTCTACATGCTCTTTCTCAATTAGGGTTTCGCGATCAATAATGACCTCATTTCTTTCGATAGAAACAACCTCACCCGTATCTTCATCCACGAAATCCTCAACCCATGAACGAAGAACCCTTGCAGCCAACTTACGGCCAAGTATTCTCTTCAATGCGGCTTTGCTCACTTTTACTTCATCAGCAAGACCAAATATTTCCAAAATATCTTTATCGCTTTCGAAACCAATTGCACGAAGCAATGTGGTTACGGGAAGCTTTTTCTTACGGTCGATGTAAGCGTACATCGCACCGTGAATATCCGTTGCAAACTCAATCCAAGATCCTTTAAAAGGAATTACCCTTGCTGAGTACAATTTTGTACCGTTAGCGTGGTAGCTCTGTCCGAAGAATACTCCTGGAGAACGGTGAAGCTGAGAAACGATAACTCGTTCGGCACCATTCACTACAAATGATCCTTTTGGAGTCATGTACGGGATAGTTCCCAAATACACATCCTGCACGATGGTTTCAAAATCTTCGTGCTCAGGGTCTGTACAGTAAAGTTTTAGTTTGGCCTTAAGAGGAACGCTATGCGTCAATCCTCGTTCGATGCACTCTTCAATTGAATAGCGCGGTGGGTCGATAAAGTAATCCAAGAACTCCAAAACGAAGTTGTTTCTCGTATCGGTAATTGGGAAATTTTCCGCAAATACCTTAAAGAGACCCTCGTTGTGACGATTTTCTGGAGTTGTCTCCAGCTGGAAAAAATCTTTAAAAGACTTAAGCTGTATTTGTAAGAAATCAGGATAAGGAATCTGATTCTTGGTGGATGCGAAACTTATTCGTCCGGGTTTTGTCTTCAAAGCCAAAATATTGAATTTTGAGGTTTATAAAGGGAGTTGTTTTAAGCCAATTCGCTCGTTAGAAATGATTCTTTTTCCGCATAGCTTCGTTGTTTTCTCGAACCATAGCTAAGGCTATGCTTCTCTAAAACGCCTTGCTCTACAAAAAAATCACTCATTTTCACTTTCTCGAATCGACTTTAAATAACTCCAATGAAATGTCTGTAAACGGTAATAGGCCGAAGTCAGGCCCCGATAAAAATCGGGACTGACTTCAACCTTAAAAAATTAGAAGGCGAGATTACTTAACCTCAACTTCCGCTCCTGCGTCAGTAAGCTGAGTTTTGAAAGCTTCTGCTTCTTCTTTAGAAATACCTTCCTTGATTGGTTTTGGAGCACCATCAACAAGTTCTTTTGCCTCTTTAAGACCAAGACCTGTAAGCTCTTTTACCAACTTAACAACTGCAAGTTTAGAACCTCCAGCGGCTGTAAGGATTACATCAAATTCGGTTTGAGCTTCTCCAGCATCATCATCACCACCTGCAGCAGCAGGACCAGCAACAACTGCAGCAGCAGCAGGCTCAATACCATATTCGTCTTTTAGGATTCCAGCAAGTTCGTTCACATCTTTTACAGATAGGTTTACTAACTGCTCTGCGAATTCTTTTAAATCTGCCATTTTATTTGATTGTTATTCGTGTTTGTAATTTGATTAAATGATAACCGATGGGCGATTATTCGCCTTTTTCGGCAAGTGTTTGCAGTATTCCAGAAAGGTTTCTTCCAGGTGATTGAAGGCTAGAGATAACGTTCTTCGCAGGCGACTGCAGAAGCATAATGATATCTCCAATAAGCTCTTCTTTCGACTTGATGTTTTCCAATACGGAAACATTTTCATCGCCTAGATAGATGCTTTCTCCTACGTAAGCTCCTTTCAATAAAGGACGATCGGTCTTCTTTCTAAGTTCTTTGATAAGCTTTGCTGGAGCATTGCCTGTTTCAGAGAAGAAGATTGAAGTGTTTCCTTTAAGAATGTCGTACAACTCTTCAAACTCTCCATTTGCTTTTTCAAGCGCCTTTCTGAGTAAAGTGTTTTTCACAACTTTCACTCCAATGGAGCGCTTGTGAGCTGTAGCACGAAGCTTATAAGTTTGCTCTGCGTTTAGGTTTGAAATATCAGCCAGATAAAAATTAGCGGTGGCGTCAAGATCAGCTACCAGAGCATCAATTGCTTGATTTTTCTCTTCTTTGGTCATTGTTCTTTACTTGCTAATTACTACTGTATGATTTCACGTCAACCCGTATGCTAGGAGTCATCGTCCCAGATAGAGCAATACTCTTAATGTAGGTTCCTTTTGCCGCAGATGGCTTCAGTTTCATAAGTGTTGAAATCAACTCTTTTGCGTTTTCAATAATTTGTTCTTCCGAGAAAGACAATTTACCTACTGCCGCATGAACGATTCCATACTTATCAACTTTGAAGTCAATCTTTCCGGCTTTTACATCCGAAACCGCCTTACCAATGTCCATGGTAACTGTTCCCGCTTTTGGGTTTGGCATAAGACCACGTGGTCCTAATACTCTACCCAACGGGCCCAATTTGGCCATAACCGTTGGCATGGTTACTATAACATCTACATCGGTCCATCCCCCCTTGATCTTGTCGAGATACTCGTCAAGTCCAACGTAGTCTGCACCGGCTGCCTTTGCTTCTTCTTCCTTATCAGGAGTACAAAGCGCAAGAACTTTTACTGATTTTCCTGTACCATGTGGAAGGCTGCAAACTCCCCTAACCATTTGGTTTGCTTTTCTAGGATCAACCCCTAGCCTTACGGCTACGTCAATCGAAGCATCAAACTTCATGGTTGGCATTTGTTTTAACAGCCCTGCCGCATCGTTGAGTGAATATGTTGTGTCAACATCCACAAGCTCAAGGGCTTTCTTTCTATTCTTAGTAAGTGCCATTTTTCTTAAACTTTTTCTGGAAGTTTTCCGTTCACAGTCACTCCCATGCTACGCGCTGTTCCAGCAATCATATGCATGGCAGATTCAACAGTAAAACAGTTCATGTCAGGCATTTTTTCTTCAGCGATAGCCTTAATCTGATCAACAGTAATCTTTCCCACTTTAACACGGTTAGACTCTGCAGAACCTGACTTAAGCTTAATTGCTTCTTTAACTGAGACGGCTACAGGAGGTTTTTTGATTACAAACTCGAACGACTTGTCCGCGAAAACTGTAATCACCACCGGCAAAACCTTGCCCGGACTTTCCTGAGTACGCGCGTTGAATTGCTTACAGAAGTCCATAATATTGACTCCTTTAGCACCCAATGCAGGTCCTACAGGCGGGGCAGGGTTAGCGGCACCACCCCTAATCTGGAGCTTAATTAATCCGCTTATCTCTTTTGCCATGTTTAACTATTTATTAGAACTATTTATATATGATAGACAGCGCAGGGGGAAGCATTCATAAATCAATGCACTGATAAATCCTTGTTTATTTACTCTTTTTCTACTTGCATGTAACTCAACTCCAATGGTGTTTTTCTTCCGAAAATCTTCACCATTACTTTGAGTTTCTTTTTCTCTTCGTTTATTTCTTCGATGATTCCGCTGAAGCTATTGAATGGTCCGTCAATAACTTTAACCGCTTCACCAACAACGAAAGGAATGTTCATTTCCTCATCGCTTTCTGCCAATTCATCAACCTTACCGAGAATTCTGTTTACCTCAGACTGGCGTAATGGAACTGGTGCTCCACCTTTGGTCTCACCCAAAAAGCCAATAACACCTGTGATGTTTTTAATAATGTGTGGAATCTCTCCAATCAAATCAGCTTCTATAAGAATGTAACCGGGAAAGAAATTTCTTTCCTTACTTACTTTCTTTCCTTTTCTGATCTGAAAGACCTTCTCTTTAGGTATAAGAACCTGAGCAACATGATCTGCCATTCCGGCATATTCAATCTCAGTTTCGATATAGGCTTTCACCTTTGCTTCTTGACCACTAATAGCCCGAACCACATACCATTTTTTACTGCTCTCGCTCATCCTTGTCTTTACTTCAGGTTGTTCAGAATAACTCATAGAAGAATCCTAGTACGCCTTTCCAAACTGTATCCTCACCTCCATTAATGCCGAATGCAAAATCCATTACAAAAATCATCAGGGCAATAATTACAGATGCAATAGCCACAATTGAGGTGCTATTTTGAAGCTCTGCCCAAGTTGGCCAAGAAACCTTGTTCACCAACTCGTTGTATGATTCTTCTACGTATGTCTTAATATTCGCCATATCCTTTCCTTCTTTCGCACGGGAGGAGAGACTTCCCGATGCCTCACTCGCGTTCGGATCGGGATAAACTTCTCGTCTCATGCTATTCTCATCTCTTTTTTCCGGCACGGGAGGAGAGACTCGAACTCCCGACACCTGGTTTTGGAGACCAGTGCTCTACCAACTGAGCTACACCCGTTTATTGAAGCCAAAAGGCGTCCCGACTTGTCGGGACACCTTTTACAACTTCAGTATTATTACTTAGTAATCTCAGTAATCTGTCCAGCACCTACGGTTCTACCACCCTCACGGATTGCAAAACGAAGGCCTACGTTCATCGCAACTGGAACAATCAACTTAACTGTAATTGTCAAGTTATCACCAGGCATTACCATTTCCTGTCCTTCTGGAAGGAAAATCTCACCTGTAACGTCTGTTGTTCTGATATAGAACTGTGGACGATACTTATTGTGAAATGGAGTGTGACGTCCACCTTCTTCTTTCTTTAAAACATAGATTTCAGCTTTGAATTCTGTGTGCGGAGTGATTGATCCAGGCTTGGCAATTACCATTCCTCTCTTAATCGCTTCTTTTTCAATCCCTCTAAGAAGAAGACCAACATTATCACCAGCCTCTCCTCTATCAAGAATCTTACGGAACATTTCAACACCTGTAATGGTAGAAGTCAATTTCTCGTCTCCCATTCCCAGAATCTCAACGTTGTCTCCAGTATTAATTACACCAGCTTCAATTCTTCCTGTAGCAACGGTTCCACGTCCAGTAATTGAGAATACATCCTCCACTGGCATAATGAAATCTTTGTCAATTTCTCTTTTAGGAATCTCAATCCAGGTATCAACAGCTTCCATCAACTCAAGAATAGTCTTAGACCATTTTTCATCGCCATTCAATCCACCTAGTGCAGATCCTTGAATAACTGGAGTATTATCTCCATCGTAATCGTAGAAAGAAAGCAATTCTCTTATCTCCATGTCAACAAGCTCAAGAAGCTCCTCATCGTCAACCATATCACACTTGTTCATGAAAACAACGATTCTTGGAACGTTTACTTGACGTGCAAGAAGGATGTGCTCACGAGTTTGTGGCATTGGACCATCTGTTGCAGCTACAACTACAATAGCACCGTCCATTTGAGCCGCTCCAGTAACCATGTTCTTTACGTAATCCGCGTGACCAGGACAGTCAACGTGTGCGTAGTGACGGTTAGCAGTTGTATATTCAACGTGTGAAGTGTTAATTGTAATACCTCTTTCTTTTTCTTCAGGGGCATTATCAATTGATTCAAAACTTCTTTCTTCAGACAAACCAGCCTTATGCAGCACCTGAGTAATTGCAGCGGTTAGTGTTGTTTTACCGTGGTCAACGTGGCCAATAGTACCAATGTTAACATGCGGCTTGGATCGATCAAAATTCTCTTTGGCCATGGTTAAATATTAATTGATTTGTTACTTATTTATTAATTACTGTTTACTTCTTTCTATTCAAACTCTCTCTCCACATCTCGTTGAGCCAATGGGGGGATTTGAACCCCCGACCTCGTCCTTACCAAGGACGCGCTCTACCCCTGAGCTACATCGGCTTTCACACCCCGCAGCTATTGGGGTAATTTTTAATGAGCGGGAGACGAGATTCGAACTCGCGACCCTCAGCTTGGAAGGCTGATGCTCTACCAACTGAGCTACTCCCGCTTAAAATTTGGTGGTGGGCAGAGAAGGATTCGAACCTTCGAAGGTAAAAACCAACAGATTTACAGTCTGTCCTCGTTGGCCGCTTGAGTATCTGCCCGACACTAAAAATATATTCAAAGAACCAAACCGGTGAAAGGGTTTCCCGAAATAAATTTCGAGACAAATTTCTCATCCATCCTCCGACTTCTGAGCCGGTGGAGGGATTCGAACCCCCGACATGCTGATTACAAATCAGCTGCTCTGGCCAACTGAGCTACACCGGCTTTTACCCTACTTTCCTTTAACCACGGGGCTTTCAGCGATTTTTGCGCGTAAAACCCCCTCGAAAAAGGACTGCAAATGTACTACTTTAAGTACAAATCAACAATGCTGATAGAAAAAATTTAGCTTAAAATTCTACAGTGGTGAAAATGTTTAGAAAACGGTTATGAACAATTACTACTCAAACAGCAATTTCAAGTACAAAAAAAACTCCAGCTAGCTGGAGTTTTCTTCATTACGTATTCGGTTAGAAAAATTAGGGCATTGCCTTCTCCTTCTGCTTTTTCAGCTGGCGTCTTAGCGCTTCAACAGCCTGGTCGGTTGCCTCTTCAAACGACTTGCATTGACGTTTTGCGAACAAATCGTTGCCAGGAACGAGTAATTTAATCTCTGCAATCTTGTTTTCATGTGAGTTACTCTTATCGAGTCTCAAAAATACCTCGCTATCAATGATGGTATTACTATAGGTGTTTAGCTTTCCAACTTTAGATTCTACAAAATCTAAAAGCTTCGTGTCCGCATCGAAATGGATTGATTGAATTTTTACTGTCATGACTTCCTGTTTTATGCCCTTGGATGAGCTTGTTCATAAATCTGTTTTAACTTTTCTATTGTATTGTGTGTGTAAACCTGTGTGGCAGAAAGATTGGCGTGCCCAAGCAACTCCTTAATGGCATTAAGGTCTGCTCCGTTGTTGAGCATATGCGTGGCAAATGTGTGGCGCAAAATATGTGGGCTCTTTTTTCCAATGGTGGTTACCAACCGAAGATACTTATTCACTTTTCGATAAACAAATCCATCTGACATCTTATTTCCGTTATCGTCCGTAAAGAGGTGTTTTCCCAAATTGCAATCATCAAAATTCTCGGAAGACATTCGTTGATATTCCTGAATGAGATTAACTGTTTGTGGAGATAACGGAATGATGCGTTCTTTGTTTCGCTTGCCGAGCACTTTAATCTCCTGTTTAGAAACATTAACATTGGCCGTTTCCAAACCAATAAGTTCTGCACGTCTCATTCCTGTACAATACAGCAATTCAATAATCAGCTTATCGCGAACGCCAGCGAAGTCATCGCCAAATGCCATTCCATCTAGGAGATTCGTCATCTGCGATTGCTCCAAAAACAGCGGAAGCTTTTTCTTGGTTTTTAGAGAGGTTATTTTGGCCATCGGGTTCTTTGTAACCATGTCATTTCGGACTAGATATTTATAGAACGAGCGAAGGCATGAAATCTTCCGATTAACGGAGCTCGGTTGGAGCTTAGCGTCTTCTAAAATTGAGATAATCCACGATCGGATGTCATGATGATCCACTTCAGAGATAGAAGTAATCTCCAAATTTTCGGTTGTATGGTGTAGAAATTGGTCGAGATCCTTGGAATAGGCCACAACTGTATGACTAGAAAATCGCTTTTCTTTCTGAATATGATTTACA
>Ga0316209_1002261_pt1 | contig 16077 bp, 14 predicted proteins | sample 6monopyrite_MG_FD_204945 | JGI IMG/M metagenome (GOLD analysis project Ga0316209, IMG submission 204945) | Microbial mat bacterial communities from mineral coupon in-situ incubated in ocean water Damariscotta River, Maine, United States -... | ecosystem: Environmental > Aquatic > Marine >...
TGCCTCAACAAACACCTCATATGCCTGTTTCGGCAGGTGCACATTCGCAACGATTTGGTAATCGAAATACACCGACAATCCAATATGTTGCTTACATACCAGCACTGACTTATGACAAGAAAGAAGAGGTATATGTTGGTGGGCTATTTTTAGACGGCCGTAAAAATAGTTTAGAATCTCAGGCGAGTGGTCCTGTTCTTAATCCTGTCGAAATGGCAGTGTCTACTCCTCAGGTACTGAGGCAGAAACTACTCTCTGCCGATTATGAGAAAGATTTCCAAAAGCTCTTTGGAGACAATGCATTAGTAAACAATGAAAACACTATTTCGCAATTTAGCTTAGTTTTGGCAGCCTATCAACGTAGTAAAGAACTCAATCCTTTTAGCTCTAAATATGATGCTTACTTAAATGGGAGGGTAAAATTAACTGAGCAAGAGCTGCGAGGTTTAGAACTTTATGAGGCTGAAGATAAAGGTAATTGTGCTGCATGTCATCCAAGCAAAGTTAGCGAAAATAAACAGCCACCGTTATTTACCGATTTTACGTATGATAATTTAGGTGTACCAGCTAATCCTAAAAATCCATTTTATACTCAATCCAAACGATTTAACCCTGACGGCAAAGATTATATTGATCTTGGCTTGGGCAGTGTCTTAAACGAAGATATGCAAAATGGCAAATTTAGAGTGCCCACATTGCGGAATATTGCTAAAACTGCTCCGTTTATGCATAACGGTGTTTTTGAAACCTTAGAAGAGGTTATGGATTTTTATAATACGCGCGATACTAAAAAATGGGCCAAGCCTGAAGTGGAGTTAAATAAAAATACCGATGAACTTGGCGATTTAAAACTAACAGAGCAAGAGATTGAAGATATTATTGTGTTTTTAAATACTTTAACTGATGGTTATATTGTTCAATAAATTATTTTTTATCTAAAGCTGAATTTGTAAAAATAATATCATCTAGGCCATATTTCATAAAGGTACGAATGTTTGCATGATCCTTTCCGCTTGGGTTTTGTAAAACATCTTCTCGATAGTATTTCCCAAAACACGCGAGGGTTTGATCTTTTGTTAAACTATTTAATTTAGCAAAAGAAAATATTTTGCAAGAACCTTCGTTGGTTCCACTTTCATTAGTTATTAAATTCTCAGCTTGACCATTTGTAAACGTAGAAGGTGAATAGTTGTATTCATTATTTATTGTTTCCATAACATCGTTGAAATCAATCTTATCAGGCTGATCGTGTAGGTTCTTTAGTAATTCATCTAGCGTCATTTTTTTATCCGAATGTTATTGAAAATTAATCTTATGAGGAGCAGCTTACGCTAACTTTACTCGCCCAATCAGGTGGTAGACCAGCATACTGTTCCATGTCTGGATGTTCATTAAATGGATTGTGTAATACGGCTATCAATTTTTCTATCTCAGTATAATCCTGTTCACGCTCTGCTTTATCAATAGCTATTTGAGCAATATAGTTACGTAAAATATACTTTGGATTAATCATTCGCATTTTTTCACGTTGTTCTTCAATATTTAATTCTAAGACATCGAAGTGGTCGGTGTAAGATTTTAACCAAGTATCGAACTTATTTCTATCTAAAAACATATCACGCAGTTCAACTGTATTATTAATGTTACTCAAACGCCTGAAGAAAAGAGTGTAATCGACAGTAGACTTTTGCATCTGGTTAAGTAACTCATCTAATAAAGTACTTATAATAGAATCTGTTTTGTTGAAACCTAATTTTTTTGTCATGAGATTATTATAGTGATTTGTATATAAATCTTGATAATCTTTAAGTGCTGCTTGGGCAGATTCAACATCCATTAACGGTAGTAATGCTTGAGCCAAACAACTTAAATTAAACAAACCTATTTGCGGTTGGTTTTCAAAAGAGTAACGACCTTCATGGTCAGAATGGTTGCATACAAATTTTGGATTGTATTCATCTAAAAAGCCAAATGGGCCATAGTCAATGGTTAAACCTAGAATAGACATATTATCGGTATTCATTACGCCATGTGAAAAGCCAACTGACTGCCATTGTGCTATTAATGTCGCTGTTTTTTTAACAACGGATTTAAGTAAATCAATATACGGTGTCGTTGAATTTAATAAGTCAGGATAATGATGTTCGATAACATAATCTGCAAGTTTTTTTATGTTATCTAATTGATCACGATAAAAGAAAATTTCGAATGAACCAAATCGTATATGAGATGGTGCAAGTCGAGTTACAACGGCTGCAGTTTCAATTTGTTCACGATAGACTTCATCGTTATTACCGACTAAACACAGTGCACGAGTTGTTGGTATCCCAAGGCCATGCATAGCTTCGCTACATAGATATTCTCTTATGCTTGAGCGTAAAACAGCTCGACCATCAGCACGTCGAGAATAGGGCGTCATACCACTGCCTTTAAGTTGTATTTCCCATTTTTCGCCTTGCGCGTTGGTGGTTTCTGCCAACATAATTGCACGGCCATCACCTAGCTGGTCAACATAGTGACCAAATTGATGGCCTGAATAAAGCATTGCTAACGGAACAGAATTAGTTGGAAGTGTTTGTCCGCTAAATATTTCAACGAAGTTATTATTATTTATTTCTTCAGGATCGAGATCAAGTAACTTGGCTGCTTCAACGTTAAAATGGATTAAGTAACTTTTAGAATCGAAAGGCGTTGGATTGACACGTGAAAAAAAATCTTCTCCAAGTTTAGAGAAACTATTGCTAAAGGAAATATTATTTAATAAGTGTTTCATTAAAATACACGGAAAATATAAAGTTGTATTTTAATGTCTATTAGAAATGAAAGCTATATCGATAAAACAGTAGATTGGTAGGGGTACTGCTTTTTCTGCTTAAACGTATTGTCCAGCGCACCAACCAGAAGACCAAGCCCATTGAAAATTATAACCGCCAAGCCAACCCGTAACATCAACAACCTCTCCTATAAAATATAAGCCAGGCGTACTATTTGTTTGCATTGTTTTTGACGAAAGTTCATTACAGTCTACACCACCCAGAGTAACTTCCGCCGTTCGATAACCTTCGGTGCCGTTAGGTTTTATCGTCCAGTTGTGTAATTGAGATACAATGCTATTAATCTGAGATTTAGATAAGGCGATTAATTTTGTATCTAAAATGGATGCGTCAATGAAGATGTTAATTAATCGTTTTGGTAAATATTGACTTAATAATGTTTTAACAATTTGTTGAGGATGCGTTTTACAGGCATCTAGAATAATCGTTTCTACATTTTCATCGGGTAGCAGATTAATGTAAATATTCTTGGAGGGCGTCCAGTACGATGATATTTGTAATATCGCTGGGCCACTTAAGCCTCGATGCGTAAATAAAATATTTTCTTTAAATTCAGTGTTATCAACCTTAACAATACTGCTAACGGCAATACCTGAAAGGCTTTCTAATCGATTTTTATCTTCTAGCTGTAAAGTAACAGGAACGAGGCCGGCATTAGTAGCAATAATATTTAGTTTGAATTGAGTTGCAATTTTATAACCTAGCGGTGTTGCTCCCATTTTAGGTATTGATAACCCTCCAGTGGCAATGACAAGTGATTCACAATGGTAAAAGCCATTGGTCGTTTCGAGTTTATAGCCTGTATTACTAGGAGATACTTTTTTTATCGTGGTGTTTAACTCTATTGTTACCTTTGCCTTATCTGCATCATTCAAAAGCATATTCAATATATCTTTTGAACTTTTGTCACAAAATAATTGCCCATGCTCTCGTTCGTGGTAGGGGATATTACTTTTTTGAACTTGGTCAATAAAGTCCCATTGCGTATATCGACTTAATGCGGATTTACAGAAATGAGGATTGGCAGAAATATAGTTCTCAGCCTCTATGCTTAAATTGGTGAAGTTACAGCGGCCTCCACCAGACATGAGTATTTTTTTCCCTACTTTATTGGCGTGATCGAGTATTGTAACCTGTCGACCTCGTTTGCCAGCTTCAATGGCACACATTAAGCCTGCGGCACCTGCACCTATTACGATTACGTCTTTCTCTATCATGCTAAATATTCTACTGTATTTTTGATATGAGAACCTAGGTTAAATGCGAGTTCATTTGCTTCCAATATCAACGTATAATACCGTTTATGAGCCCTTCTGAATTCACTATATTATTTGTCCTTATTGCTGGTATTTTATATTGGATAGATACGATTTTTGCCAAAGAAATAGCCTGTAAGCACGGTAAAGATCGATGCAAAGAATTGGGTGTTACATTTTTAGATGCCACGGTCGAAATAACGAAAACACGCTTAAAGAGAAACCCGAAAGGAACCGTTAAGTTTAAACGTGATTATAGTTTTGAGTTTAGTAGTGATGGTATTAAACGTTATCAGGGGACTATCACGATGTTAGGGAAAGTCTTAATTGATTTGCATATGTCGGCCTATCCTGAAAATATAACAAGTACGTCTTATGTAGAAGAAGATGTAAAACCTGATGTAAATTCTAATGTAAATCCTGGGGCCACTTATGGTTCAACAGTCGTTGATATAACGGATGCGCCAAAAAAACCAACGGTAAAAAATAAATTACCCACAGGCTTTAAATAATAACGATTATAAAGGAATAAGATTATGCCAAAAGCGACTGAGTTAAAACGTGGCTTAATTGTCGATATTAATGGTGTGCCACATGCTGTTAAAAAAGTAGATGCGAAGAGTCCATCAGCACGTGGTGCGGCCACCTTATATAAAATTCGATTTACCAATTTAAAAACAGGGCAAAAATTAGATGAGTCTTATAAAGGTGATGATCTTTTAAAAGAAATTGATTGTACTCGTGCACCTGTTCAGTACTCATATATGGATGGTGAGTCTTATGTATTTATGAACATGGAAGATTATAGTCAGTACATGCTCAATCCTGAAGAACTTGAAGGCCAGACTGAATATTTACTTGAAGGTTTAGAAGGCATTACCGCTTTATTAGTCGATGGTGAAATTTTGGGTGTTGAGTTACCGCAATATGTTAGTTTGCAAGTAACCGAAACGGCTCCTGGCATAAAAGGGGCGTCTGCATCTGCGCGTACAAAACCTGCGACATTATCAACAGGTATTGAAGTTCAAGTGCCAGAGTATTTAGAGAATGGAGAAATCATTAAAGTGAGCACGGAGACAGGTAAGTTTATGTCACGTGCTTAGGTGATTGTAATATTACGTGTATACAGAAGCAGGTATCGAAAAATTCATTTTTTTCGCAATGGTTTAAATAAGTATTCCAAACCATTGACTTTAATTTCGTAAGTAATGGCCATCATTATCCCTAACTCGCCATTGGGGAATCCTTTATTAGCAAACCAAACAACATAAGGTTCGGGTAAGTCGATTAATAGTGATCCTTTGTACTTACCAAAAGGCATACGGTAGGCAGCAAGTTTTAGGAGTTGTTGTGGATCGGAGAGTAGTGAAGAACCTTCTGCTAAAGGTGGAGCAGAAGGGGGGATATTATCCGGCAAAGCGTTGTTCTAAGTAGTCATTAATTTCAGATGATTCATACATCCACGTTGACTGACCGTGTTCATCGATTATTTTCAGACAGGGGACTGATATTTTTCCACCTTGAGTCAATAATTCTTCACGTGTATTGGAATCATGTTGAGCATCAACCGTTTCTATATTTAAAGATAAACGACGCATCATACGTTTTACTTTAATGCAAAAGGGGCAGGTTTTAAATTGATATAAGGTAAGGTTTTTGGCTTCAGAATCAATTTTTTGTTGCTCTTCTTCTGGGCGTTTAATGCCTTTTGGCATCGTGATAAAATTAACAAATAAAACAATGGGCCCAAGAATAATGCGGATTGTCTTGAAAAAATATTTAAAAACTAATCTCATGCGATATGTCCAAATTGAGTACTAAATTAAGTCGCTATAATACCAGAAATGAGTTAAAAAATTGAGTGTTCCAAACTACAAAATTGATCAAATATTCCTTGAAAAATAAGGTTAAATGATGTCTGTCAAAAACATATCATCAATATCTAAATCCAGTAAGTGCCCCTGTGGAAGTGGTTTGAAATATAGTAAATGTTGTGGCCAATATTTAAAACAAGGACGGAACCCATTAACCGCAGAATCCTTAATGCGTTCTCGTTATACAGCTTATGTTTTGAAAGACGAAGCTTATTTATTAAATTGTTGGCATACGACAACTCGGCCTTCACAACTGGATTTAGAAAAAGATTTTACGGATTGGCTTAACTTAGAAATACTCATGTGTGAGGCTGGTAAAGAGTATGATAACAAAGGAAAAGTTGAATTTATTGCCAACTTTAAACTAGAAAATACACGCCAACAAATACATGAAGTCAGTCGTTTTATTAAAGAAAATGAACGATGGTTTTATCTTGATGGTGAGATAAGTCCTTGAATTATCCTATTCTATATTCATTTCGCCGTTGTCCCTATGCGATGCGTGCACGGATGGCATTATTATCAAGTGGTGTAACGGTTGAACTCCGCGAAGTACTACTTCGTGATAAACCACCAGAGATGCTATTGGCATCTCCAAAAGCGACGGTACCGGTTTTAATTTTAAACGATAAAACAGTTATCGATGAAAGCATCGATATAATGAGATGGGCATTAAAGCAAAATGATCCTGAGAATTGGTTAATGGCAGGCTCACCAGAGAAACATGTGCTAATTAATACATTAATTGATGAAAATGATTTAGTGTTTAAGCAACACCTTGATCAATACAAGTATGCTGATCGTTATCCAGCTTATCCTGCCGAATATTATAGAGAGCAAGGTGAGCAGTTTCTGAGAAAAATTGATTCAATGTTACAACAATCGGATTATTTATTGGCTGCAAGGCCTTCACTTGCAGATATTGCACTATTCCCATTTATCCGCCAATTTGCCTATGTGGATAAAAATTGGTTTGATGCCTCCAATTACAAGTGCTTACAAAAGTGGTTAGAGTCGTTACTAGTATCTCCTTTGTTTGAATCGGCTATGAGAAAGATTGATGTCTGGCAAGCTGGCGATGAATCGGTCTTATTTAACTGAAACGCTATTATAAATAGCTATTTAAAGGGGATTAGCTTTATAAAAGTCGCTGTAATCTGTTATAATCGCGCCCTTAATTAAGCTCAGCCTTCCTCTCTAATATTCAAGTGGTACCTAAATAGTGATTTCTACAGCAAATTTAACCATTCAGTTTGGTGAAAAACCCTTATTCGAAAATGTTTCAGTCAAGTTTGGCGAAGGTAACCGTTATGGTTTAATTGGTGCAAATGGCTGTGGTAAATCGACCTTTATGAAAATATTAGGTGGCGATCTCGATGCGACATCGGGCACGTATTCTATTGACGTTAATGAACGCTTAGGTAAGTTAGGTCAAGACCAGTTTGCTTTTGAGAATTATTCGGTCGTTGATACTGTCATTATGGGTCATGAAGAGTTATGGAAAATAAAAGAAGAACGTGATCGTATTTATTCTTTACCTGAAATGAGTGAAGACGAAGGTATGAAAGTTGCTGAGCTTGAAGTTGAGTTTGCTGAGTTGGATGGCTATACCGCAGAAGCGCGAGCAGGTGAATTACTTTTTGGTTTAGACATTCCTCTTGAGCAACATACGGGTCCCATGTCTGAAGTGGCACCGGGTTGGAAATTACGCGTTTTACTGGCTCAAGCCTTATTCTCAGACCCTGATATTTTATTACTCGATGAGCCAACGAATAACTTAGACATCAATACGATTCGTTGGTTAGAAAATATTATCAACGAACGTAGCAGTACAATGATTATTATTTCGCATGATCGTCATTTCTTAAATAGTGTTTGTACGCATATGGCAGATTTAGATTTTGGTGAAATTCGAATCTATCCGGGTACCTATGATGATTATATGATGGCATCAACCGCTGTGCGTGAAAGACAACAATCCGATAACGCTAAAAAGAAAGCGCAAATAGCCGAACTTCAAGCATTTGTTAGTCGCTTCTCTGCGAATGCATCGAAAGCTAAACAAGCGACTTCACGTGCAAAACAACTGGATAAAATTAAGCTTGAAGATATCAAGCCATCAAGCCGAGTTAATCCCTTCATTCGTTTTGAACAAGAGAAAAAACTCTATCGTCTAGCATTAGAAGTTAAAGATTTAGAAAAAGGTTTTGAAGAGAAACCTCTGTTTAGTGATTTGAATATGTTGGTCGAAGTAGGCGAACGTATTGCCATTATTGGTCCAAATGGTATTGGTAAAACAACCCTTCTGCGTACCTTAGCAAACGATCTTCAGCCAGATAGTGGTGTAGTGAAATTATCGGAAAATAATAATCTAGGTTATTTCGCACAAGACCATACCCATGATTTTGAAGAAGACATGAATTTGTTTGACTGGATGAGTCAATGGAAGCAACCCAGTGATGACGAACAAGCGGTTCGTGGCATTTTAGGACGCATGTTGTTTTCGCAAACAGATATTAAAAAATCCGTTAAAGTGATTTCGGGTGGTGAGCAAGGTCGAATGTTATTCGGCAAATTGATGATGCTTCAGCCAAACATTTTACTCATGGATGAGCCCACCAATCACCTTGATATGGAATCAATAGAGTCTCTTAATATTGCGCTCGAGAATTATCCTGGTACGCTTATTTTTGTTAGTCACGATCGCGAGTTTGTATCTTCATTAGCGACGAGAATTATAGAAATGAAATCTGATGGGCTAGTTAATTTTGCCGGTACTTACGAAGATTATCTGCGCTCTCAAGCTGTTTAATCATACTAAATATTAGTAATTGCTTATATAATTGGTTTTACCACCTAAATAATGCTTCGCAAATATAGATCACGTATACTCTCTATAATTAAAGTGGTGCGCGAACTGTTCCTCCCCTCAGGTTTATCTCATTCACAGTAATATTGTGTATGAGAAGAAATAAAGTTCGGCGCAAATCATTCAATCTATAATGGTTTACGATGAAAGCGACTTGTCCATCATGTGGTTTTGAAAATCCAACCGGGTTTAAATTTTGTGGCGAATGCGGTGCTAAATTCGAAGCGCGAAATACTTCGTCAGATAATATTCAAGCACCAAGTCCAGCGGCACTAGAAACACTAGATGGTAATACTGCTGAGCGTCGTCAGCTAACCGTTATGTTTTGTGATTTAGTTGATTCAACTAAACTCTCCGACAATCTCGATCCTGAAGATCTACGTGAAGTTATTCATCACTACCAAAAGACCTGTGGTGAAATTGTAAATCGTTATGATGGTTATATCGCTCAATTCTTGGGTGATGGTTTACTAATCTATTTTGGATTTCCTCACGCACATGAAGATGATGCCCGACGTGCAGCAATAAGTGCACTTGAAATGATCGATGCGATCAAAGCGCTGAATCGTGCATTTACATTACCAGATGATTACACCTTAGCGGTACGTATTGGTATTAATACGGGATTAGTTGTTACCAGTGAACTGGGTTCTGGCGTTAAAAAGGAACATCTAGCCCTAGGTAAAACACCAAATGTAGCCGCACGTTTACAAAGCCTTGCCGAGCAAGGGCAAATAATAATAAGTGAAGCAAGTTATCAACTGATTAAAGACGATTTTAATTTTAAAGCACTAGGTGAATTAAAAATAAAAGGTATATCTGATGCCATCACTTCATACCAGGTTATTGAGAGCATCGATAATAAGAATAATATCATTGAAGCCAGCGGTAAAACGGCATCAAAAATTATCGGTCGCCAACATGAAGTTGAACAATTAATTTCATTTTGGAACAAAGCGGAGTTAGGGCAAGGTTGTATTTCCGTTGTATCTGGCTATGCGGGTATTGGTAAATCTCGTTTATTAAAAGCTTGCCGAGATGAATTGAATAGTAATGATTATCAACTAGTGGTTGCACGTTGCCATGCTTATGGTGAATTAAGTACCTTTAGTCCTATCGTTGATGTCTTACAACGTGTTATCGGTTTAACCAGTAGTTTATCGGTCGATGAAAAGCGTAAAAAACTGCATAACTTTCTTGAACGTGAAAAAATAGATATAGAAGAAGCCTTCCCGCTATTCGCTACTTTTTTAGGCCTCCCTTTAAGTGCTCGTGATCGCGATATTGTAATCTCCCCTCAAAAACGTAAAGTTAGAATCATTGAGTTGGTTACAGAATTGTTGCTACGTTCTTCAAATCAAATTCCTATGTTACTTATTGTGGAAGACCTACATTGGGTGGATCCATCAACACTGGAGTTACTGAATTACCTTATTAATGAAATTCAGAATAATAAGATATATGCCATTTTTACTTGTCGCCCAAGTTTTACTATTCCCTGGCAAGAGTCTGAAAGTATAAATATTCTTCATTTAGAGAACCTGGAGCAAGTTGATATTAAACAAATGGTTTTGTCTTTAACACAAGGCAAAAATTTGCCAGTAGAAATAATTGAACACATCGTTGATAAAACAGATGGTATTCCATTATTTATTGAAGAACTTACCAAGATGCTAATTGAATCAGGTTTATTACGTTTTGTTGGTAATAAATTTGTACTTGATGGTGCATTGCCTGAGCAAGCGATTCCTACGACACTGCAAGACTCACTTACTGCTCGACTTGATAGTTTAGGTGCTGCAAAAGAAATTGCACAATTTGGCGCAGCCATTGGACGTGAATTTAGTTATCGACTCCTGCGTTCTGTTATGGGCAAAGGGCAAGATGAGTTAGATGTTGCTTTAGACGAGCTTGTTGATGCGGAATTACTTTATCGCCGAGGGTTACCACCTAATGCAGACTTTATTTTTAAACATGCCTTAATTCAGGATGCCGCAACGTCTTCATTATTAAAATCCCACAGACAAAAAATACATCAACGAATTGCTGCAGTGCTCATTGATGAATATCCTAGCGTTGCTGAAAACCGTCCAGAACAAATTGCGCATCATTTCACAGCGGCAGCCGATTATGAAACAGCGATAGATTGGTGGATTAAAGCTGCTTCACATGCGTTAGAGCATTCAGCAAGTGTAGAAGCGATAGAGCATGCGAAACAAGGTTTAAATTTATTACAGTATGTTTCAGATACAGAAAGAAATCGCCGTAGAGAACTCTATTTACAAATGACTTTAGGACCAGTGCTAACAGCAACTAAAGGTTATGCGGCACCTGAAGTAGAAAATGCATATCGTCGAGCGTATGAGTTATGTCAAACGGTTGGCGCGGGTGCTGATTTATTTCCAGTCTTATGGGGATTTTATGCTTTTTCAGTTGTGCGCTCTGAATTTTTAGCTGCGTTAGATGCAGCAACACAAATGTTAGAACTTGCAGATAACTTGAATGATAAGTCTATGAAAATCGAGTCGCATCAAGCACTCGGTTTAATCAATTATTTTATGGGGCAACCTAATATAGCGCTAAGCCATATTGATAAAGTTTTAAAACTAGATACAGGTCATCGTGATCGTTCCTTTACTTTTAAAAGTGGACAAGACGCGAGTGTATGTAATTTAGCCTTCGCTGGATTAACATGTTGGATTTTGGGTGATAGCGAACAAGCAGAAAAATATACAGAACAATCTATTCAACTTGCTCGAGAATTAGAACATCCCTTTAGTTTAACTTACGCATTGAATTTTGCATCATGGCTTAGTTATATGCAGGGTCGTCCTGACAAAACGAAATGTTATGCGCAAGAAGAAATAGATCTTTCAATCGAACATGAATTTTTCTGGCTGCATAAAGGAAAATTATTACTAGGTTGGGCAATGGCGCAATCAGAGCAACTCGATGATATGAAAGAAGGGCATACGCTTATTAAAAATGGTTTTCATGCATACAAAGAACCCGGAGCGAAATTGGGGCAAACGTTACAAATTGCGATTGATACTGATGTTTGCATTCGTCAAGGTAACTTAGAAGAAGGGCTGGGAATTATTAATAATGGCTTACAAGCGATAGAGGAAACGGGAGAAGTTTTTTGGCATGCTGAATTATTACGACTTAAAGCAGAAATACTGAAAGCAACTAAACCGGAAGACGCATTTGAATTTTACCAACAGGCCATCACCATAGCTGAGCAACAAGCTGCTATCGGGTTATTAGAACGTGTTAAACAGAGTTTCGAATGTTTTCAGCAAGAGCAGAAAAGTGCATAATATATTAATTATTGAGTTAAATACTTTTAACTAAATATCAACGACAAAGGTATATTTTTATTTAATATCTAAAAACTGCTGCCTCAATGTAGAGAGCAGTTATATAGATAGAAAAATCATTAAGTTATTGGACTCTCTGGATGAGGAGAGGGCCGCAATTCAGGGGAGTGCTCCTCTTGGAATTCATCAACTTTTGTCGCTGCATCACTTACATGCTCAAAACGAGCGATATGAAATAGAGCATCACCTTCATTGACGAGAGGCAGATTGGTTCTACCTATTACGATACCATTGTAAGTAGAGAAAATTTTTGTTTCGGATTCACCAAATGGGTCTGCAACGACACCGAGTAAGGTATCTTTCTTTACTCTGCTACCTAGAGCGACCATTGCGCGTAAAATGCCACTGTCTGGTGCGCGAACCCATATGCTTGAACGCGCAACAACTGGCTCAATGATTTTACTCGATTTACGAGCTGGTGTTGGTAGCATGTTTAGCTCACGCATAACATTAACGATACCTTTAACTCCAGCGCGGATAGATACTTCATCGAAACGCAATGCTTCTCCTGCCTCGTATAATAGCATTGGGATACCATGCTCCGCTGCGGTTTCGCGTAGAGAACCGTCTCGCAGATTAGAAGAAATAATGACGGGGACATTAAAGGCTCTTGCTAACCGATCCGTTTCTTCATCGTCCATATTGGCACGAATTTGAGGCAAGTTATCTCGGTGGATAGCCGCAGTATGTAAATCAATACCATGAGTACTTTTATAAACAATTTCTTGTGTAAATAAGTGGGCGACTCTAGCGGCAATAGAACCTTTTTCGGAACCTGGAAAGCAACGATTTAAGTCGCGTCTATCTGGCAGATATCTTGAGTGGTTAATTAAACCATGAATATTAACAATGGGTACGGCAATAATCGTACCCTTTAATTTTTTAAGTGCAGGAAGCTTAAGTAATCGACGAATTATTTCAACACCATTAATTTCATCGCCATGAATTGCTGCACTTATAAATAGACGTGGTCCTGGTTTTTTACCTCGTATCACATGTACTGGCATTGTCATTGGTGCATGCGTATAAAGTCGGCCTGCAGGTAGGTCTATGGTAGTCCGTGTACCTGGAAGGATTTTAGTGCCATTTATAATTAGCGCATCTTCAGCCATAGTTTCCATCACACACCTGCGGTATTAGAACTATAAATTGTTATCAATCTTACATAGTTAAAGTGAAGAATATCAATATTGGTAATATAATAATATAATTTTATGGACTTTATTTTCGTTGGAAAAGAAATAAATAAGCTTTATAAGTTGCTCGCAGCTCTAGAGTCCATAATAGAGTGTCAGTGAATGTATATTTTCATATAAATTTAGTATGAGTGTGAAGAATAGCTTTAAATACTAATATCATAACAAATAGTGTTATATTGAAATAACAATGAATTTAAACGATATATCCCTCTATTATACTGTGCTGTTTTTTTTTATAGCTGCAGCTGCTATTGGTTTTTTTGGTGTTAAAATGACACACGTCGCCAGAAAACTTGCTGCAGACACTGGAATGGGTGAAGCGGTTATGGGTGCGGTCTTTATTGGCGCATCAACGTCTTTATCAGGAATAATTGCCTCTATAACTGCAGCAAGCAATGGCTATGCCGAAATGGCTGTTAGTAATGCATTAGGTGGAATTGCGGCGCAAACCTTTTTTCTTGCGGTTGCCGATATGTTTTACAGAAAAGCAAATCTAGAACATGCTGCTGCGTCAGCTGAAAATTTAATGATGAGCGCATTTTTAATAGTATTGCTATCGATACATTTGATTGCTTTTAGTGTTCCTCAATTGCAAGTTTATTCAATTCATCCACTTTCATTTATTTTAATCGTAAGTTATATGCTTGGAATCCGTTTGCTTGTTAAGACACATAAAATGCCAATGTGGTTACCTCGCCGTACTCGTGAAACTAATATTGAGAAGGAAAAAAAATCTATACGAAAAATTCGATTTAAAAATACCCTCTGGCTCTATTTTACTTTTTACTCTGTTATCGTTGGTCTAGCAGGTTGGGTGCTATCAAAAACAGGTATTGCTATTGTAATGGATACTAATTTATCCGAAAGTTTAGTCGGTGGTGTTTTTACTGCTGTTTCAACATCTTTACCTGAACTTGTGATTGCCATTACAGCTGTTAGGTTGAAATCATTAACTTTGGCTGTAGGAGATATTATTGGTGGAAATGCTTTTGATACTTTGTTTATCTCTGTTTCTGACATGGCTTATGTGCAAGGTTCAATATATGCAAATATCTCTTCTTATGAACGATTCTGGTTAGCTATTACTATATTAATGACCGGTATTATCTTAATGGGGCTTCTACATAGAGAACGACATGGTATTGTAAATATAGGCTGGGAAAGTTTTTCAATATTTTTAATATATATAGGAAGCTTGTTTTACATTGTACTATAAAAAATATTGAATCTAATTAGATACAAGTGCGAATATGATAAATCATTAAGCTGTTGAGAAAATATATGATAGCTCGCTTCCTGCTGGTAAGCCTTTATTTTAGTACTGCAACGTCTATTTTGGCAGAAGATCATTACACTCTGCAATTCGATATAATTAAAGGCGAAGAAACATTTGAAAGAGGTATTATACTTGCTGATAAGAAGAAATATATATGGAGTAAAGAGCTTAAGCGAAGTAATCTGAAACTAACCTGTTAGCCACTAGGTTCGGTTCGGGTAAAGCGAAAATATTTATATTTTTTAATTACGAGGTGTATGATGGCAAAAATTACATTTTATGGTGCAACAGAAGGCGTAACTGGCTCACTTTATTTATTAGAAACTGAAGCATCGGCAATATTACTTGAGTGTGGTCTTTTTCAGGGAAGTAGTGAAGAGGAAAAATCAAATGATAAGCCATTTCCTTTTGATGTTCGAAAGCTAGATGCTGTTGTTCTATCTCATGCCCACCTTGACCATTCAGGAAGATTGCCAAAATTAGTGGGTGAGGGATATGCCGGTTCACTCTATATGACTTATCCGACGACTGAGCTACTAGAAATTTTACTTAAAGATTCTGCATCATTGCAGCAACGCGATGTTGAATGGGAAAATAAACGTCTCCGCCGAGCAGGTAAGCGAGAAATTGAACCACTCTATACTATAGAAGATGTTGAAGGCACTCTTGGATTATGTGAAGGCATGTCTTATGGGCATCGTCATGAAATTGCTGAAGGTGTCGAAGTACGTTTCAATGATGCAGGGCATATACTTGGCTCTTCTATTGTAGAGATTTTTATTAATGAGAAAGGCATTGAAAAAAAACTGGTGTTTTCAGGTGATCTTGGTAATAGCTGTGCTGCTTTATTGCGAGACCCGGAAACAATCAATGAAGCTGATGTGGTTCTTATGGAATCGACTTATGGCGATCGTAACCATCGCCCCATGGACGAAACTTTAAAGGAATTTGAAGACATTGTTATTGATGCCTCAGAAAATGGGGGTAATATTCTAATTCCTTCATTTGCTGTGGGTCGTACTCAAGAAATTATTTTTCGACTTGGTGAATTGTATCAGGCGGGTAAACTCAATCATCAAGCTATCTATCTGGATAGCCCCATGGCTATCGCCGTAACGGAAGTTTATCATCGATACCAAGATACCTTTAATACTGAAGATGAAGGCACATTAAGACAAAGCAAGACGGGGACGTTACATTCATTTTTGCCCGCTTTACGCTACACTCCTTCAACAGAAGAATCCATGGCGCTTAACAGGATCGATAAAGGCGCTATAATCATTGCAGGTAGCGGTATGTGTACTGGTGGGCGGATACGTCATCACTTTAAACATAACTTGTGGAAGCGCAATGCACATGTGATTATCGTTGGCTATCAAGCGGTCGGTA
>Ga0316209_1002263_pt1 | contig 16074 bp, 20 predicted proteins | sample 6monopyrite_MG_FD_204945 | JGI IMG/M metagenome (GOLD analysis project Ga0316209, IMG submission 204945) | Microbial mat bacterial communities from mineral coupon in-situ incubated in ocean water Damariscotta River, Maine, United States -... | ecosystem: Environmental > Aquatic > Marine >...
TTTCTTCACCCAACCATACAAACCTGGTTGGGCAATCGGTTAATCTCTCTTCACCCAGTAATTTTTTTAATGGTTTAACACCGTTGAACTCATGCTGATGCGACTGATCTGGATTTGATTCTACTCCGCTTAGTCGTTTTGCTACTACACCTTCGAAATATTCAGATAAAAAACCTTTCTTCATTTCTTTTTATTTCCTTCAAAATAATATCTCAAAAATAAACGAGCAGAAAGGAATAATATTTAACCACATACGATACTTGTTTAAAACTTAATCCCTCCGGCACCTTTAATCTCTATAATAAATTCGCGTTACACCCTTGTCACAAAATAAATTAATAAGATTATTTACTGATAGAGTTTTACTACTATCACCATATATTTCTAACTTTATAGCCATAAAATCACATCAATAACATATTTACTTAATATCAACGATTTAAAGGGGGTCGGTGATCCCTTTAATTCCACCCCTTTAATTCCTAGACATGTGCTTTAAACCGCTCGAACTCTTTCGGCATAAGCCCAATCAAATCATCACTGCTTATAGAAAATAGATCATAATTTATTTCAAGTTGCTGCAACCAGTTAATAAAACGAATTATACTTCCTGCTCCTCGCCCAGCAGAACCTTTCTTAAATGTTTTAATATTTGGATCATAATAAATGATACTAGCGGCCTGCATTACTCCGGCACAGCTTAAATAATATTGACGCCCCATTAACTGCTCAATTAATTCACCCCGTACAAATAATTTACGACTTAGAAGAAATCGTGAAAACTCACCATAAGAATTCACTAACTGCCATGTAGTAAAAATTGCATGACGTGGACGATGATTATAGTTTTCACTTAATACATAGTTATAAACCATACTGGGTTTTCGACTGCCATCTGATTTTGCTGGGCATAACTGATCAAACCAGAATAATGCCAGTGCACTCCAGAAACCTGAGTCACCCATTATCTGGTGTGCATCTACTTCTTTCAGCTTATCTGCAAGATAAACACCCAGATCATAACGTGTTGCAAATACGCCCTGCTCGAGATCTATTTCACATTCCATCGGTTCTGAGGTTGACGGACCTGTTAGCAGGTAGTCTGGTGTATTTTGTTGCCCACCACTACGCAGGTTCTGAATAAAGCGCTCAAATTCCTTAATACCTGATTTATTTAGTCTACGCATTTTCATGATGCATCTCCTTCCAGCTTATGCAGCAAAATATCACACAGATCAAATGATTCTGAAAAACGTGCGACTACGTCATCTATCCAGTCCGTTAACTGCTGCGGATCGCCACCTGTTGGTCGCTCATCTGCCATGTGCTCTGCAAAAGTCATCCATTCTTCTGCTACTCCACCCTCTTCCTCATCGTCTTCATTCCACAAAAAAAACATAAGTACCTGGCGAAAAGCACTTGGCAGTATCAGTGACTGGAAGAGTGGATTCTCTTTTAACTTTCCGATTGCATTAGGTATTCGTTTATTAATACACAATTCTGGTTTTCCGCCAGTATTGAATTCTATTTTCCATGTTTGCTGACCAAGATCTCTACTAGTTACTACGAGCAGACTTGAACGTTTGTCTTCTTCGCTATCACCTTCTGGTTTTAGCCTTTCTGCACTGGCTACAAGCCTGCCGAGATGTTCTGTTTCATCTACAATGCGAATACGAAATAGTGCCGGGCTAGATAAGTCCAGTTGATCAAGTTCTGTGTTTGCCGGTTTCTGAATTGAGCCAACCGTTCCAAAATTAAAACGTTGTAAGGTATTTCGTTGATAGGCCTCTATATAAATTGATGCGCTATCAGGTAATTTTTCACGATTCAGACTGAAATCCACACCAAACGCTGGTACACCATCATCCTGTTCCAGCATATTTATCTGTAGTTCTTTGACCTCTATTTTACGACGACCAGTATGGTTAATTGTTCTTTGCATGACTTAAGCCTCCTTAACCAGTTTAATCTTGAGGTCTCGATTAACATCAAACCCTGCTGCATTAAACTTGAATGGCAATTTAGTTACTTCAAGTTTTATTATGTTTTCCTTGCTGCTTATGAGTTTCCCTGAATCTTTACTCATGCTTAGAGTAATGCCACTGTTTTTTCCTAATTTAAAATCTAGCGGGCTATATTTTTTAAATGGATTACCTGTCGCGACATCATATGCAACTTCGAGCTTGATATTTTGAGGGAACCGATCTGGGTCTGCATCTTTTGCACTTACTATTGTAAAACCATCATGAATTTCACTGATATGAAAATCGACTGGTCTGGGTTTTGGTGGAGACGGTATAACTATTGGTGTTTTCTTCTGCTTTTTCTTTGCCTGTGTTCCTTCAGGTTCATTAACCCAGAAAAATGATCTTAGTGCTTCCTCATCAACTTCATCTATGACTTCGGCCAGCATATCGTAAAGCTGGACGATTGAATTTTTAATAACCTTTACTGTTTTATCCGGACTCTGATAATTTTTCTTTAACTTTTCAGCTGAAGCTACCCATAGTGTATGGGCTGCGTTTTCTGCATCACCCAGAAATGAACAGATCACTTCATCTTCTGCAACCATTGCACCCAGTGCTTTTCTTTCCTTGAACTTGGCTTCACCCGGTAGTGTTAAACCACCACGCACATAAAGGTCTGAGCCTTTACTTAATTCTTCTGGCCTTTTTATAAACACAGAGAAAAATGTATCTAACTTCTCACCATTTTTCTTTTTAACAGATACAGGTAAACGCAGCCCTACAAGCTGGCCATTGCTGAATTTTTCTCGTATAGTTTCCAGGTCTTCTGCTTCAATATCATCTTCATCAAGTAATGAATCATTCGCCCAGCTAGATTTTAAAACCAGAAGATCTTTTTCTTCTATGCTATGAGCTTCTTCTATGAAATCAAACACCTGATCTATATCATTAATACTGCCTTCAGCATGCTTATGTGCTAATTCGCGAATATTTTCATTGGTTATTTCGGTTCCATTGAATTGCAGCACTAACTGTTTAGTTATGATTGGGTAAAAATAATTAACGATTGCGACGCCAATCATCGCTTCTATACTAAAATCTGGATTTGGAAATGGGATGACAACAGATAGACCATCTTTGCCCTGCCGTTCTAATGAGAACTGACTTATAAATTTATCTACCAGTTCATTATCTTTTAATGGAACCGGTATTTGTGTATATGGGTCACCTTCACCATCAATGTCTGCAAAAAAACCGTGAGGGGGATATTCTTTTCCATCTACTTTGCGTAGATTTAATACTGTCTGCCCCATTACATGTATGCTTGAGTCACCTTCTCTATGAGTTGCACCAAAGAACGCACCGAGCTGACTTGTTGTTGAGTAAACCAGTTTACCCAGGCCCCAACGCCCACGACTCTTACCTGTTTTATGTGACTTACCATGACGGCGCCAGAAGTCACTAAAGTTATCGTCGTCTTTTTCTGTAATGCTTCCTGTTAGACCTTTGGTTCCAAAGTCTTCAATCACCAGTGCCGAAGGATTTTCAAAATCAATACTTTCAACATCCAGGCCCGCTTCTTTCGCATGCACTAATTGCTCTACAAATAATTCATTAAAAAATTCTGGTTCAAGTCCATTTGATTTATCTAGCCAACGGAATGTAACTTTTATACGGGATGGGTCATCTACAGCCGCATCAAGTGAGTTCTGTATAGACTCCCTAACAATTGTTTCTGATAACTGAACTTCATCATTACTAAACTGATCACGCTGCGTTATCTCAGTTTCTACCTGGCCTGGTAGTTGAGGTGAAAAAAACCACTTCATACAAACATCCTTCTAATGAACTGGGGCTTTATACCCTGTTTAACTCAATTTAAATTCTGACTCTGCCTCATCACCCTTACGATCAAACCTTGCTTTTACTTCTGCTACAGCCTTATTAAGTACTGCAATAATTGCTTTGGCATCTTTATCCTCATAAATGTAATTACTACGATTGGACAAGTTTCCTATTAGCTTTATATCTTTTAGCGCTCTGTTCACTCGTTTTTCTGCGAGCTCTACAAATTTTTTACGATCCGCTTCTCTGGCCATATCAATCACCTTATTTCGAAAGTAATTGTATAATATGTACATTTCGTACATATGTCAAATATACGAAATGTACATATTAAAATATTATCCTAGCCCATACATGTGAAATTAATTAAAATATACGTTGAGAATAAATATCAGAAGCAGATTCTTTTGGATACAAAGACAGATGGAATATAAATAAATCTAGATGATGCACATTACAAAGACGGACGTTAATCATTTAACAATCTAGCCCACTGGGCCAATCCTTCATGTCATTTATTATTATTTCTTCCCCTTCCCTGTTAACTCTATATATGCCCCCCGCACAGCTATTACTTGATACTATTACAGATATTATGGTTATACAATAAGTTATTGATATATATAACATTAACAACAACTAATACGGACAAATTTCGGACATTAAAATTTAATGACTTAAGGCTATTACTGGGTGATGATATACAAATCTATTTTCTTATTACGGGTGTTTTTATGAAACCACTCCTACTCAGTTTTACCCTATGCACTGCCCTTGCCTTAAGCGCATGCACAAACCCTGTAGTAAAAGACCAAAATTCTTATTTGTACTCTGTGCCGGTGGGATCTACGCTGCGGCTTAATAAGGCGATTAGCATTCCAGCGAATCTGGCGCGGCGTTATTTTCAGGCGGGTAAGGCCGTACGTAAAAGTGACATTAATATTTACTACCCGCATTGCAGCCTGTTAGTTAATACCCTGTTAGAAGTTGAGCGCACTATTCAACCCACTGTATTTGAAATTTATCGGGTGCAGGATGAAGAGGAGTTGGCGCAGCGTTATGTGCAATATGCCTCTACCTTTTTTGCCTGGGATGGCCCGACTATTGTGGGCTATGCCAGCTACTATTATTTGCACTCGGCAGATGCACCGGATGTACGTTCGCTGGAGTGTATACAGTGGAACGACCCGGTGGATGTTGAGTACCTGAGCATTAATGAGGTTAAGAAATCGTTGGGGGATTATTTTACGCTTGAGTTAAAAGATTAATTTGCTCAGTTTTTTAAAATGGCTAATATGCGTGTCATGATGAACATGAGCGATGCCTCTTAAATCTTCCCAGCCTTTATTACATTCTTCTGTGCGCATGTTATATAGTGCGCACAAAACCAATAAACGCTAACATCCCTCCCTTATTAAACACAGATTAAGCATATCCCTTGAACACTGAAACCATTATTGAACAAACCAGATGCTGGCTTAGCTCGGTTATTATTGAGTTAAACTTTTGCCCCTTTGCGAAGCGCGAGTTTATTAAAGAAAGCATTAGCTATGAGGTAAGTACCGCCCACGGGCTGGAGGCCAACTTACATGAACTGGCCAGAGCACTGGAACATTTGGATGATCACCCAGAGGTTGAAACTACGCTGCTGATTTTTGCTGAGGCGTTTACTGAGTTTGATGATTTTGTGGAGATGATTGATTATGCAGACCAGCTAATTGATGAACTCGGCTACCGCTCTACCTACCAGCTGGCGCATTTTCACCCCAACTATTGCTTTGAGGGCGAAGCAGCGGATGATGCGGCAAACTATACCAACCGCGCGCCTTTTCCTACGCTGCATTTGTTGCGTGAGGCTAGCCTGCAAAATGCTATTGATAAACACCCGGATACCGCAAGCATTCCCGATACCAATATTAAGTTGGCACGGGAATTAGGGGCGACTAAAATGCAGGCCTTATTAAACCAGTGTTGTAAGTAAATAATAATTAACCTTTATGATTAATATCTATGATTAAGCTTAGCGAATTAAGCATTTACCCCCTTAAGTCATGCGCACAAATTAGCCTTAATACGGCAAAACTTAGCCCCTTCGGGCTGGAGCTGGACAGGCGCTGGATGCTGATTGATGAGCAGGGTGTGATGCTAACGCAGCGAAGCCATGCGCGTATGTGCCTAATTGAGTGCCGCTTAAACCATGCTCAACTTAGCATGGGCCAACTCAGCGTGAGTGCACCGGGTATGCAGCCACTCGATATTACGCTTACCGAAAACATAAGCAAAGCGACTGTATGGAAAGATACCTGCAATGCCTATGATTGTGGTGATGCGGCTAGTCAGTGGTTTACTGCCTTTTTAAACACCCCGGCCCGGCTGGTTTATTTCCCCGATGATGAACTGCGTCAGGTGGATTTAGACTATGCCCAGCCCGGTGACATTACCGCCTTTAGTGATGGTTTCCCCTACCTGTTAATTAGCCAGGCATCGCTGGATGACTTAAATAGTCGGCTAGATTCACCGGTAGAGATGAGTCGGTTTAGGCCTAACCTGGTAGTTACGGGCAATGAAGCCTTTGCAGAAGACCAGTGGAAGCGCATACGCATAGGTACTACTGAATTTAGCCTGGTAAAGCCCTGTAGCCGTTGTGCTATTCCGGGCATTAACCCGGCAAACGCCGAAAAAACTGCCGAACCGGTTAAAACTCTGGCCAGTTACCGCCTGCGCGAAAATAAAATACTCTTTGGGCAAAATGTTATCGCCCATGGTAGCGGCGTATTAGAAGTGGGTATGCCGGTGGAAATAATTGAATAATAGCTCTGTTTATAAAAAACTACACCTCTGGCCCTAATAAAAAGGCCACCTCTTCAAAGCCCATATCTTCTAGCTCTTCCATCAAATCATCCCAGTTATAATCTGGCACATTGTCCTCAATACGCGCAATAGCACCGGTTGCGGCACGGTAAACTTCATGCTCTTCATAATCATCGGGTATTTTAACCAGGCGGGTTTTCTGTGGATCTTTGCTTGGTAAAATCATCAATTTGTTAGTCATTTTTAGCAAACCTTATACGCGTTTAAAATAAAGAGTACGGGATGAAACCATTTGGTAGTATAGAACTCTACATAATCAACTGAATAATTAATATAACAAGCATATGTATAAAACGACACCTCTATTTTTGCTATTAATTTTAGTCATCTCAAGCCCTGTATATGCCTATAAAGCATCGGATACATTACCCGCCTATAGCATTGAATACAGCCCCAAACGTGATGCATTTAAAGATGGTGTAGCGGCTATAAAACTCGCTACTGAAACTAACCGTCGTATTTTAATTGAGCTGGGTGGTGAGTGGTGTGTGTGGTGCCATAAGATGGATGAATTTTTTGATAAAAACCCCGATATAAAAAAACGCCTGCATGAAACATTTGTGATGTTAAAAATAAATGTGAGCGATGAAAATAAAAACACTGAATTTTTAAAATCATTTCCTAAAAATTTAGGTTACCCGCATATGTACGTTTCAGATAAAGATGGCTCGGTACTTTATTCACAGGATACCGCGGAGTTTTTAGATAATGGTTCATACCAAAGGAAACCCTTTTTGGCCTTTTTTGATCGCTGGGCTTTAAAGTAAAAAATAAACGATCATTTTTGTCCGTTAATCTGACATTCCTGCGAAGGCAGGTATCCAGTGCCTAATGTCTATTCAAAGTCACTAGATTCCTGCCTTCGCAGGAATGACGAGATATAATTTTATTATCATTCGCAGATATGACGAGATATAATTTTATTATCATGTTTAAGGATAATTTGATGGGTATAGCAGCTTGACTGTATGCATGCCATTGCCTGATTTACAAAAGCTTAAGCGATAAACTATAAATATGAACAAACAATATTCAAAATTACCCGGCATCAATCGTCGCCAGTTTATACAGGCGATAGCTGCCTTTAGTGCTAGTTGGCCAATCGCTGGTATAGCGAACATAGAATCACTGGGCATTTCTCATACAGAGACATATAAAAATCTCAGTGATCCCTGGTTAACAATAGCCAGTGTACAAGAACATTTATTTCCTGCGGGTGACTCAACAGATGCAGCGTCACCCGGTGCAGAGGATATTGCCGCACTGCGTTTTTTACAGAACATGCTTGAGGCACCAGATACCGAATCTGAAGAAAAAACATTTATATTAAATGGCGTAAACTGGTTAAATGATTTATCACTAAAAAATCATCAAAAAAAATTCATACAACTAAATACTGCAAATAAAGAAAATATTTTACGCCAAATAGAAACCAGTAATGCGGGTTATCGCTGGTTATCACTGATGATGGGCTATTTAATAGAGGCACTATTAAGCGACCCAGTGTACGGCGGCAATAAAGACCAACAAGGCTGGAAATGGTTAGAACATATTCCCGGCTTCCCTACGCCGACTATAGATAAAGTATATTTTAAACTCGGTGCACACGCATCTCCTAGGCGGAGAATCAAAGCATGAGCAAAGATTATGACGTATGTGTAATTGGCAGCGGTGCTGGCGCCGGCCCGGTTATATCAGAACTCGCAAAAGCCGGTAAATCTGTTTTAGTGTTAGAGAAAGGCCCGTGGCTTAGTGAAGAAGATTTTTTTAAAGATGAAATGGCCTGTTGCAGACGCAGTACATACACGCCTAACCTGGAAGATGAACAGCATGTAATAGAAGAACAAAGCAATAACGGAAACTGGGTAAGCGAAGCCACCTCAGAATCGGGCTGGGATTTCTGGAATGGTAATGTTGTGGGCGGTGCGTCTAATTTTATGAGCGGTTATTTTTACCGCCTTAAGCCAGCAGACTTTCGTTTGCGCTCTGAGTTCGGCGACATTAAAGGCGCCAATATTGCAGACTGGCCCATTAGCTATGAAGACATGGAACCGTATTACGCTAAAGCCGAAACTGAAATAGGTATTTCTGGTCAGGTTGTTGCACATAAACACCAGGAACCTCGCTCTACTAAAAATTTTCCTTTCCCACCGACTTCTGAACACCCTATTGTTAAAAATATTGATAAAGCCTGTGACGCACTAAATTTAACCTCATTGCCCACACCAAGGGCGGTACTCTCGCGCCCGCACAATGGCCGCAATAGTTGTGAATATTCTGGTTACTGTGGAAGCTATGGTTGTCATTCAGGTGCTAAGGGCAGTTCGCGCGCAGCATTATTAGATAATGCCGTTGCCACAGGAAATTGCGAAGTAAGAGACAATAGCAAAGTTTATAAATTAAAAACTAACGCGCAAGGCAAGGTTGTTGAGGCTTTATACTTTGATGTAAACGGTAAGCCGCAAACTGCAACCGCTAAACAATTTGTGGTGGCCTGCCATGCCATTGAAACCTCCCGCTTATTACTCTCATCCACCGGGCCGAAGCACCCGAATGGTTTAGGTAATAACTATCAGCAACTGGGTAAAAATTTATTATTTTCTGCTGGCGGCTCTGGCACGGGTGAATTTCATTACAGTAAAATGGACCAACTCACCGCAAGCGCGATGAAAACACGCGGACCTTTTGTGAACCGTGGTTTACAGGACTGGTACTTTTTTGATGACAAGGCTTTTGGCGGTAAAGCTAAAGGCGGTGTAATCGATTTTTTACTACGCCACCCTAACCCCATTTCAAAAGCCTCGTCTGCTAAATATAATGACGATGATAATTTAAACTGGGGGCAACCATTAAAGCATGATTTAAAAACTGTTTTCACCGGCTCACAAGACCTGCGCTTTGAAGTATTTAATGACTGGCTTCCCACTGATAATTGTTTTGTCAGTTTAGATAACAATGTGAAAGATAAATGGGGCTCTGCGGTTGCTAAAGTGCGCGTGGGTTATCATGAGCATGATTTAAAAGTCGGTGCCTTTTTAGCTGATAAAGCCGAAACCGTATTACAACAAATGGGCGCAGATAATATTCGCTCCAGTGTTAGCGGCTCACCTCCTGTTAATTTAGTTGCAGGCGGCTGCCGCTTTGGCGATAATATAAAAACATCGGTTTTAGATGCCGATTGTAAAGTACATGATGTAGACAATTTATACGTCACCGATGGCAGCTTTATGCCCACTGGTGGAAGTGTCCCCTATACATGGACTATTTATGCCAACTCATTCAGAGTTGCTGATATTATTAAAAAACGGGGTTAGTTAAATAAATCGTATGAATAAAATCTTATCCTTTCATGGCAAAGAGCTAGATATACTATTATCCGGTGCAGCGGCAAAACAGAGTGAAACCCTTTCGTCAACTGTTGTGGTAGAAATACAAATCTATTTCAGCTGTTTACTTGGTAAACGGCTTGCCTTTTATTCCCGCGAAAGTATTGATAATGCATATCCACTGGATAAAGATATATTTTCTGAAATATTGGCTGATTCTCAAACTTTAACTGAAAATATAAAACTGCGTTTTAACACGGTAATGACTAAAGCCTGTTCGGTATCTGACCATGCTGGTCCTCCTCCTGTTACTGACTTCAAAATTGCGAATCAAAAACCCTATGTGCCCAGCTGGTTAACCATAGATTACAAAGATGGTATTTGGAGTGGTAAATATGGATGGGATACAGAGAACAAAAACCTATCGAATATAAAACAAATTACTGCCTAATATCCTGAAACTTTATATCGATGATAAAAATCATTAACAATATTTCATACTTATCTATATTTCATTAATACAAATCAGCATTGTTACGTTAACTTACAAAACAGCATTATATCTGCGCAGGCAGGAAAGCGAACGAGATACTAGTGATTATAAATTTAAAATACACAATACCTGGACAAACAAGCTTGTTACAGCACGTCCTCTAAAGTAGTTTTATCAAGTTCTTTTAAAAATGCACCAGTCGCCCGCTGAATAACCCTTTTTAATCCGCATGAATCTTCTATGCAACAATTATCATTACTCACCTCAAAACACTCGACGATATTAAAGTGATTCTCCATTTTACGTACAACACTCCCCACCGAAATATCTTTGGCTTCACAAGATAATTGCATTCCTCCATGTTTACCCCGAGTCGTTTTTACATAACCAGACTCTGTAAGCCCCTGCACAACTTTAACCAGATGGTTGCGCGATACAGAGTAGTAATTAGCTATCTCAGATACACTGCTTAATACACCAGGATGCTTAGCCAAATACATCAGTATCCGCAAAGCATAATCTGTGTGACGGGTTAACTGCATAAAAATACCTATACTTTTTTCATGGATAGTATAATATTACACCATCTTATTAGGTATTTGAAATACATAATAAGGCAATAAAGCTACATAGTAATAATTTATGTAGAAGCAGCTATAAAGCAGTAGAACATAAAGAGAAGAATTTGTTTTTAAATTATTTTAATAAAATGCGCGGCGGTAAACGGTCACCACAACGCGCACCAATACATGAAATATTTTGGTCTATGCTGGGTAGTTTTCTTGGCATATTATCCATTTATGTTATTGGACATATACAAGGCCTTCAACTGGAAAGCACTCTGTTTTTAGTCGGTTCGTTTGGTGCCAGCGCCGTGTTGCTTTACGCTATACCTACCAGCCCGTTCGCACAGCCACGCAATCTTGTTCTTGGACATGCCGTATCGGCAATTGCTGGTGTTAGTTGTGCCCTATTGCTTAGCGATTACATTGCTATAGCTGCTGCCGCGGCTGTTGCTACGGCAATTATGTTGATGCACTTAGTTCGCAGCCTCCACCCTCCGGGCGGGGCTACGGCTTTAATAGCCGTTATTGGAGGAAGTGATATACACCAGCTTGGTTATGCGTATGTTGTAACACCTGTTGTTAGTGGCGCCATATTACTTTTAGTTGTTGCCGTATTAGTAAACAATATGTCGCCGCATCGGCGCTATCCGCAGTATTGGTATTGAGTGATATTATTTGGCGAGTACCGACTTTCAGAAAGATGAAATTATTTTCTATAATATTGCCGGATGTATTTTTTATAGAGATCTTTAAGTTTTAAACTAATTACTTCTGTACGTGTTTTTTTATAAAAAGGTTTATCCGCCTCACTTAGCGTTTCGAATTTACGATTATACTTGTGACGAATCCATGCATTATAATCAAACTGTTTTGCTAGCTTAAACAGGAATTGATTTAAAAAATGGACGCCTTCTTTTCTACATACCGACACGCCAAAATCTATAATTTTTGGCTCATTATCCGCCGTCACCAATAAATTCTCTTTTCGCTTTAAATCAAAATGCGCTACCTGGTGACAATGCATTTGTTCAATCGCTGTGAATAATTTTTCGTAAAATCCGGAATTTATCTCGGGCCGATATTCACGCATCGTTTTACCTTCAATAAATTCTAAAACCAAAAATTCATTATTCGCCATACCGTAGCAAACAGGTATGGCATGCATGCCGGCTAGTTTTTCATAGATTCGATATTCGTGTCGCAGAAGCGCGAGATTGATAGGCCGTGTGAGAAAATTACCCAGGGGTGCTTTAATGACCAGTTTATGATCTCCCTGCTGGAATAACAGAGTTTTACCCTGATAGCCTGCAGATAGATCATTAGCAGCTGAACTTAAGTGCGACTTAACCCAGGCGGTTAAGTCACTTTCTGAAATAAAGCCCAGCTCCTGTAGCATTTACTTAGCTGGTATAAAGAATGTACAAACAGCCAATAAGATAAAGAACAATCACTGGCTCTGCATTTGTCATTAAGCTCTTCTTAAACGACCAGGTACTTTTTACACTACCGGCCTTAGAGCCAAATGTAGGTATTAATGCATGAATATTTTTAGACCAGGCAACCCATTCGTCACCAAAAATACCGCGTAGCTTGTTGTCTTCATATGAAATAGTTGGTGGATAGTAAAACCATAACAGCGCAGCCATTAACAGATAAGACCACCACAGATTAGATGCAATTGAAAAACCAACTAACAATAATATGTTCCCCACATAAAGCGGATGACGAACCATTGCATAAGGGCCGCTTGTTGCCAGCTCTTTATTTTTCATTACATAGCCAGAAGCCCACATGCGCACAGCGATACCGACTGATGCAACAGCTGTTCCGGCAAGAAATAATGTAGGCTCATAGCTGCCCAGCAAACTTACCAATAATACAAATAATACGGCAAACCATTGGCGTGATTGCTCATGGTAGCGAAGTGTTAAAACTATTTTTGCCAGACCTGTAGCGTCTGAAACCTTATCGGCTCGTGACATTGGTTACCCTTAATTTACATCATTCGAAAGCGCGCGTATTTTATAACAATGTGCTTTTGATTGATATGCCCGAAGGCTATTGTGGTGTGATATTGCTCGAATATTCAGTAATTCAACCGGAAACAGCCTGTTACAGCCGTGACAGGCTGCTCATTAACACCGATTTCAGCTTAACCATACCCTTATCTACAATTGCCTGCATTTCTGCATGATCAATCTTGCTTGTTCCTGCACAGCCAGCAGCCCAGTTTACCACCAGGCCCAAACAGGCATATTCTATTTCCAGCTCTCTTGCCAGGGCGGCTTCTGGCATGCCTGTCATACCGACAATATTGGCGCCATCTTGCTTAAGGCGCGCAATTTCCGCCGCTGTTTCAAGGCGAGGCCCCTGAGTCGCGGCATACACACCACCACTACGGATATCGGTAAACTGTCCTAATGCGGAGTCAATTAACGCTTTGCGTAGTTCTGCTGAATAGGGTTCAGTAAAATCGATGTGCGTAACCTGCTGTAAATCATCAGCGAAAAAGGTATGCTCTCGCCCATAGGTGTAATCAATAATCTGCTCTGGCACGACCAGTGTTTCTGGTGACATATCACCTGTAATTCCACCGACCGCAGCAACCGCGATTATTTTCTTCACACCGCATTCTTTTAACGCCCACAGGTTTGCGCGATAGTTCACTTTATGCGGTGGAATATTATGTTGCATGCCATGACGTGCTAAAAAGGCGTAACGCTGTTCTTCTTTCTGCATCATTATAATATCTGAAGAAGGCTCGCCCCAACGCGTCGATAAACTAATGCGTTCGACCTCTTCCAAACCATCTAGCTGGTAAAGGCCTGTACCGGCAATAACACCAATAACGGATTGTTCACTCATTATTTAACTCACTGTCGTTGACGGCATAAATAGCACTTAAATTACGATGGTAACCTTTATAGTCCATACCAAATCCGAAGACATATTTGTCTGCGACCTGTAATCCTGTGAAGTCACATTTAATATTTGCTTTTGGCCTGGGGTGATCTTTTTCTACTAACACGACTGTATGCACACTCGCTACTTCCTGCGCGTTGCAGTAATCCAAAACTGCTTCTAATGTGTAGCCTTCATCGAGAATGTCATCAACTATAAGTAAATGCCGACCTTTGAGAGATTGTTGCGGTTTTGCTTTCCACTGTAAGTCTTTACCGGACGTGCTATTGCGATAACGTGTTGCGTGTAAGTAATCGACAACTAATGGGAATTCTAAACGGGAGATTAAATGCCCGCCAAGTATGAGCCCGCCATTCATCACTGGAAGAATAATAATAGGCAGATCGGTTTTTACAAACTGTGCATTTATTTCTGAGGCTAACTGACTTATTGTCTGATCGATTTGTTGTGCCGTAACCACTAGCTCTGCATTTTCTAAAACACGCTGTGCTTCAGTAAAAATATCTTGCTCGACTAAATTCATTACGACCTCTTAGTAGGTAAACGTCACAACGCTATCGTCCATGGCTTCATTAATAATATATGCGCCACCCACTGTTTCTTCAATTTCAGGAATTAAATTTTCACCCCAAAATTTTAGTGCTGGCGAACAAATTTTAAATACAACGCCAGCCTGCTTTGCCTGCTTAATGTGATCGTATACGCTTTTACTGTCGTCTTCCTGTAGCAATATGCCTTCTGCCTCACCTTTCATTGCTAACTGCCCGGCAGAACCGGTAAACAAGACTTCCACTTCATACTCCATTGCCGCAGCAATAGTTGCCTGTAGAATGGGTGGTAAAATTTCTGCTGGACGTGTGATATCCACATTGGCCATCACGACCAGTAATTTATCAGCCATTTGTAGATTCTCCGACCTTTAATGCGGCCTGTGGTGTTGCTTGAGTCATTAACTCAGGCATTGATTGAAGATGTAATGTTGAAGTTGGAAATGCAAATTCAGCATTATTATTTTCGATAATCTCGACGATTTTAAGTAACACGTCCTGTTTTATTTCATGGTAGCGAATCCATTCCGTTGTTTTTGTAAACGTATAAACAAAAAAATCAACAGACGATGAAGCAAAACTATTAAAGTTCACAATCAGCGTTTGCTCATTATCAATCTCCGGGTGATTTTGTAACATGGCTTTCACCTGCTCGATAATCACCGGCATTTTAGCCACGTCATCGTAACGAATACCCATGGTTTCATAAATACGTCGATTCGTCATACGTGATGGATTTTCAACCGCAATATTTGTAAACACAGAATTGGGTACATACAAAGGTCGTTTGTCGAACGTGCGTATACGTGTTAACCGCCAACCAATATGCTCAACCGTACCTTCTATTTCTTTATCATTAGAACGAATCCAGTCGCCAATTTTAAATGGGCGATCTAGATAAATCATTAATCCACCAAAAAAATTCGCCAGTAAATCTTTTGCTGCAAAGCCGATAGCAATACCGCCAACACCACCAAGGGCCAGTAAGCCTGAAATACTATAACCCAATGTTTGCAGCATTATTAAACCACCGGTAATGAATACCGAAACTCTTAAGAGTTTACCTATGGCATGTACTGTGTGCTCGTCAAAATCACGCTCGGCTGAACCTGCATGACTCTCTATAAGAATATCTTCTGCTCCTTTAATTAACTGCAATAAGAAATAAATAAGCAGGCTTATAACACCAACATCTCTCAATGGGTCTATAAAGACAAAAATAGCGGCTTCGCCACTTTGCTGCTGGACAATTTCTGCCGCAAATAGCACACCTAGCAACCAAATCATGACACCTACCGGCTTGCGTGCGGCATTTATCAAAAGGTCATCCCACAGGTTATCCGTTATTTTCAGTTTTTGTGCGATACGTAGAAATACTCGCTTTTGAATAAAACTAAGTAGCAATGTTATAAAGACAATGACAAACACTTGAAGAATCCAGGTAGATTCGTCATTTAATTTAAACCAATTTAAAATTTCCTGTAAATATTCCATAACTCATTTTGCTTGTTTTATTTAATCATTTATATAATGTTA
>Ga0316209_1002268_pt1 | contig 16029 bp, 14 predicted proteins | sample 6monopyrite_MG_FD_204945 | JGI IMG/M metagenome (GOLD analysis project Ga0316209, IMG submission 204945) | Microbial mat bacterial communities from mineral coupon in-situ incubated in ocean water Damariscotta River, Maine, United States -... | ecosystem: Environmental > Aquatic > Marine >...
CCGGAGAGCTGCAGCGCATTCTCGACTTCGCTCGCGCTGGCGTCTGGATAGGCCTCGCGCAGTGCGGCGATCGCACCGGCGACGTGGGGCGTGGCCATCGACGTTCCACTGACGTAGCTGGTCCCGCCACCGACGGCGGAGCTCTCGATTGATTGACCGGGGGCGAGGACGGAGAGGAAGTTGGCCGAATTCGAGAAGTTCGGAATCGTCCCGTCATCCCGGATGGCGCCGACGCTCAGTACGTTCGAAAGGCAGCCGGGGGAAGCGATCTGATCCGTCTCGGCATCATTGCCCGAGGCGGCCACGACCACGATGCCCACATTGCGGAGGGCCTCGATGGCCCAGTACTGTGCGCGCCCACTCAGGTCGCAGTCGCTCGCCGTCGAGAATGTGTTGCCGCCGAGGGAAAGGTTGACCGAGGCGATGTCATGGAAGGCGGCGAGGCCGAGCACGTGCTGGAGTGCTGCAACAATGTCCGAGGAGTAGGCGCCCGGGCTGCTGCCGATGACGCTGAAAATCTGGATCGCGATCAGGTTGGCATTCGGGGCTACGCCGCGGAGGCCGTTCCCCGGATCTCGTCCGACCGCAATTCCTGTGACCGACGTACCGTGGCCACATCCTCCGATCGGACAGGGGGCAGCGGATCCGGGCCCGAGCATCTGAGATTGATTGTTCGGACAGCTGCCTAACAAGGAGAAGCACGCCTCCTCGATCAAGCGGTCAGTGTACATCGGATGCGTTAGGTCGATTCCGGTGTCGAGCACCGCAACCGCGAAACCATCGCCGTCGAACCCATCGTCGTGAAGCAGGTCGGCGGTGATGATCGGCACGCTTGAGTCGAGGGTCGGGCGATGGATTGCATCGAGTTCGATGTGATCCGTCGCGCCGGTCGCGATGAGTTCGATCAGCCCGTCTCCGTCGACGGTCGCTGCGGCGAAGGGAAGGCGAGGGAAGACGCGCAACGACTCCGTCGTCTGGGTTCGGGCGGTCCAGCGAGCGAGGGCCGGGCCTGCCTGCGTCGCGCGGATCTCGTCGGGCAGAACCGAAAAGAGGATGCGGACACTTCCGTCCCTCGTAATCGCGTCGAGAACACGGGGGCGAAGATCGACGGGCTGCGCCTCCGAGACGATCTCGAGGGTCTCTTCGAGGGCCCGCCGGAGCGTCGGTCCCCGCCCCTCGTGCTCGAGTGCGGCAATTGGGCTTTGGGTCGGTTCAGAGGAGGCCGCGGCGGACTCGGTTGCTGGGCCTGTTTCATGGTCTGTTTCATGGCCGGATACAGGCTCGGTTGCGTCGGGATTGTCGGCGGTTCGAGAGAGAACGATGGATTCGGTCTCGCGCGCTTCTTGCGCGGTATCACCCGGGGAGTTCGGCGCGAGGGAGATCTGACCGCTGCTCAGCGCGATGGCGCTCAGTATGACCGCGACCCGGATCAGCGATTCGGTCTTCGAATGAACTTTGCGCATGAAGATTCGACGGACCGGAGAGGCCCTTCCCCCGAGCCCTCGATCGGCGACGCGTCGGCGTAGCTTGACCGTGGGCGCGCCGATCCCACGCTCCTTCAGGGATTCTCAACGCCCAATCGCGTTTGGAGAGAGCGTGAGGCGTTTTGTGTCGTGGATTCGCCCCGGTCAACTCGGTGGATTCGCCCGATCAAGTCGAGATGGCGCGCGACCGCAAAAATCCATGGGGGTGGAATGTCTCTTCAAGGTGAAGACATCGCAGACGCAGGGGACGAGGGTCTCGGCGATCACTCGAGTGAGATCTACGCGGATGGCGCCGTCGCGGGGGCGCATGCACTGATCCGGTTTGATCCGACGCAGGAGCGATGGGTGAATCCACTCGTGCGCGCAATCCTTCGCAAGCGCTTGCGGCTACCCGCACTCTCTCCCACAACCCATCGCGTCATCAAACTCATCGAATCACCGGATGTCGACGTCGATTCTCTCGCGCAGGCTGTGAGCGGGGACCCGGTCCTCGCGACGCGCATCATGGGCGTTGCGAATAGTTCCTATTTTCGGGGTGCGACCGAAGTCCCGAACGTTCACGAAGCCTTGATGCGAATGGGGATCCGAGAGGCGCGTACTCTCGTGGTTGTCGTCGCTTTGCGATCCACACTCTTGCGATCGCCCGGGCTTGGCGATCTCGCGCAAAAACTCTGGCGACATTCTCTTCTTTCGGCCTCGGCGACTCAGGATCTCGCCCAGGAAATTCCGCCCTGGCAGAACAGCGGGTTTCTCGCGGGATTGCTGCACGACCTGGGCCAGCTCGTCGTTCTCGCGTTCGTCGCGGAACTCCCCGCATGGCAGGACGATGGCGCGGAACCATCTCCTGCGACGGTCGAGTCGATGATCGACGCAACCCATGCATCCCTGGGCGCGATGGTCCTTGCTTCGTGGGGCTTTCCGGAATCCTTTTGTGAAGCGATCAACGCGCATCACGATCCGGATCTCGCAGAGGGAGACGCGGCCCTATTGGCCCGGGCCATGGAACTCGGACATCACATCGCGAACCAGATCGAAGTGGGCTGGCCGGCGGATGTGACGGAGATCGATGAATCGGTGGTCAAGGCCGCCGCGGGGTTCGGGCTCGATGTCGACCGCCTCGTCGAGATCGCCGCTGACGCCGAAGCCAATCTGCAGGCTCTGTCGAAGCTCGGCTGAACTCTTGGGGGCGCAGTCGGCTGCGCGAGGTTAGGCCGACAGTCCTAGCGCGCGGGCCGCATGGTCGACGTGGTCGGCCATGAACGTCGCAATAAAGAAATAGGAGTGGTCGTATCCGTCGTGGATTCGCAGACTGACTGCCTGGCCGGACTTCTGGCAGGCCTCCTCGAAGAGTTCCGGCTTCAGCTGCTCTTCGAGGAATCCATCCGCGCGGCCTTGATCGATCAGGATTTCACTCGGATGAGGCCGCTCCGCGACGAGCAGGGAGGCGTCGTAGTCCGCCCAGGTCGCGCGATCGTCGCCGAGATAATTCGACAGCGCTTTCTCGCCCCAAGGACATCGCGTCGGTGACACGATCGGCGCGAACGCCGAGATCGACGCATAACGTTCTGGATTGCGTAGCCCAATGACGAGAGCCCCATGCCCGCCCATCGAGTGGCCGGTGAGCGCGGCGCGGTCCGTGTCGATCGGTTCATTGGCTGCGATCAAGGCAGGGAGTTCTTCCGTGACGTAGGAATACATCCGGTAGTGATCCTTCCAGGGCGATTGCGTCGCATCGACATAGAAGCCAGCGCCACTTCCGAAATCCCAATCGTCGTGCTCGCCGGGCAGGTCGAGTCCGCGCGGGCTGGTATCCGGGGCGACGAAGGCGAGCCCGAGTTCTGCGGCGCGACGTTGTGCGCCGGCCTTCACCGTGACGTTTTCTTCGGTGCAGGTGAGTCCGGAAAGGAAGTAGAGGACGGGGACCGGGCCCTGCTCTGCTTGGGGCGGTAGAAAGACGGAAACTTTCATGTCGGTGCCCGTCGCTTCCGAGTGATGGGACAGGACGCGCTGGCGCCCTCCGAAGGCACGGGTTTCGCTGACGATTTGGGCGGCGGTCATCGGATGGGACTCCTTGGCACATGGGGCCGGGGCAAAGCGAGAGGGCGACCGGGCTCGAGGAGATGAGCCGGGACGTCGGTTTAGCCTGCGCGTCGCCGGTCGTCCACGCATCGGACAACACATCAGACGCCACGTCGGACAATGAACGGAGGGGAGGGCGTGCCGCCCGGCCGCAACGGAGGGCTGCGCTGACCGCGATTCGCTAGAGCCGCCGCCCCAAGCGCGGTAGCTTCTGGTCGTGCTTCGTCTATCCCCCATCACGAACGCGCTGATCTCCCTCTTCTGCGTGGTCGCTTATCTCTCGGCGGCCGGTGTGGAGTGCGAGCGGCCGGATGTCGCTCCCGCTCGGAGCGTCGCAGTTGTGATGTCTCACCCGTCGCCTGCTCCGATTCCACTTTCCGATTCGGTGCCGCCGACGGCTCAGATGCCGATGACGATGGCTGAGCACGGACACGCGTCGCAGCACGAACAAAAGCCCGCTCAATCCGAGTCCGATCTTCACGCGCATCTGCACAACGAGATGGAAGCGGGCATCGACGCGAAAGCGCACGCTTCATCCTCCGCGCACGCGGCGCCCTCCGCGCACGCAGCGCCCTCCACGCACGCGGCGCATGGCAACACGGGGGAAGCCGAGACCCGAGTCGGAGGCGAGGGGAACGCGCTCGAGCTCGTTCTGGTGCCCACGTGCATGTGCGGCTGCAGTCAGACCCAAGCGCTGGCACCGAGCGCGACAGTAAGTCTCGCCGCCGCAGCGGTTGACGCCGAAGTTCGCCCCTTCCTCATGGCAGGGACCGCCCCATCCCCGACCGCCTCCGAAGAACACTTTCCCACCCTCGACCCTCGCCGAGACCCACTCCCCATCTAGCGCCGCTGCGGCTGGAGCACGGCTGCGGTGGAAGCGCTGCAGCGGTGGGAAGACACGCGGGCCTCGGTTCGCGTGATGGGATCGGTTGCCTCTTGAGTGGCGCCGATCGAGTGGGATGCGAAGGCACAAGATCGTCCGGGAGGACGGCTCGAGTGCTGACGCATTCGCGTTTGTGTGTCGACGTTCGCGAATCGACCGGATTCGCGCGTATGCGCATTGACACAATATTGTGAATGAGGGATGAGATGAATTTTTGCAGTTGGGGGAAGAGGGGCGTACGCGTCGCTCTTCTCGGGGTCATCGTGTGCTTGCACGCGACGCAATCGATCGCGGGCGCAGGCCCTGCCAGCCACGCGCCGATTGGCGTGATGGGAGATCACACGCACGAAGTCGGTGAAGTGATGCTTTCGTACCGATTTATGCGCATGGGTATGAACGGTCTGCGTGACGATGACGAGCGAATTTCCCGCGGCGCCGTCGTCGACCCGGCGGGTTTCAATTATCTGGTCACGCCGACGCGGATGGAAATGGATATGCACATGTTCGGCGGCATGGTCTCGCCGGTTGAGGGCGTGACGCTGATGCTCATGGTGCCGTTTGTGACGCTCGAGATGGATCACCGAACCCGCATGGGGACGACGTTTCGGACGAAGTCCGACGGCGTCGGTGATGTGAGGGCCTCGGCCCTGATTGATCTCTGGGAATCGGAGGGGCATCGCGTACATGCGAATCTCGGCCTGAGTTTCCCGACCGGTTCGATATCCGAAGTCGCGCGCAACCCCATGTCCGGGGGGACGCAGGTGCGTCTTCCCTATCCGATGCAGATCGGTTCGGGCAGCTTCGATCTGCTCCCGGGATTGACCTACAACGGTCATCGGGACGCCTTGTCCTGGGGAGCGCAGGCTCGCGGGGAGGTTCGTTTGAACAAGAACCATGCGAACTATCGCCTTGGAAACGAGTACGCGCTGACGGCCTGGGGCAGCTATACGCTGACCGATCGAGTTTCCCTCAGCCTGCGCACGGAGTGGCAACATCAGCTCAATCATCGTGGGCAGGACGCGAATCTGATCGGTCCGAGTACGGTCGTGCCGACGGCAGACAAGGGGAAGCGCGCGTTCATGCGTCTCGATGTTCTCGCCGGCATCAACTTCATCATGGACGACGGTCCGCTCGAAGGGATCCGCCTCGCGCTTGAAGCGGGGATTCCTGCCTATCAGCGTCTCGATGGTCCAGGCCTTGAGACCGATTGGCTATTCACCGCGGGAATCCAGTACGCGTTCGACGCGTTCTAGGCGACACAGCAGCGCGTCGGGGGTGAAACGATCGCTCCCGGCGCCCGCCTGCTGGGCTCGTCATGCTTGCTAGACTTTTTCGTATGGCAGCCGTCAAGAAAAGCGCACAGAAGAAGGCAGCGAAAAAGGGAGCCAAGAAGCCGGCCAAAAAGCCCTCGAAGAAAAAGGCGGCGAAGAAGAAAACCGCTCGCCAGAAGGCAGCTGCCAAGAAGAGCATCGCGCCTCGCAAAGAAAAACGAGGACTCGATGCCGGCGAAGTCGCACTCTCGCTCGAGGACGCCGCGGTCGCGCCCCTCGCCGCGGAAATTCGCGCCGCCGGAGGCGCGCCGCTCACGGCCTACCGCGAGCCGTTCTCGGGGCGACCCTTGTTGCTGGCGAGTCTTCCCCTTCAAGCGGTCGAGCCGACTCCCTTTCAACGCGACCTATCACCCACCCATGTGAAGCGGCTGGCCGCCAAGATCGAAGAGAGTGGATCCTTCCTCGATCCGCTGATCGTGGTGCGCGGCGCGGAGGGCGGGTTCTGGACGCCGAACGGCCGGCATCGTCTCGCCGCCGCGAAGGTGCTCGGCTTGCGACAGATCACGGCGCTGATCTCACCCGATGATGAGCTGTCCTACAAGATCCTCGCGCTCAACACCGAGAAGGCGCACAACCTGAAGGATCGTAGTCTTGAGGTCATCCGAATGGCGCGCGCCCTCGCCACCGCGCGGCCCCGCGCGAAGGAAATCGACTTCGCCAACGAGTTTGAAGCCGCCGAACTCTTGACCCTCGGCATCATCTACGAGCGGCAGGGACGCTTCGCAGGCGCGGCCTTTAGCCCCGTGCTCAAGAAGGTCGATCGTTTCAGTACGAAGACCCTCGCGGCGAGTCTCAAGGAGCGCGAGGGCTATGCCGCGCGCCTCGAGGAGATCAACGCCGAAGTAGGGCGGATCATCGAGGGACTGCAGGCGCGAGGATTCAAGTCGCCCTATCTGCGGACCTACGTGGTCGCTCGGATCAATCCCGTTCGCTTCCATCGCGCCAAGAAGGGCGAGACGAAGCCGGCCATGCCGATCGCATCAGCGTTGACACGAATGGCGGCCTCCGCCAAGAAATTCGACGTTGGGACCGTCAAGCAGAGCGATCTTGCGTTGGTCGCGGCGGTCGCTTCGAGCGACTGATTCGCGGCCAGAGGCCAGAGAGACCTAACGTCGCGAGCCGCCACTGTAGGGCGGTCGCGGAGGAGCGAATGCTCGCGTATTCGGTAGGGCCGCGTCGCCGGCGAGGGTGACATCGAGTAGGTCATCGACATCCGAGCCCGTGCTCGTTGCGGAAACGACAGACGTCTTTGAGACTGCCGCCTTGAGGTGCGACGGTGTCTGCCGCGTCGATTCCGAATCGGTGACGGCGACCGGGATCGGACGATCGCTGGGACGGTCCTGTTCGGGCTGCGGGTCGTACTCGATCAAATCGACAGACAGTGTGAGCGTGCCCAATAGAAGCGGAATCCCAAGGAAGGGGCCCGCCATGCGTGCGCGTCGCTTCCAGCGACGTGCGCGTCGGCGCTGCATGCGCTCTTCGGGGGATTCCGGTCGGTCGTTCATCGAAGATGCCGTCGTCATGGCGACCCTCTCGCTGTCTCGTGTTGGTCTGGGCCGCAGGTCGGCCGTTCACGGGGGGAGATCGGGTCGAATCCGGACACGCATGAGGGAAAATGCGGACACAGGGCGCAGCTTGCCGCGCAGTTGCACATCGCCTGCGCAGGCGGGGCGCAGGCTTCGGATGTGGCTGGCCCGATCCGACCTGGCCGTTCAGATCAGAGCGCGCGTGCGTGGACCTGATCGGGGTGCACGGCGAGGGCGACGGTGTCGCCGGGGGCGAGGGTACGCGCCAATCCTCGCCCGGAAAGAAGATGGGTCGTGAAGAGGCGGTCACGGATTCGCAGGCTGAGCACCGTTGCGAGGCCATCCGAGAGCAGACTTTCGACGACGGCTTCACCGATCGCGCGCCCGTCCCCGCGACCGACATCGATCTTCAAGTGCTCCGGGCGAATTCCGATCCAGGCGTCCTGTCCGACTTTGAGCTCTGCGGTGGTTGGGACGACGAAACCGTCCTCGAGCTCAACCCAGGCAACGCCTTCGTCGTTTCGCGTCACCCGGCCGGAGGCGAGGTTGATCATGCCGACGGTTCGCGCGATCTCGGGGTTATCCGGTTGCTGAAGGACATGGTCGCGCAGGCCGTGCTGGGCGAGACGACCGGGGCCGAGAACCGCGATGCGATCCGCGAGAAGGAGTGCCTGTCGTAGATCATGGGTGACCATCGCGACCGCGACGTTCGTTTCTGAGATCGCTTGTCTGAGGTCGAGGGAGAGCAATCGCTGCCCCTCCGAGTCCAGATCGTCGAAGGGTTCGTCGAGCAGCAGGACTTCGGGTTCCAGAACGAAGGCGCGAGCGAGGGCCAGGCGGCGCAATTCACCACCGGAGAGGGTCCGGGCTTCGTGACGGGCGAGCGATCCGATATCGAAGCGGGCGAGACTCTGCGAGACGCGACGGTTGCGCTCATCGGCGCCGATCTTCTCACCGAGCAGCGCGGCGCGCACGTTGCCCTCGGCGCTACCCGCCAACGCGACGGGCCTCTGGAAGACGAGGGTTCGTGGACCCGGGCCGCCCGTGAGAGCGCCTTCGCTCACGCTTCGGTCGAGCCCTGCAAGGGCGCGAAGGAGTGTGCTCTTGCCTGCGCCGTTAGGCCCGAGGATGACGAGCACCTCGCCTGCGAAGAGGTCGAGACGATCGACGGTGAGCTCGAAGCGTTCGGAGCCTCGTCCGCGGGTGCAGTGGAGGTTGCGGGCGGAGAGGGCCACGAGCGCGTCGCCATCGGGAGTATTCTGCGCGGGGTCGACCGAGGGATCGCTCACGAACGCCTTCCGCTTTGTTGGATCCAGGTCAGGATGCCGGCGAGTACGAGCATATTGCCGACGAGCACGGCGGCTTGATCGAGCGCAATTTCATACTCACCCATGCTCGTATGCATCATGATCGCCGTCGTGAGCATGCGGGTCTCGCCTTCGATGTTGCCGCCGACCATGTTGACGGCACCGACCTCCGACAGAATGCCGCCCATCGCCGCGATGACCGCGGCGAGCAGCCCCATGCGAATCTCCCGAATCAGCAGGAGTAGCCGCCAGCCGCGGGGAATGCCGAGGGTCCGGACCTGAAGGTCCCACTCCTCATCGAGGGACCCGACCGCTGCGAGTGTTAGGCCAATCACAAGTGGCAGCGCGATCGCGGTTGAAGTCAGGATCATTGCGTAGGGCGTATAGAGGAGATTCCACTCTCCGAAGGGGCCGCTTCGCGCGAGTAGGATCGATCCGATCAGGCCAACGACAACCGGAGGGGCGCCCATTCCGGCGTTGACCGAGGAGATCAGTAGGCCCCGCGAGAGGAACTGGCGGGATCCGAGAACGATGCCGATCGGGACACCGAGCGCGAGGGCGAGGCTGAGCGCTGATCCACAGACCCAGAGGGTCCGAATCGTGATCTGTGCGACGGATTCGGCCTCGACGGAGAGCATCGTCGACTCTAGTTCCTTGTATCCGCGCGGACGGGCGCGACTACGAGTGGCGTGAAAAGGGCGCGACCGAATTTCTCGAGCCCGAATCGTCCGATCTCGCGCTGGATCTCGGGGTCGATCAGAAAGGCTTCGAGTTCTTCGGCTTCCCGCGTATGCAGCGGTCGCTCGAAACGATCGCCTGCGAGCTGCAAGACGGAGTAGATGTTGCGCAGAGATGGTCCTGGCTGGGAAAGGACCTTGAGATCGATTCGCTTTTCGAAGGCCAGGAAAGTTCCGATGTCCGACAGAATATACGATCGTCGCTGGCCCGCGATCTGAAGCGACTGTCCCATGCCATTGCCTGTTCGGACGAGTCCCTTCCAGTTCACGTCGGGAGCGAGCCCCGCGGCTTCGAAGAGCGCCTTCTCTCTCTTGTGGGTTCCCGAATCGTCGGATCGGCTGACCCAGGCGGCCTTGGTTGCGGCAACCCGCGCGATGGCGTCTTCGGGCGAGGTCGCACTTTGCAGGCCTGCGGGATCTTCGGCGGGGCCGGCGATCACGAAGTAGTTCTCCATGAACGGTGTGCGTCGCGTGACGATGCCGTCGTCGACGAGTTTCTGCTCCGCTGCGGGGGCGTGGGTAAGGAGCAGGTCGGCATTGCCTTCGCGTCCCATACGGAGTGCCGCGCCGGTTCCGACCGCGATGACCTTGACCTTGATACCGCTTCGCTTCGTGAACTCCGGAAGGAGTGCGTCGAGGAGTCCGGAGTCTCGGACGCTCGTCGTCGTGGCGAGGATCATCGAGCGGTTCTCGGCGGCGGCCGTGTCCGGCGCGAGGTTGATGACAGCGGCGATCGATGCGACTGCGAGGACGGCCAGCCCAGTGCGGACACGTCGGGAAATTGTGCTCGGACGGGTCACCCTTCGCGTTCGATCGATTCCACGCGTTGCCATTCGACTCTCCATCCTGCTCGGTTCCTCCTCTGGCCTTCACCCCAGACATGGGGGTGGCGCGAGAGACTAGGTCACGCTTCGAGGCTCGCCATTCCCGTGGATTCTGCGCGAATTGTGGCCTGAGCGGAATAATCGAGAACGACCGCAAAACCGCATTTTTGCGGCTGAAATCGTCACTTTCGTAAAATCATGAGCACGGTCGGCCGATTCAAAGAACGTGCTGCCGATCACAGCGCGGTTCGCAGCGAATTTCGTGGGGAAAAACCTTTAGGTCGTCGGCGTCAGGGCCGAAGCCAAGGGAGCCCGGGATGCCGGGCCATGGACTGAAATCGATGAACGAACTGAAAAAGAAATGGAGAATCGACGTTATGTCACGAACTCTCTCACGTCAGTGGTTGATCGGTCTCGTCGGCCTGGGTGCTCTTCTGTTCAGCACGACGGCTACGGCGGCGACCGATGGTGCGTTGGGTCTTACCTCAACCGGTACGACCGACATCTCAATCATCAAGGGCGACACTGCCCAGATCACGGGCCTTCAGGACATCGTCATGGTGCCCTGGACGACGGGTGATCCGGCGCCGGCTGGGACGTCCCCCGCATGTGTCTACACGAGCACGGGTAGCTACCAGATGACCGCTACGAGCTCGAACGGGATCGGTGGTGTCTTCCGACTCACCGACGGCCTCAACTTCATCAACTACTCCGTACAGTGGAATGATGGCGTCGGCGGTCTCTCGGGCGTCACGAACGGGAACCCGCTCGCGGGCCTGACCGGTGATGCGGTTTCGACGAACTGTGGCGGCGCGACGCCGGCGACGGTTCAGGTGAATATCAGTGTGGCCCAGATGACGGCCGCACCGACGGGCAACTACGGCGACACGCTGACGGTGCTCATCGCACCGCAGTGAGCCTGGTCTCGCTTTGAAGCTGAGTGCGCGCCTCGGGACTTTGTCTCGGGGCGTGCGCTAGTTTGGGCACCCGTATCGATCATCCGCGACTGGGGGGGAGTGGAACATGCAGCTCAAATGGGATCGTCTCGACCTTCGCACGGCACTCGTGAGTGTGCTTGCGCTCGCGTTCGTTGGCAGTTCGGCAAACGCCGATATGGTGCTCAGCGACATCATCGTCGACCTACAAGCACCCGGGCAGATGCGCCACGACATCGAAGTCTGGAACTCGGGAACCGAGACCCTCTTCGTCGAGATCGACGCGGCGCAGGTTACACAGCCAGCGACCGACGAAACGATCCGCGAGAAGCTCGACGATCCGCGCACGGCGGGACTTCTGGCTTCGCCCAGGCGTCTCGCGGTCGCCCCCGATGAACGAAAGCGAGTCCGCCTCGTCGCCCGTAAGGTGCCGACAGAGGAGGACCTGGTCTATCGCGTAGCGTTCGTGCCGAAAGAGAACAAGACTTCGACGACCAAGGCGATGGCCTTCAAGGTGCTCGTCGGCTACGAGGTGCTCGTCTTGATTCGCCCGGCGGATGGCCGACCGGAGCTCACGATCATTCGAGACGGCAGGAACCTTCACTTCGAGAATGGGGGAAACTCGAGCGTTCTCCTCCGCAAACTCGAAGCCTGCTCCGCCGGTCCTTCAGCAGACGCGTCCGATGTCTGTGAGGAACTCCCCGGCAATCGCCTCTACGCGGGCGAAGTCTGGGACGTCGAATTGCCGACGAACGGCCCGGTTCGCGTCTACGAATCGTACAAGAGCGAGAACCGCGTCACGGTTCACTGACCGCGGGTGTCTCGGCGGACACCTCGTTAGGCCGGCTTCCGAGACTTCCCAGAGACGTCGGGTCCAGGCAGGTGATCTCGTCGAGGACGACGAAATCTTCCTTTTCGGCGTTCTCGGGGACCTCGATCCAGCACGCCTCGTCGCGATCGCGTGTGCGGATCTTGAGCCGAACGCCCGACGTCACGTCCGCCTGAAGGAAGCCACTCTCGTCCGTCGTCGCGTCCTCGACGCCGCCGGAGACGAAGCCATGTGCGACGGGGGTCCCGTCGGGCCAGACCACCGCGCCGATCAGGACGAAGATGCGCTGAATCTCCCAGCGAAGCCGCGCGCTACTGCCCGGGTAGAGCACGACCCGACGGGCCTTTGAGTCGTAGGCCAGGGATTGGCCGACGCGCGACGCGATCCGCACGCGATAGTCACCGAAGGGAGGCAGCGGAATCAGCTCGGGCTGGCCCGCACGCGCATTCGCGACCCGCGCATCGTCGACGTAGACCTCGAAGAGCGCGTCATCGTAGTCGCCACCGATTTCGACGAGGATGGCGCTCGAGCCCGTGCTCTCGCCGAGGGCGACGATGCCGGATCGATCTCCGACCACGCCGACGCTGAACTGTGTTCCGTAGAACGTTTCGGGCTCGCGGCCCTCGTCGTAGACGCTGTATTCCGCGAAGGCGTTGATCGAGCCGCGATGGCTGCGCAGGTCCGCGGTTGCCCCGAGTGCCGTCCGATCGCGGCGACGGGCGAGGCGAAGATCCGCCTGGACATCGAGGGGCATAGAGGCAGGGCTGCGCCATCGCCCACGCAGGTCGGCTTCGGCGACACCCGCCGGCCCGCCGCGCGTATCCTCGTAGCGACCGGTAGCCGACTGAGTGAACTGGAAATCATCGATCCACTCGACGAGGTCGACCTTCACGAAGAAGAGATTGCCCTGGTCGCCGCGGGTGTATTCGACGCGGAGATCCCCGCGTAACTTCGAGCGACGGAAGAGGGGGACCTGAATCGAGGGTGTGATCGAATAACGCGGCTCCGTGTCGATCGCTCGTTCGCGTACATCGCCACGCAAGCCGAGGCGCACGTTGCGCCAGGCGTAGGCGAAGGAGTAGTTGAAGTCGGTCGACGGTATTCGAACGAAGCGGGAGTCGCTGTCGCCCCACACGCCACGCAGGCTCGCGTTCATGTAGAACGAACCCATTTCGAAGGCGCCAAAAAACTCACCCCCAGCGGCGCCGCGACTGGTCACGATCGGGCCCGCACGGACGATCGTATTCGGACCGAGCCAAAGCGCTCCTGCGGTGAAGATGTTGTCCTTGTCGATGAGCGCCATGTCGAAGTCGAGACCGAATTGCTTCGTGACGCGCACGGCGGTCCCGCCCCGAAGCACCGCTGCGCTCGAGACATCGAGAGGGACGTTCGGGTCGCGCCGGTCGCGCAAGAAGCCCGCTTCGACGTTGAAGTGGATCTGGCCGAGCGGCGGGAGATCGTCGGTCTTCGCAAAGAACTGGCGTTCCGTGCGCTCGCCGGAGATTGGATCCTTGATGCGGATTTCGACTTCGTAGGCGCCGCCGGGCAACTCGGAGGTATCGAGTTCTTGATTGCCGACATCGTAGACCCCGCTTACGAGCAAGCGCCCTTGCCGGAAGATCTGCACGAGGGAGCGGCGGGTCAAGAAGAGACGCAAGCGACTTCCGTAGGCGCGGTCCAGGTAGAGCTGTGTTCTCGTTCGCAGAGACGAGCGCGCGCGAAAGCCGACGACTTCCGATTCGCCGAGCACGCGGAAGGGTGCTGATCGGTAGAGGCCGCCCGTGAACTGCCAGTCGTTCCAGTCTGAATGGACGGCAAGCCGATCGACGATGTATTTTCCGTCGGTCTGCACGTCACTCACGAAATCGAGATGAGTCGCGCCCTTCGCAACGAGGGTCGCTGCACGAAAGCTGTAGCTGGGATCTCCGGAGGAACTACCGGCGACCGATCCGCCGAGAGTGGCGAGCCCAGTCCACTCATCTCTTGCGGGGGGAAGCCTTTCTTGATCATTGATGCGTGCGAGCCGGAGTAGGCGACGGCTGACGAAGATCTCGACATGAAAACGGCTCGCATCGAAGATGACCCCCGCCGCGTCGGGTTCGAGGAGGCCACATCCGGCGGGGACTCCCGGTTGGAGGCACGCGAGATCGACGTTCGAGGGAAGCGGGCCCGACAGAGCCTCGAGCACGCGGACCGGATAGAGGAGTCCGTCGATCTCGTCGACAATTGCTTCAGGGGCGACGAAGCGGATACTCGATTCTGTGTAGATGGCAGCGGCCGGGCTGAGTTCACGTCCGCCGTAGGAGACATCGACGAGGGTCTGCTGGGGAACGTCGAGGTTTTCGAAGCCCGGTGGTGCGCCTTCTTCGACGATGAAGATGGTCTCTTCGTCCGGGGCAGGTTGTGCCCAGGCCGTCGATTCATGGCATAGGAGCGCGCACGCGAAAGCGAGCAGCGCTCGCAATTTTACGCGAGCCCGCATCAGAACGGCCCTTCGTCCAGAGGCGCACGCAGATCCCTCGCTCGTCCGTGCGCAGGCATTCTGCAAGACGAGCGCAGGGGGCGGCGTGAGCCATTGATTTCAAAGAAGAAATCGGACGTTCGGCCAGACCGATTGAGGCCTGGGAGCGGTTTGGGTGTGCATCGAGCTCGGCTTCGCGAGCGGATTCCGATGGGAGCGGAATCCGTTCAAGCGAAGCGGAAAACGGAGGCCTAACGGCCCTTGAACTCGGCCGGGCGCTTCTCCATGAAGGCCGTGATGGCTTCGCGGAAATCGGCGGTATGGAAGAGCTGGTTGAGCTCAGCCATCACCGCGTTCGAGTTCGACTCGAAGGTTGCGTCGAGTCCGTCTCGCATAACACGTTTCGCTGCAGAGACCGCGAGGGGGGCGTTATTCGAGAGTTCGGTGGCCCAACTCATGGCTTCTTCGAGGAACTCGTCGTGGGGCAGAACGCGATTGGCAAGGCCTAGGCGCTCGATTTCCGGCGCTTCCAGAATGCGGCCGAGCAGCACGATTTCGCAGGCCTTCTGCCAACCGACGAGTCGAGGCAGAAGCCACGTGCCGCCACTCTCCGGCACGACGCCGCGCTTGATCGGCGGGACGAACTTTGCGCGCTCTGAGGCGATGACGAAATCACACCCGAGCGCCAGATCCATGCCGTAGCCCGCCGCCGCCCCGTTGAGCGCGCAGACGATCGGCGTATCCATGCGTCGCATGACGAAGGGAGGCGTCTCGTAGATATGAAAGCCGCCGCCGGATTCAACATTGGTCTCACCGCTCGAGACGTCCTTTAGGTCGAGGCCTGAGCAGAAGGCTTTGCCGGCGCCCGTGATGAGGATCGCGCGAACGTCGTTGTCTGCCTCGGCGGCCAGGAAGAGTTCGGAGAGTTGCGTGAGCAGGCCTCCGCCGATCGAGTTCATTCGATGGGGACGGTTCAGCGTCAGCTTGAGGACGTGTCCGACGCGTTCGCTCAGAACTTCATCTTGAGGAGCAGAGTCGGTCTTGGGTGCGCTGGCCATGAGAGATTCTCCAGGAGGGAAAATAGGCGGTTGTTAGTTACGGCGAAATCGCAGGATGTAGTTGTCGTCGAGGCCATCGAGTTTGATCTCCTCGACGAATTCAAAGCCCGCGGATTCGATCTCGGCTTGAAAGACTTCGCGCCCGGCACGGACATGCTTGAGTAGCCAGTCCGGGGTCTCGCCGGGAATGCGATGGAACTCGATCACGACGAGAGAGCCATCGGGTCGGATCGCGTCGTAGAGGCTGGCGAGGGTCCGGGAGGGAGATTCGAAATGGTGGTAAACGTCGCAGATGAAAGCGAGGTCGGTCGAGGCTCGGGGGAGTTCGACGGAGGTCGCGGTTCCTTCAACGACCTGCATCGTCGTGAGGCCCAGACGATCCACCTGGGTTCGCAAGTGGTCGAGGAATCGCGGGGAGATCTCAACGGCGTAGACCTGGCCGGTGCGCCCGACGGCGTCCGCCATCAAGTAGCTGAAGAAGCCCGTGCCCGCGCCAATATCCGCGACTGCATCGCCGGGTGAGAGATCGAGCGCGTCGACGATGGGTTGTCGTTGGGCGTAGACCGCCCGGGATT
>Ga0316209_1002269_pt1 | contig 16020 bp, 13 predicted proteins | sample 6monopyrite_MG_FD_204945 | JGI IMG/M metagenome (GOLD analysis project Ga0316209, IMG submission 204945) | Microbial mat bacterial communities from mineral coupon in-situ incubated in ocean water Damariscotta River, Maine, United States -... | ecosystem: Environmental > Aquatic > Marine >...
GAAATTGCTTCCGTTTCTTTTGGTGTTTTTGCTTTCATAATATTATTTGTCAAAAAAAAGGCTTTCAATTTTGAAAGCCTTTTTTTAAATATTTTTAACGTCCTTGAATGTTAATCTTTTCTCGATTGTCAACCACATCTGCTTTTTCTCTTAATGCTCTTATAACTAAATTATCTGCATTTGCTTGTCGTCCCATTCTTAATGTCATTTGATCAGCCGTATAATCTGTGGTTTCAGGTGCAGGAATAATTTCATCAATAATTATAACATACACACCAGATACACCTTGTATAGGTCTTAGCATTACGTTTGGCTTATCAACGGCATTTATATAGCCTACAACTTCAGGTTCGTTACCGCCACCACCTTGAATTGTATTGATGTTAAAGTTAACATTTACTGTTTGAATTTTTAAATTTGGCATTTTAGCTACAATTTCTTGCAGATTTTGAGTCCCACTCATTTTTTCAATATAAACCTTTGCTTGTTTATCTCTTAAAGCTGCAAATCTCATTTGATCTTTTACATCTTCAAAATCTGGGACACCTAAATCAATTTTATTAGAGAGTATAGCAACTTTATAAGACCCATTATCATATATTGGATCTGAAATATCACCTTCCATTGCATCTTTAGCAAAAGAGAATTTTTTAACAGCTCTTATTCCATTTTCATCATTAAATCCCATTACATAATCATATGCAATCGTCATTCTTGAATTATTTACCGTCAAACTATCTTGAAGGGCTATTTGATAGAATGCCGAATCACCTTTTAAGTCATTTACTTGCGCAATAAAATCATAAGCAATGTCTTCAATAGCCGACTTAGTTTCAATACTTGCTTTAATTGTTTTTACAATTGGTGCTAAAATTGGCAATTTAGCATTTCTTCTATCTAATACTTCAACTATGTGGTATCCATAATTAGTTTTAACAACTTGAAGTTTACCTTTAGGTCCATTAAAAGATGCATTTTCAAAAGCCTCAACCATTCTCCCTTTTGGAAACCATTTATATTCACCTCCATTAGAAATCGACCCTGGATCTTCAGAAACAGCAGTTACCATAGCCGTAAAATTATTATTTGCTTTAATCACTTTCACCACACTATCAGCTTTTATTTTTGCATCTGCATCTGATCTTCCTTGATTTGAAATCAAAATATGTCTTACCCAAGCTTGTTCTTCAGTACCAAATCCTTTTACTTTAAGAATTACAGCTTGATCACCAGCAACAAATGGTCCTACTACATCACCAGAATCGGCAGCTTGTATGGCTTCATCAGCAATTGCAGGATAAGTGGCTCCAGTAGGTGCAAAAGAAAATAAATCTCCCCCCATTTGAAATTGAGTAGAATCAGAATAAAACTCAATGTCACTTTTATTAGCCATAAAGTAGATGTCTTTATCAGATTTTGCAAAAGATTCTTTTACACGGTCTAAAACTTCAACTGCATCATTCACATCATCTTCAGTAAAAACAACTGGAAATTCAACAAAATCAATTACGGCTGCTTCATCAACTTGTTCGTATTTTTTTTCATTTTTATGTGCTTCAAAATAAGCCAATAAATCTTCATCCGTCAATTCAACTTCATCCATAGCAATATCACTATATTTTTGAATGACGTAGCTAATTCTTCTATTTTCATTAGCTCCTATGTATTGATTTTTAGCTTCAAGCGAATTTACAAATATTCCTTTTTTTATAAGTGTTACATATTTATCAGCTTTTCTTGAATCAGCTAATTCATTTTCAAATTCTTTCCAAGCCTTTTTAGTTCTTTCCCAGTTTGTATATGATGCTGTATCAATTCCATCTGGTTCTGTTTCTAAATAGTTAATATACTTAGCAACAGAATCTTTAGAAAACTGTCCTAAAGCATCTTGAAAACTACGTTCTTGTGAAATCCAAGGGTGAATATGATTTCCTAAAACCATATCGTTCAACTCATCTGATGTAACTTCAATTCCAAGAGCATCTAATTCTCTGTCCATTAAATTTCTACGTACATATTCATTAAACGCTTGATCTTTAGCTGTTTTTTCAGCAGCATTATCCCATTCTTTTTGTTGGTAATAATAATTTTGTTTTTCACGTTTAATAATATCTTCTTCAATACCATTTAATTCTGTTTCATCAATTTCTTCTCCGTATATTGTAGCCAAAGGTGTAGGGTCATCTCCACCACCAACGTTACTTAACAAATCAGTAAATATAAATGCTAACATTGCACCACCAATTACGATTAGTAATAAAAGTGAGTTTTTTTGTATTTTTCCAATAACTGCCATTGCTGTTTTTGTGTTTTAATTTTAGAATTTGCGAATATACTTCTATTCGGTTAAATAAAAAAGTTAAAGACTACTTTTTACTGTATAGAATTCAAATTTATCCATCCGTAGGCCGATTTGATGATTGATGCACCTTACGATATTTTTCAAATAAGTGTAATATTTCTTTAATTTCGAGTTCGGGGTTTTTTACATTTAAAATAATCTCAACAGAAGTAGAATTAATATTTTTGAGTTTAAGTAAAAACATTTTTTTATTTTATATTCTATTTGAAGACCGTCAAAATTAGATGTTTTTTTATATGTAAAATTGTAGTTATTTTGCTCAGCAGAGTAAGATAAATTATCATTTTTATCGCAGTTCAATTTTGGACCATTAGCCAATGACAAAAGTGTACAAATGTCGTTCATAACCCCTATCATTTTAGATTTATCAAAAACAAAGAAAGGATCTAAATTGTTAATTTTGAAGGTAACCATAATTTAAAGTATGCCTAAGCAAATTTTTAGACGTATTATTTTTTTAACTGAAGCGTAAATCTGCTGTTTAAAGTGCTGATTTTTTTTAACTTCTTTAAGAATATCAAACAACGCTTTTTCTTCATTCACTGGCATTAATAAAGCATCACATCCTGCCATTGCGGCTTTTAATTCACAATTAGGAATTGAGGTTACGCCACCCATATTTAAAGCATCAGTAATAACAATCCCTTTAAATTTCATTTCGTTTTTTAATAGTCCTGTGACAATATTTCGTGAACAAGTTGCGGGCATGTCATTTGTGTTGTATTTTTGATTATTTTTTATTGCAATGTGTGCAACCATAATTGAGAGTACACCATTGTTTATAAGCGAGATATAATTCTTAACTTCTTTCATTTCTCCATCAATGTACACTAATTTTTTATGTGTATCACCAACCACATAACCATGTCCAGGGAAATGTTTTGCGGTAGCTACAATGCCATTTTTTTGAGTTTCTTGAATAAAAATATTTGCCCAAATTTGCGCTGTATCACTATTGTTCCCAAAACTTCTATAACTTATAACTTCATTTGGCGACATATCAACCACGGGTGCATAATTGTAATTTATTCCAATTTCTTTTAAGTCTTTGCAAATAATATTAGCATATTTTTGAACTTCTTGACGGGACAACATTAAATTTGCTTTTTTTACAGGTGTAGAACCTTTAATTTTATACCCAATTAAGCTTGGTTCAGCATCTGCTGAATATAGTAAAGGCAATCCCTTGTTTGTTTTATCAAAAGATGATATTTTTTCAATAAATCCCGTTTTGGTTCCATTCAATAGGATAATTCCACCTATATATTGTTTTTTTATCAATGATTTGATCTGTTCGTCAGACTTTCCTAGACGCCCTGCGGCAGGAATTATCATTTGCCCAATTCTTGACGTATCATTTAATGTATTAAATATTGAATCTGTTTTTTGTGCTAAATTTGCGTCATAGATGTAAAAATCTTGAAGTGTATAATTTTGGCTCAGCCCAAATTTTGAAATCAATAGTAAAAGAATAATGTATTTTTTCATAGTACAAAAATAAAAACTCCGACAATTTGTATTATCGGAGTTTAAAAATTTTTAATTGAGAATTATTGACTAATCACTTTTACAATAGTACGTCTATTACGTTGGTGAGCGTCTTCTTTTTCTCGTTTAGTTTTAAGATTATTTATGGCAGCACCGTCAACTTCAGGGTCAGATTCTCCATAACCTTTAGTTTCAATTCTGTCAGCTGATATACCGTGTTCAACTAAGTATTTTTTAGCTACTTCTGCTCTTTTTCTAGACAAGATTAAGTTGTAACCATCCGACCCTCTTCTGTCTGTATGACCTGCTAATTGGATTCTTAAGCCTGGATTGTCTTTCATTATTTTCACTAATTTGTCAAGTTCTTCAACAGATTTGTGTCTTAAATCTGATTTATCAAAACCAAAGTATATGTTTCTAAGCACGAACTCCTTTCCTGTTTCTGGTGGAAATAATTCTAAGTTTATAGTAAGTTCTTTTCCTGAATCGTCTTTAGTTGTTGACACTGTTTTTGATGCAATCGTATAACCTTTTAATGTTGATGAAATTGCATAAGAGCGTCCAGTTTCAACAACAATCATAAATGTACCGTCTTCATTCGCAATTAAGTCTCCTACTTTTTCATTTGATTTAGAATCAATAATTGAAATCTCTGCCATTAATGGCTCTTTTGTTTTACCATCAACTACTGTACCGGTTAGAATTGTAATTTTCTTTTTATCAAAAATGCTTACAATTTCATCTGCTTTAGTTGAATTTAAGTTGTTGTTTGACATTTCAACCGCTGCTAACAATGGGTCTTTTTTAGGACCTAAAAACGTAATTTTATAAATATCTTTTTCTCCGTACCCATCTGCACGGAAAGAAGAGTAGTAAGCATATCTTTCATTTCCTGAAACTACAAAATATACATCATCATCAGGTGTATTAATAGGTGCACCAATGTTTTCAGGTTCAGACCATTCACCAGTTTCGGCATTATATTCAGATTTAAAAATATCTAAACCTCCCATTGTTTTGTGCCCTTCAGACGAGAAATATAATGTTTTATTATCTGGGTGGAAAAACACTCCTTTTTCTTCAAACTCAGTGTTTAAAGTAGGCCCAACATTTTCAGCTTTACCCCATTCTTGTTTTTCATCATCCCATTGTGCGATATAAATATCATGAGCTCCATATCCTCCGGGTTTATCAGACACAAAAAACAATGTTTTCTCATCAAAAGAAAGTGTTGCTGCTGATTCATGATGTTTAGTGTTTATATTATCACCAATATTTTTAGTTTGAATCCAATTCCCATCATCATCTTGCTTAGTGATTAATACATTACCATCTTTACGATTAACGCCATGGTATGTTAATAGACTTTTTCCATCTGGTGCTAAACCTACAGTAGCATCATGTGACTTTGTATTTACAGGAGGCCCAATGTTTTTAGCTTCATTCCACTCTCCTTCATATTCTCTTTCACTAAAATAAATATCTTCATAATTAAACCCTGTTTCATCTGATTCTCCACCGTAAGAATCTGGTCTTCTTGATGTGAAGAACAACACTCTATTGTCAGCAGATATAACTGGACCAAAATCAGGGTATTTACTATTTATCTCGGGCCCTAAATTATCTATCCAAACCCGTTGAGGATTTTTATTTAATTCAAGACCGGTTCTACACTCACTGATTTTTTTATTAATAAAATAGCGTTGTGCTTTGTCTTTTTCGCCTAAAGTTTCTTTATAAGATTGAAACCTTTTAATTGCCTCTTCAAAATTACCATCTAGTTGGTATGCTTGCGCAATATAAAAGTCAACGTCTTCAAATCGCATACCGTCTTCAGTGTTAAACTTATCAGCAAATTCAAGGTACTCTAGCGCTTTAAATTTTTGAGTACTTTGTAAGAAACAAATCCCCATTTTATAACTTAAATCTGCGCTATAATGGTTAAAAGAATCGGCCACTACATAATGCGTTAATGCAAAAGCTAAATCTGAATCACTTCCACTCATATAGTGAATATCACCCATTTTAATTGCTTTTGTCGCTTTCGAAAAGCCTTCTTTGTCGTCTAAAAATGCATCTTTTGCAAATGGAACATCTTTATCTTGTGAAAAAGATAAAATGGAACCAAAAACAATGCAGATTAATAATATAACTTTTTTATTCATGATTTAACGCTTTTATTCGTTACAAGTTGGACTATTCAAATATTCTTCAGCTTTTACTGCACCCATTATAAATGCTTCTTCCCAATCAGAACAAGCTTCATCTGTTTTTCTAAGCATTTCATTTGCAATACCTCTATTAAAATAGGCTTCTGTTTGGGTTGGGTCAACATTAATTGCTTGTGTACATTTTTCAACAGCATTTTCAAACTCTCCTTTATCAATTAAAACTGCTGCTTGATTTGTAAGTACAATTGCACTTTGATTATTTAAAGCAAATGCTTCATCAAAATATTTTTGGGCATTTTCTAAGTCTCCAATTTGGTGGTAATAATTACCTTTAAGAATTAAAAAGTTTATTTTTTCATCTCCTTGTGCATTATTTATGCCTATATCAATATTTTCAATTGCTTTTTCAGAATTACCTAGTTTAACATAAACATTAGCTAAACTTTTATAAATTGAATTATTGTTTTGGTTTAAACTTAGTGCTTTTTCGTAATCAACTTTAGCAGCTTCAAAATCATCTAATCCAAAATTTGCATCACCTCTTACCATATAATAATCTGCATTTGAAGTGTTACTTTTAATAGATTTGTTAATTTGTGAGATTGCACGTTCATGGTTGTGGCGTTTATTTTCTGCTGAGGCTAAATAATAAAAATCATTTTCAGAATTTGCACCAAATATAATTGCTCTGTCTAAATAATACGCACTACTGTCATAATCTCCTGTCATAAAAAATGACTTCCCTATTTGCGAATAAATTGAAGACTGCACTTTATTATACTTCAACGCTTTTTTACTATTGGTTAAAGATTTAGTATATTCTTTATTATTATACTGAATAATTGCCATATTCAAATACGCCTCACTAAAAGTAGGCTCAGCTTTAATACAACTATTATAAAGTGTTAAAGCTTCTTGAGTCTTCCCTTTTTTGTGCTCTTCTTGAGCTTGCTTAAAGATCTTTTTGGCTGCTAACGGATAATTTCTTTGACCAATCACAAGCAATGGCAAAAGAAAAACCATTAATAAAATTTTTTTCATAGCACTTAAATTTTATGCGAATTTACCATAATTTTTTAAAAAACAATATATTATATGCAATTCGAGCATATAAAAGCTCACAATTTAGTGATAAAAGCCGAACTTTTTACTATAAATTGCTGATCAAATCGTAAAAAAGTTTTTTAATCAAAAAAACCCCACCCTATTTAATGTACTAAAAAGGGTGGGGTTTAAAAGTATCTATTGTCCCGTCCTGAAATAGCGATACACTAAAACACAAGTGTAATGAAAACATCAGAAAACAAAGGATATGTAAAACGTACCCAAAAAGATTAAAGATTTTAAAGTAAAGAAGAAACTAATCCAAAATGCAATTAATATATACAATACTAAAAGACCTCATTTTTCTAATCATATGCTCACACCAATACAAATGCACGAACAGAATAAACTTAAAAGAAAACAATACAAAACAAAAAACCTGAACAATGATCTCATTGTTCAGGTTTAATTAATAACTTTAATCATTAAATAATCTGTATCGATTATTTAGGACTAGACACTATTTTAACTTATAAACTCAAAATCTTAAATTCTGTTCTACGATTTTCTTGATGTAATTCTTCTCGTTTTGTTTTAGATTTTTCTTTATAAATTACTGCATCCGAATTAATTGTTTGTGTTTCTCCATATCCTGCAAATTTTAGTCTGTCTTTGGCAATTCCGTGGTCAATTAAATAATCAACCACTGCTTTAGCTCTGTTTTCAGACAGAACTCTATTGTGTTCAGCACTACCTCTTGTGTCTGTGTGTCCTGATAACTCAATTTTCATTGTTGGATTATCGTTCATTAACTTGATTAATCTTTCTAATTCATTAACTGATTCTGGTCTTAAAGTGTATTTATCTAAATCAAAAAAGATGTTACGTAAAACAATAGTTTGACCAATTTCTACTTTCTTTAGATCAACATTTTTCTCATATTGTCTAAATCCACTTTCATTAGGAATTACAAAATTTTCAGAATGAAATAAATAACCATCTTTTTTAACTGCAATACCGTAATTTTTCCCTCCAGGTAGTGACACTAAATATTTTCCTGTTATTGCATCTGAATTAAATTCAGCAATGATTTTATTTTCTTCATTATCAATCAAAACAATTTGTGCTTTTAGTGGTTTTTTTGTTTTTTCATCTCGTATTACGCCTGTTAAAATAGCCATATTACTTCCTTCAAGAATCACTTCAGGCTCTACAAATTTTTCTTTTATAGGCTCAGCTATAGATGCTATTAAATTGTCTTCATTACTTAAAATCGGTAATTTTTCAGGTCCTAAAAATGTAATTAAATAAATGTCTTTTTCGCCATAACCATCCGATTTATATGACGAGTAATACCCATAACGACCATTCCCTGCAACAACTAATTGTACGTCATCATCTGGTGTGTTTAATGGCGGTCCAAAGTTTACCGGTTCTTGCCATTTTCCATCCACTAATTTTGAATAAAATAAATCATATCCACCCATTGTGTTGTGACCTGTTGAAGCAAAGTACATGGTTTCTCCATCAGGGTGAATAAATACACTTCTTTCTTCATAGGGTGTGTTTAAAACGTCTCCAATATTAGTTGCTGGCCCCCATTTTTCTTTTTCTGCATCCCATTCAGAAGTATAAATATCATGCCCTCCAAATCCACCTGGTTTATTAGATGTAAAATACAATATTTTACCATCAAAAGACAATGAAGCATCAGGCTCATGATAATCTTTTGTATTAATATTTTTTCCTAGTCTTATAGGTTTCGACCATGTTCCATCTTCATCCGTTGATATTAAAATATCTCCAGCTCCTTTGTCATCATTATAAACAAATAAAGTATGACCATCTGGTGATAATCCGATTGTGGCATCATGTTGACCTTTTACATTAACCGGTTTGCCCATATTCACTGATTTACTCCAAACACCTTCTGTTCTTTCAGACTCGTATAAATCTTCAAAATAACCTCCAAATGGCGACATTTCTTCTGCTTCTGGTCGTCTTGCAGTAAAAATCATTATACCTTCATCTGTAGATATTACTGGTGCATAATCTGGATATTGTGTGTTAATTGCTGTTCCTAAATTATCAATCCAAACTCTCGCTTTTTGGCTTTCCAACTTTTGACCATTTTTACATTCTTGTACTTTACGTGTTGCCAAAATTTTTAAATCAATCAATTCTGCTGTGGCACGCGTTCCAAATATATTATATTGATCAATTGCTTCTTGCCATTTTCCTTCAAGATGGTATGCTACTCCGAGATAAAAATTTACATCAGGCGATACAGTAGGTTTTAATTTGTATGCTTTTTCGATAAACGTTTTCATTTTAAATTTATCGAAATTATAATAACAAATTCCTATTTTATAATTCAAATCTGCGCTATTTGGGTTGAATTTATTGGCCTTTAGATATTCATTTACAGCAGCTCGATAATCTGCCGGATATCCCATCATTAAGTCATCACCTTCACTTATGTGACCCAATGCCTCTTTAAATTCAGATTTTTGTTCTTTGAAAAGTTTCTTGTCAAAAGGTTTATCTTGTGCAAATGACACATTATACGATAAACAAATTATAAGTATGTATAGTATTTTTTTCATGTTGTTAAATAAAATGGTTTTTTAGTTTGAGCTTGTACAAGCTGGACTATTAATATATTTTTCTGCATTTTCAGACCCTAAAATAAAAGCATCTTCCCAATCAGCGCATGCACCTTTTAAATCTTTAAGCATTTCTTTTGCTATCCCTCTATTAAAAAAAGCTTCCATATATTCTGGATATAATTCTAATGCTTTATTACAAGCCGTAATTGCTTCTTTATATTGCTCTAATTTTATATAAACTGAAGCTTTATTGTTGTAAGCAAATGCATAATCGGGCTTTATTGTAATCGCTTTTTTAAAGTCTGCTAAGGCACCTGTATAATTACCACTCTCAAATCTAGCTGTACCTCTGTTATTATATGCTACATGATTGTCAGGTTTTTGTTTGATTGCAGAAGTATAGTATTTATCAGCAGTTGTGTAGTCTCCTTTTTTACGGTAAGCAGAGGCTAAGTTATTATACGCAAAACTTAAACCCTTATCGATATTTATTGCATATTTATAATCGGCGATTGCACCATCAATATCTTCTAATTTTAATTTAGAACTTCCTCTATCATTATAAGCATAGGCATAATCAGATTTAATTGAAATTGCTTTGTCAAATGCTTTTATTGCACTTTCGTAATCTTCCATTTGAAAATATGAAACACCTTCATAATAAGCAGCTTTTTCTAGAGTGGGATCGGCAGTATATGCTTTTTTATAAACTTTAACAGCTTCTTCATAATTTTGTTTACCGTTATAAGCTTGTCCCATCATATAAAATGCCATACCGTTAGATGGGTCAATTTGAGTTGTTTTTTTTAAATCTTTAATTGCGTCATCAAATTTACCTAAATTATGATGTGCTACACCTCTATTATAATTGGCTTGAACATTGTTTTCATCCATTAAAATAACTTCAGTAAATTTTTGAATGGCTTCAATATTTTTACCTGCGTTTAAAAATTTAACACCTTGGTTATAAGTTTCTAATATTTTTGGATTAACTAGCCCTAAAGAATCCATTGTTGCTTGGTCAACTGCTGAACCATTTACGGTATTGTCTTCTTGTGCGTATGAAATTATGTTGATGCCAACAAAAGCAGCAATAATAAGTAGTTTTTTCATCATTTGTTTTCATTTTGTGATTGCTAATTTATGCATTTTAAAGTGATATTACAATTATTGTGCTAATTTTACCTTATGCAAAAATCAATTCTTACAAAAAAATCAATTTCCTTTTTGGAAAAATATTTAAACAATGCTTCACCAACTGGGTTTGAAAAGGAGGGTCAAAAGTTATGGTTAAAATACATTAAACCGTATATTGATGACTATTATGTAGATAACTATGGGAGTGTTGTTGGCATTATTAATCCAAAAGCAAAATACAAAGTTGTGATTGAAGCACATGCGGATGAAATTTCGTGGTTTGTGCATTACATCACCAAAGAAGGTTTTATTTATTTAAGACGAAATGGCGGGTCTGACCATCAAATTGCGCCTTCAAAACGGGTAAACATTCACACAAAAAAAGGAATTGTGACAGCTGTTTTTGGTTGGCCAGCAATTCATACAAGAAAAGCAAATGAAGTACCACCAAAACAAGATAACATATTTTTAGATTGTGGTGCAGACTCAAAAGAGGAGGTTGAAAAAATGGGAATTCATGTAGGTTGTGTTGTAACTTACCCAGATGAATTTATTATTTTAAATGACAATAAATTTGTTGGGAGGGCTTTGGATAATCGTATTGGAGGATTTATGATTGCAGAAGTTGCGCGTTTATTACACGAAAATAAAGATAAATTACCATTTGGTTTGTACATTACCAATGCGGTTCAGGAAGAAGTTGGGTTAAGAGGAGCGCAAATGATTGCTGAACATATTAAACCAAATGTTGCAATTGTAACAGATGTTTGTCATGATACACAAACTCCAATGATAAAAAAGATTGTTCAGGGAGATTTAAAAGGTGGTGATGGACCTGTTTTGACCTATGGACCAGCTGTTCAAAATAATTTATTGGACTTGATTATTAAGTCTGCCAATAAAAACAACATTCCATTTCAACGCGCAGCTGTTTCTAGAGCTACTGGAACAGATACAGATGCCTTTGCTTATTCAAACGCTGGTGTACCTTCTGCTTTAATTTCATTACCATTACGCTATATGCATACAACTGTTGAAATGGCACATAAGCATGATGTTGAGAATTGTATTACATTGATATACGAAAGTTTAAAAAACATTAAAAATAATCAAGATTTTAGGTATTTTAAATAACTTTTTTACAACCATTATGTTATAAAAGTATTTACTGTTAATCTGTTTCACTCAAGTAATCGTGAGCAAATAAATGACGTTCAGTGATTACATGTTCTGTTTTGTGTAGACTACCATTGATAAGTTTGCATCTTTAGTAAATATGAAGTCTAAAATATTAAGCATATTATTGATTGTTTGTAGCACCTCTTTTTCTCAGAAAGACACTACAAATAATAGGGATTCTTGCTGGTTTGTACCCAATATCGTGAGTTATACTTGTGATGTAAATTATGTTGATTATGAATTTATAGTAATGACTAGATGTGCTTTAAAATCATACGAAATTAATGTTTTTAACAGATGGGGAGAACTATTATTTGAATCGAATGATATTGATAAATACTGGAATTCAATAGAAGTTGAAAATGGCACTTATATCTATCAAATAAATGGTAAATATGAAGACAACACCGAATACATTTTTTATGGCATTGTTGTTAAACTCGACTAAACAAGCTCCAAAACTTCATCTACTAAACTTCTGTTGTTCATGAGCCGTGGAATTTTATTTTGACCACCTAACTTCCCTTTTTGTTTCAGCCATTTTTCAAATGTTCCGATTGGTAAACTATTAATAATTGGCATTTGTAGTGATAAATCTCCAGTTCTTTTGGCATCATAATCAGAATTTAATAATTTTAATTCACCATCTAAAATATAGGTAAAAGCCAATAAATCTTCTGGCTCTTTTATAAATTCAATAAGCCATTCATGTCCACCTTTTTTACCGACTTCCATAAAAATTGGTGCTGCCGTAAATTCTTTAATTTGGGCATGTGTTTTTAAGCAAGTTTCGGCAATGGCTTTTTCGGCATTTTCTACAATCAATTCTTCTCCAAAAGCGTTAATAAAACTTTTAGTTCTTCCGCTAATTTTAAATCTATAAGGTGTTTTTGAAGTAAATTTAACCGTATCCCCAATAATATATCGCCATAAACCGGCGTTAGTCGAAATAACTAAGGCATAATTTGTACCTATCTCAACATCTTTTAAGCTGATAACAGTTTTAGATTTAAGTCCATCAAAACAGTTCATTGGAATAAATTCATAAAACACCCCATAATCAAGCATTAATAATAGTTCGTTGATGTTAAAATCATCTTGAATTCCAAAAAAACCTTCAGACGCATTATAGGTTTCAACATAATTCATGTTATCAAATGGTATGAGTTTTTTAAATTGTTCTCTATAAGGGTCAAAACTCACACCACCGTGCATAAATAATTCTAAATTAGGCCAAACTTCACGTAAATTTTGTTTTCCGGTAATTTCTAAAATGCGTTGGCATAATACTAACGTCCAAGAGGGGACACCGGCTAAAATATAAACATCTTCTTTTAGGGTTGATAGAGCTAATTTTTCAATTTTTTCTTCCCACTGACTCATTAGTGCAATTTCTTTTGCAGGTGTGCGTCTTAATTCTGCCCACCAAGGCATATTTTTTAGAATAATTGCCGATAAATCTCCAAAATAGGAATCAGTATTCAAGTAGTTAATTTTTGCTGACCCTCCTAATATTAAATGTTTGCCTTTATAGAGTTTACGGTCGGGAATTTGATTGTAATACAAGCTCAACAAATCCTTACCACCTTTGTAATGGCAATCATATAAACTTTCTTTTGAAACGGGAATGAATTTACTTTTGTGACTCACCGTACCTGACGATTGTGCAAACCATTTCACATCACTATGCCATAATAAATTTTGTTCATTCTTAAACAATCTGTCAATGTATGGTTTTAAGGTTTGGTAATCGTTTAAGGGTACATTTTTATTGAAATCAGTATAAGAACTTATGGATTTGAAATCAAATTTTTCACCAAATTCGGTTGACTTTCCTTTTTCTAATAATTGTTGAAAAACTTCTGATTGAACTTCTAAAGGGTATTTTTTAAAGAGTTCAATTTGATGAATTCTTTTTTTAATAATCCACGAAAAAATGGAATTAAATGGCATAGGTGTAAACTAAAAAAGACTCTTAACGAGTCTTTTACAAATTTTTTAACTGGATTTATCCAAAAAAGACAAATCCAAAAATAGCACTCAATAACACTACAATTAATACTGGTGCTAATACTTCTAAAGTATTGTCAAAGTAAATATATTTTTTTTTGTGCTCGCTCATTTTATTCAATTTTTAGCAAATATATAAAGAATTCGCCTTATTTAAAAGAAACACTCATTATTTTTGAATGCCGTCCATATTCTAACATCAAATACATGGTGTTTTTATTAATGGCAAAACTTTGTTTTGGGTAAAGTACAAAGTTTGTTTTAGTGTCGGTTAACTGGCCTCTTTTTACTATACCATCCGAATTTAAAATGACATAAGTGTGTGCGTTTCGTCTGTTATTAAATAAATCTTTATGGTTAAAATAATCTGTAACGCTTATGGCTTGATTTTTTTCGTTGTCATTGTAAAATAACGCTATTTTATCTCCCAATCCAATCCAAGAAAATGAAGAATAGTAACCAAAATCATTGGTAGAATTTTGAAATTTTGGAACGTGTTCATGCCATTTTAACGCTCCCGTTCTATCAAAATAGCTCACAATAATTGAATTGTAATTATAATGGTCGGTTGTGGTTGTAATGTTGGTTCGTGGGTCATAATTTCGGTCCACGTATTTATAATACATTTCGCCTAATAAATAAAATGATCCATCATTCAACATCACTAAATCTTTTAAATAAAAGTCTTTCAAAAATTTAATTTTGTTGATGTCTTTCACTGATAAAAACTTCTTAAAATCATCAGTCGTCATTTTAGAATAATTGACTTTTTTGGGTTCGTATTTTCCATTTAATCGCATATTAAATGCAGCATTAATTCCAAAATCTCGACTACTATTAACATAGCCACCAATTATTAATTCGTTTTGTTTATTAAGGGCAATGTCGGCTCCATTTATCCATTTTCCTTTTAAACGTAACACCACTTCTTTCATAAAATTAAGTTTTTTATTGTAAATCCAAAGTGTGTATTTGCTCGATAAAATATTTTGATTGCTGTTTGAACTTTTAGAGTAGTTTTTATAACCATAATTACATAGAATAAACGTTTCGTTTTTAAGGTGAATTAGTTTTTCTACCTTAATTTGATGAACGCTATTGGTTGACAATAATTCTTTATTCCAAAGGGTTTTACCATCAAAATCAATAGTTTTTAAATCTAACACTTGCCGATTTGCAACTTTATGTGGGTGATTTTGAAGTACTAAAAATTGTGATTTATCGTTGGCAAGTTTTATTTCAATATCTGTCCGTTCAATTTGTTCTACAGTGTCAATAATTTCAAAGCTTTGTTCAACAAAACCTTCATTAAAAATAAATAATCCAATTAGGGTTTTATTTTCTTTTGTGTTGTCGAATTGAGAAAATAAATAAAATTTAGACTGAATATAAAATAACTCAAGCGGAACACTATAAAATCCTTCAATTGGATTAGAATAAATATTTTTAGATTCCATTAATTGTAAATCATTTTTATAATATTTACGTAAAATAAGCTCGTGTTTTTTTTTGCTGATGTAAGAATAATCAACAGCATAAAGGGCTAGATCATTTTCGCCAATAAAACCATTAAATGCATTTTTTTTATTGTTTGCATACTCTTGACCATAGGTAATTTTTTCAATTTGAGAAAATCCAAAGGTCGATATAAATAAACAAGAAACTAAAATCCAATTTTTCATTACTTCAAAAATAGTGATAAATAATTTCTGTTTTACTTTAAATGTGGAGATTAATTAGATTTTAACTAAATTTGACTTATGAAAATACTTGTTTATTCAGTTTTTTTAATTTCTTTGACTGCATTTTCGCAACAACCAAGTCTTATATTAAAACTGGATTCTACAACTCAAAAATATGGGTATGTGAATGCTGAAAATGAATTTGTAATTCCACCAACTTTTGATGAAGCGTATGAATTTATGAGTCCATACACATCTGTAAAAATTGATACACTTTGGGGGATTATTGATACACTAGGTAAGTTCAAAGTAAAACCAATTTATAATAAAATTTCAGC
>Ga0316209_1002271_pt1 | contig 16019 bp, 16 predicted proteins | sample 6monopyrite_MG_FD_204945 | JGI IMG/M metagenome (GOLD analysis project Ga0316209, IMG submission 204945) | Microbial mat bacterial communities from mineral coupon in-situ incubated in ocean water Damariscotta River, Maine, United States -... | ecosystem: Environmental > Aquatic > Marine >...
TTAGCGTTCTCCGCCTGCAAAGCAGCAATCATCGCCTTCAAAACGGCGGGATTATCAGGCAAGGTTGCGGCTTCATTTGACATGGCACTGGTTACCAAAAACTAAGGTAAAGCGCCATATAAATAAGAAAAATCACGTGGATAAATTATCCAACACGTGCCGGTGGCACGCCCCAATCCGGCCTGCGCCAATCGATCCCTTCCCAGAGCATCGCCAGTTGCGCTGAGGTTAGTCGTGCCGATCCATCCGCTGCATTTGGCCAGGGAAAACGCCCCCGCTCCAGCACCTTGTAATAGAGACAAAAACCCTGACCGTCCCAATACAACAGCTTCAAACGATCACCCCGCCGCCCTCGAAACGCAAATACCGCACCGCTCGTCGGCTTTTGGCGTAGCGCATCCTGCGCCAGTGTCGAGAGGCCGCCAATACCCTTGCGCATGTCCGTCACGCCGCAAGCGAGATAAACCCTAACCCCGGTTCCCGGGCCGATCATGCCGCCTCCACAGCACGGATCACCCGTGTCAGCGCGGCATGGTCCATCATGCTGTCAAAACGCAGGCAGCGCCCACCGGTAAGCAGCAACTCCACTGACGCGGGCGTTGGCTCCGCGGGAACGCTCTGCACTGGCGGTAAATCGATCGCCAGAAAAACCGCGCCAGCCTCCGAAGGCCCGAACCCTTTCTTCTTCAGCTCATGCCGCCAGGCGTAAATCTGCTGGCGTGTTACGTCGTGGCGCTGTGCCACCTGTGTGACTGTAGCCCCATCAACGCCTACCGAACCAACAATCCCAATCTTATCGTCATCGCTCCAACGCCGCCGTCGCTCAAAACCCAAAATATCACCGCGCATTCAAACCTCCACATAAAACACGTCATTAATGACGTCGTTATGCACGTGTCCTAAATCATCAAGACGAAAGCTGGCAGGCGGTGCCAATCGGGCGGTTACGTTTGATGATCTTTTCGTTAGTATTCAACATTGTGGTTTCCTTGTTTTGTGGTTGGTGTGCACCACCATCAAAACGGTAACCATCATCTCGTACAAGAGATGTGCCGCTCCCAATTCAGTTCGCTGAAATGGGGGCGGTGTCAGATAAAGTCTGAACTAATACATGTAAAGAGAATTTATACTAATCTCAAATCACACAGCAAACTCGCGAACTACATTGCCGCAATCAATCACTTACGAGAAAGCATCACGCTTGAAGTAATCTATAATTCTTGTTCCTGACATCGTGCCTTTCTTGTTTCCAAAGTCACCAAACACGTTGTCTGCATATCTCTAGGTTATAGAGCTCGGTATCAAGGGGTCCAATCTTGACTTTAACTCTTTCAGATGGCACTGCCTTATGGCACTGCTTTGATGGCCTTGCACTAAAAAACTGGACAAGAATTAATGGACAATCCGTATATTGGGCTACCAAAATCTGCTTTTTGGAAATCCGCTATTTCGAATGTCAACGCGTTGGAAATGGAGGGGATATATGCACCAAAATTCCCGATTTCCAAATCAATTGACATTTGTGCCGCTGGTAGCTGTTTTGCCCAGCATATCGGACGACAATTTAAAGAACGCGGCTATAGATTTGTTGATCTAGAAAAGCCAATTAGTCTCATGGAAAAAGGTGATTTGAGCCGGTTTGGATATGACATGTATTCGGCGCGCTATGGTAACATCTATTCCATCCGCCAGTTGTTGCAACTTTTCCAGCGCGCCGACGGCAGTTTCAAACCGGAAGAAACCCACTGGGAAACCAATGGCCGATGGTATGATCCTTTTCGCCCGTCAATTGAGCCGAATGGTTTTGCAAGCCTTGCAGAATTGCACATGGATTTGGCGTATCATTTTGGCCAAATAAACCTGCTCTTGAAGTCTTGCAGACTATTTGTTTTTACTTTTGGCCTGACCGAAGGTTGGATCAACAAAAATGACGGGTCCGTTTTACCCACCTGCCCCGGCACAATCGCCGGTAATTTTGACCCCAGCAAATACGAATTTCATAATTTTACCCATAGCGAGGTATTAGCAGACACCGAAGCTTTCATTGAATATGCGCTAGCTATCAATCCCAAAATAAAGTTTCTCTTTACTGTATCTCCTGTTCCGCTAACAGCAACAGCGAGTGGAGCGCATGTTCTGACCGCAACTGTGTATTCAAAATCCGTGTTGCGCGGCGTTTGCGGCGAATTATCCCAAAAATACGATTATGTTGACTATTTCCCGTCATACGAGTTGGTGACGTCGCACCCGATGCGGTCAATGTTTTATAATCCGAATTTGCGATCCGTTTCCTCCAAGGGTGTTGCCCATGTCATGAGCGTGTTTTTTAACGCCATCGGCGAAAACGAGAGCGATGAAAATCAGTCTCCTGCGCCAGACCGCACAGAAAGTGTGGCGGATGACGAAGAGCGAATTCATTGTGACGAGCTTATTCTGGAGGCATTTGGAGAATGAGTGATCTTAAATTATGTGGCCATTCACATTTAGCAGCACTCATTGACGGGTATCGGAGTATCGAGACACGGGAAATCAATATCGACTTTGTCCCTCTGAGCGGCGCGAAATATCGACCAACCAATTTCAGTCGGCTTGAGCCGCGGGGTGTCAAATTCATCCCTGAAATTTATTGCGATAATTTTGAAAAAAGAACAGGTGAAACTCATATAGGTCCTCAACATCTTTGGGGGTTTTGTATGGGCGGCTATCCTTTCCGACTGGACTCCGGCGTTCAGTGGCAAAACTGCCGCCCGTCTCCGCTTTGGGAAGCGGGGAAACGCCCTATCACCTTGGCGCAAATTGATGCCGTCAACGAAGCTGATCAAAAAGCAACCAAGCATTTCGCTCGAAATTTAAAAGATGCCGGTGTAAATTTTTTCTTTATAGCATTGCCACTTTCTGTGCGGAGCTTTCATGAAAATGACACTGAAAGTGATTCAAAAGCGCGTGGGTTTGTTCAAAACCGGGGGCGCCGAAAATTTCAAGAATGGCTTTCAAACGAAGGCATTGATTTCATTGATGTGCCAGAAGAGACTATTGCGGCCGATGGATTTATGAACCCTGAATATATGCGTATAATCAAGCCGAACGGCGCAAAAGATTATAACCACGGCAATGAAAAATACGGCGAATTGATGATTGCAAAAATCTCTAAGTATATCCTTGAGCGCAAAGACAAATAACTTTTGAACCTTGATTAAGGCCCGAAAAATGGCGCTGTTATTTATGCGCAATTGGCAAGAAAACCGGTGATATAAAAATGAGTGCCGATTTGGAAAAAGAAATACCAGCGCAGAGGGTTGCCGTTCTAGTTTCAGGGCAAGTACGTTCTGATAACAGCGACATCGAAAAAATTGCGGAAGCCTGCCAGCAGGTCAATGCAGATGTGTTTCTTTGTGTCTGGCGCAAACGCGGTGCAAAAGGGCTTGGTGGCGGACAGGGGTTGTTGCAACTCGCACGGGCTTTTGGCAACCGCTTCGCTCTCGCAATACCGCGCAACTGGATTGGCGCAAACATGCGCAAAGTATTCCCGGTTAGTGATCATCTGTTCCCTGATCTAGGAAGTATTCAAGCTGAACAAATGGCTGAAATATTTCCCGGCGCGCACATTGAAATCGTCGAGGACCAAGACGATCTTACGATCCCCTATATGGATTCAAACAGTTTGCGCATGCTCTATATGATCAATAAATGCAACGAGATGAAACGCGAGGCTGAGGCACGTGGCGGCTTCACATACGATGTCGTTGCCCGCCACAGGCCCGATGTGAAGATGGATTATACGCGGGCAATTGACCGCTTTAATGCAGACAAGAAAACCGTTTTCCCTAAAAGCGACCTTAAAAATACCGGCCAGTTGCATGATATTTTCTGGGTAGGGAGTTCAGAAGAAGACGATACACTATCCAGATTATATTTCCATGCCAACGCAACACGCAAGGAAGGCTGGAAGGGTATCCATTTTGAACTCCGCGATTGGACCGAAAAGCACAGTATTGATTTGGTCATGTTCAATTGTCTTACAGCAGGTATCAACGATGCTTCATTCAAGAATAATGATATTCAACTCGCTGCAGCGCAGAAATTGCTCGATGCGGTCAGAGACCGAAAGTTAGATATTGAAGCCGCTGGGGGAGATATTTTTTGCGAAACGTTTACACCTGTGTTTGAAGCAATCATGTCTGGGCAGTTTCCGCAGCAATCGACCCTGACAGACAAGCTTGTGGGCGTTCTTAATCAAAACCTGAAGCCCAAACAGTCTTTATTCTTGATTCAAGGATTTTGTTGGCAAATATGTTTCAACGAACAAAGTGACTTGGTTGATCGCTTGGGCGCATTTTTGGCGGCCCAGATCATTGACGGTATAACAAATAATCAAAATGCCGCCGACTGGAGCGCTACAGCATTTCCGCAACTCTTTGCCGAACACGCGCCATCAAAAAAAATCGTTGAACTGCTGTTAAGCAACGGGCCAAAAATACGCACTGAATCTCCGATATCGGAGGCGCTTTTCAACTATATCTCAGATATCGGAAACAAAACGCATGACGATATAAACGCGCTAGCGAGTTCTATGGCGCAAGACATATTGTTCAAGCATCAAAACTGGAAGTGGATTTTTAGCGGTTTAGAAAACGAAAAAGAATTCGGGACCATTATTTTGCTGGCGGAAAGTCAGCTCGATGCTGGGAAATACGTACGTGGGCTCGTGTCCACAGCGATACGTGCTGGCAATCGGGTAAAAGACGATGCTTCGGTTCTACGCATGCTACAAAAATCGACTCATTTGGAAAATACCGCCCAAACCCATACGGAACTAGGGCAGTTTCTTATGCGCTCAGGAAATCTGGAAGATGCCAAAAGGGCTTTTGTGAAAGCATCATCCTTCAAAATTCACTCACCGAGTGTAGAGATCGCCCTCTCCAAACTGTAGATGCGCCGACGCTCCTAATTATCCAACGCTTCTTCCGCACAGTTAATAGCCACGAGCCTCTCCATCTCTTTCAGGTGTTCTTGATGGCTTGTATCCGGCGCCAGCTCCCTTTTGCGGGGGGCGCGCAAATCTCCTTGTGTGTAATGCTCAAGAAACAACCGCATGACATGCTGAACGCCGCGCTCAAGCACAGAGCGGCAATCATTGGCAAAGTATCGGCCACGGTTAAAATCGCCGGTGATGATTTCGAACGAAGGAAAGTATGCAACGTTTTCGAAGCTATTGGATACCATTTCAGCCGCAACTCTCAGGACTGATTTGGAATAGGTTGTCGAAACCAGCACATGGCGGTCTTCCGCGGTTGCGACGAGGGGCACAGGCGAAACCGTAAGGATAACTTTGGCAGCCGGATTGACCCCCTTCAGACGGTCAAGAAAAGCGCTCATGTCGTTGTTGACTTCATCAACAGTCAAGTTGTGAAACGCATAATTGGTATCATCAAACTCACCGGAATCAACGCCCGGGCAAAGCGGAAAAACCGCATTGTCCTTTTTTGACATCCACGTTTCAGTGAGGCCCAGCGTAAAAACAAAGACATTGAGATTTTCAAACATCTTACGAACAGCGGCAAAGTGCTGTTGCCGATCAATCTTGAGTTCTTCTACAGTTGGAAAGCCACTGGGTTGTATCTTTGTACGAAATGGATCAGCAAAACCCCCGCTAGGCATTTTCCAAACATCATCTACAGGTGTAAATTCACCGTAGGCACGATCGAAAAGTTGGAGTAATTGTCGTGACGTGTAAATATTGCCATAGCGCGCCGAATATTCGCTGTAGTTATATTTTTTAGCCATTTCGGGCGTTGCAATGGGATGGGCGGTTTCGGCGATATAGTAATTATAACCAGATCTCTGCAAGTAACGCGCGATGTGTTGGGCAAAGCAGCTTCCGCCCGTGGCAACTTTATCTTCGGGAGAGATTTTGAATGCTGATGTGACGACGGGATCAACCAAATTGGGAGCAACCGAAGAAATCGCGCGCCGCCAAAAGGCATAATCTGGCATCGAAAGATAAGGGTGTGAACTCATTTGGCTTTCTCCAGACCTAGGATGTTGTAAATGAAATTTTCCAGGACAGCCTTACCAAAAACGGCATTGCCGTGTGTAGGGTCTATTTGCCAGTATTCTTCACGCATAAAGCCGTTTTCATCCAAGACATGCTCGGGAATCGACACATATTCAATGTCGTTGGCTGCACAATATTCTTTTGCGAGTTGGCAGAAAAGTCGCCACAATTTATACCTAATATTTCTGGGAGCGACTCCAAGCTCTTCAATCCTGTCTTTGTAGGGTCCTGCATGTTTGATAATATGGGCTTCGCTTGGAATGGGCGTCGGGCATTCAAGTTGAAACACTGGAAGGCCTTCCGGTGCCATATTCCGGATTTTTTCGAGAATGTTTTCCATTTTAACAGTCTGGAACCTCAATTGAGATTTCACAAATTCTTCCGGGATAAGCTCACGTGTCTCGTCAACCATCACGGACTGGTCTTCGGTAAGAAAGAAATCGAATAGTCGCGGATGGTTTATCAGTCCGAGATTATTGTGCTCCTTTCCGTATGCAAGCAGCAACAGGGCATCACATCTCAACAATGAATCCTGGATCACAGTCTCAAGGTGAGGGTCCATCACAAATGGCGGGGGGCCAGATAATGTGGGGCTTTTTTGAATGGCATGGATCTGTAAGAAATCTAACTCAAAGGCATCACTATTAATGCCGTCAACCAAAGGTGCTCCGCCGCGCAATGCATTTACATGGCTGTGCCCAAGTATCACAATTTTTTTAACCATTTGGCGATCCTCCAATCTTTTCATCTTGTGGCAAATATCTGGCGCGCAATCTGGCGGCGCCTTATTTTCCTAGACTCCCCAAGCGCCGCGGGTAAATAAGCCCGAAATCGAAAGGATGCTGAATAATGGCCTTCTCAAGGGCACCGGTAAAGGCCAAAACGATTCGGTTTTTATAGGCCTCGTAGTCGGGATTTTCGGTTTGAGGTTTTAAAATTGTTTCGTGGAAAACCTTTAGTCCGGCTCCTTTAGGGTCACACCCAGCAAAGGCCCAAACGACATCACGATTTGCTTTCCAGGCAACCCAAGCAAAACCGTCAGAAAAAATAATTTTTCGATCAAACACGGCGCCCTCACATTCTAGCTTACCCATTTTTCCATCGACGGCGACAATAACAGAGGTAGATTTCTTGAGATGTTTTACCATCACGATCCGTTGCAGGTTAACATGCTGAGCTGTGCCCAAATTATCCGAGAAAACCGAATACACATGATCACCATGTGCTTCGGTCATTGGCACGACAAATTCACTCCGAAAATTGGAGTGTACGGTCACAATCACCTTTGGTTCTTCAGCAGAAATTTCCAAATCACTAATGTCTGTAGGAATGCGGATTCTGGTAAACATTTGAAAAAGCGATTTGACAAAAAAAATACCCTGATCTCTGTTGTGTCTCAGAATCTTCAATGCTTGGTATAACGAAGTCATCAATTCGCCACACTTGACCAAGCTCACCCATTCCTCGACCGGAGTATTTGGGTCGACTTCGGTTTTCCTGATTAAAAAAGCCGAGTTTTGCACCAGCACCGAAAGCACATCACAAATCCGCTTGCTTGTCAGATTTTCTTTCGATTTTAAGCGCGTTATCACATCATCCCAAGTGTGCACTTCATCAGGGTCGCGTAAGATGCCAAGCGTAAACGCTTTCGCTATCTCAAAAAACTGCGGACCAACCATCGGAATTGTGGAAACAATACGGATCATATCTGCATTTATCTGCTCTAGTCGAGCGTCCGAAAAACCGCCAGAATCTATCAATTCCTGCGCCAAGGTTGGGTCAGTTAAAAAATTGGCCCAAAAGGACAGGTCATCTGGAACCAAAGCAAGTGGTTCCAGAAAAGAATAAATTTCTTCCAGCTTCATATCAGGTCTCACCAATCATGGCTTCTTTTATAATAAATTCGATATTTGGTTTTGAAAGTGTTTGAAATGGCATTTGACACGTTCAAATCGTATAATAATCTGACAAATAGTTCAGGTCCTCTTCGCAAAACTCAACTATTTTATCCATGGTTTTTGGAGATATTTCTTTTGGTGTATTGATTGATCTTTTGGAGGAGTTTGAAGCTTGAACACCCGCTGGTTTACCAAGTCTGTCACTGACATAAGCGCTCAATTCGTCCATCTCTTCCAACTTGAATATTTGGTCAAAGTAGCCAAGATCTAGTCCGAGATGATAGCTAAAAGGGCGCATATGCTCTTTGATAACGGATGCGCAGTCAAAGTATTGATCAATCTCCGAGAAAAAGAGATCAGGATCAGGCTCGAGCGGCAAACCCGCCTCTTCAAGCTTTTTTTGGAATGCCGTTCCTTCGAGCACCAATTTGCGTGCCTTGTCTCGATAAGCCGAAATCGCCCTGTCTATCGGGTTTCTAACAACTGCAATTTTCGCAAAATCGTCAAGGTCTTCAAGCCCAACAGTGTTAAATGGCAAGCTCCTGTATCCTGGATAGCCATGTACTTGCCCAAACCCAATGCGCACGCTGCGCCATTCGACGTGGTTATTGATCTCGTAAAGCATCACTTTAATAGATGTACACGCCACCTTTGGAATGGGGAAAAAAACCAGTTTGGCCGGAAGGCAGGTAATTGACATTGCTATTCTTCTCCTAAATCCGCGAGCGCTACAGTAACCCATTCAGCGCAATCACTAAAGGTTTTTGCTTTCAAAAAAGCCTCGCGCGCGGCTTGTTTATTGTCTGCTGTCACTTGACATGTCCCCAAAAAACCATAGGCAAAGGATGATTGATCGATTGCAGCACCACGGGCTGCGATCTCAATCATCTTTTCAAAACTTTGGGACCTCTTATAAAACTCGGTAACTTGGCTGATTGGCCCACGTGAATAGGCCCCTAGATCGAGCATAGCCTCCACATATGGCACAAACAAGTCAAGCCGACCCTCTGATTTCAAACCAACAGATAGCCACCCGTTGTTCCGGTTAGCTTGCATTAGTCCGATAACAATGGCTTGAACTATATCACCCAATTCTTCCTCGGATTGCTCGCCGGTTTTTGCGATCCAATGAAAAAGTTCGGCGTTTAAGGGGTCAAGATTTTTGAGAGCATATTCCTTGTCGCTTAAGCATGATATGACACCTGACGTCGTAATATCATCTTGAAATAGCTCGGGTAGAAACCCGACACAAGATTCCGCCGTAAATTTGTGACCAATGAGATAGTCTATTGATATCGTGAGTATAAACGAACTAATCCGGTCGCGCGCCTCACGGGAATTATCAATGCTTAAAAACCACCCCTGAGATTGCAGAAGACTCATCACGATATCCGATTTAAGGTCGGATTCTTCAATTAGCTTATATCGCGCCGCAATGGCGCCAGAGGGTAGCTTTTCGCCATTGTGTAAAGCGCTGAAGACTTGCGCAAAGGCGGCGCAAATTTCCTCGCCACCCGCCTTTTCAATGTTGAGCTGCCTAGTTTTAACTGCGTTGACAAAGTTTTGCGACACCAAACCTTGATATTCGGGATCCTCAAAGGAGGCTTGAAGAATACCCTTCGAAACACAATTGAACATTTCAAAGTCGATTTCGTGTTCGTTGACCCACTTTCGTAACTCATCATGAATGCCTAACCAGCCGCCATGTCGCGTTTCATCGGCACGATGGTATAATCCCGTTAGAAGGTCATCCTCGTCAGAATGTGCGACCCAAAAAACATCGTTCAGGAGCCTAACCAGCCGCGCATCCCCCATTGGAAAAATGACTTTGCCGACTGTTCGCAGACGCTCTATCGCTTTGGGGTAATCCAATTGTACATCCGGTCTGTGCCGGATCACGGTATCATATTTTAACTTTAACTCAGCCTCTTTCGACCGCTTCATTTGATTGCATTGTTCGATCATAAACAGCATGCGTAAGCTGTTTGAATCGACAAAGGGGATCGTTAAATCTTGACGCTCCCCAACCACTTGAACATGTGCATTGGGAAATATTTCTTGCAAGCCTGCTTCATCAAACGAACCATTATCGGGAAAGATTAGCTGCTCATCCTCGAAAATTTTACGAATATTTGGCCCAAACCACTGTCTTGGCAACGCCACAGCAAGTCGGCGTCCAAATACACGCCCTAACTGTCTCGGCCCCTGACCTCCGCCAAAGCCCTTGGTACCGCGCTTCCGCCAAACGCAGATGTAGACATCGGCATTGATCTCATCACAAGCTTTGGAGATCGCGCGCAAATCATCATTTGAAGTCCTAATTTGGCCCGAAATAAGAACGGCAACCCGATTGGAATTTTCGTCAGACGTGTGCATCGATTTATCCGATTATGGTAGGGCGCTGGGTCCAGTTCTTCAACATTTGCAAACTGGCATTCTTTCAAGCAAAAACAAGTAGGTAGTCACATCAAATAATGCGGCGCAAAATCTCTTCAAACCTAGGCATTTTCATTGAGGCGTTTTTGGAAAATTTCGATAACCTTTCCGACGTTCTCCATCTCAAGCAGATCTTCGACTTCAAGCTCAACATCCAGCTTGTCTTCAAGGCCAAGTATAATTTCAGCGTTCGCTAGAGAATCCCAACCCTCGATATCCTCGGCAATTGTGGTGTCGAGAATTCTGTCTTTTGGCAGTGAGAAAAAATTCGCGACAAAGTCTTTGACAATTTCGTCAATCTGCAACGCCTCGTCTGATTTGATCATTCGGATCTCCAATTAAAAATTTAACCAACTAAACTTCTGTTGGTCGTCCGCTTTTTGTATAGCTTAAGAAGGTGGGGCGAAACCCCTTTGTAGACCAAAAAACCTCGCCCAATGCGTTTGAATTTACAACGTCCAGCGTTTCTGAACCTACCTTTTTTTCTTTGAACCACCCTAACAATTTGGCGTAAAGCAAGGACGCCAAACCTTGTTGGCGAAAATCACTATCAACAAAAAGATGCGCAACATGCCCGATCTTTTCAGGGTGTGACGTTGCAGGAGATATCCGGATTTGCCCCTCGATAAAAGCCACGGGCAGATCGTTTTCATAGGCAATATATATGGTTCGACTTACGGTTTTAGACCTGTTGTAATTGGCACTCCATCGCTCAAAACCACCTTCAGCAAGCACTGTTATTCCATTTGAATTGTAAAAATGATCATACATTTTTTCAAACAATGCTCTTAGCAAGTCCAAATCTTGCTCGGAGGCAAGTTCAATTCTAAATCTTTCTGACAAGAAATCCATCCATTTTAGCCTACAGGTTTTTACCAAAATTTCTTTCAGCAATTTCGATCAACGCATTCCTGTCGACCTTACCATTTGAATTGTGCGGAAATGAGACGAGCTCAAGGCAGAATTCCGGGATCATATATCGCGGTATCAACGTATTCAGCAATGGCTTGAGTTGGCTGGAATCAACCTTTTTGTCTACGAACGCAACCAAATCGCCATAACTCCCGGGCGCGACACAGTTGATAGGCACAACACTCGCCATTCCACACCCTGTTGACCGCCGAATCGCGAGCTCAACTTCTGCAATTTCAATTCTATTGCCCCTTACTTTTACCTGCCAATCAATTCTTCCCACAAATTCAAAAACGCCGCCTTGCGATATGGCTCCCTTGTCACCGGTTTTATACCATATTTTGCCGTCTAAATCTGGAACCAGTTTGAGCCGGTTTTCTTCTTCATTTTCAAGATACCCTGAAAAAACCTGTGGTCCGGCCAGTTCAATTTCTTGGAATTCTGACAATCGCATATCTAAACCTGAAAGCGGCTTGCCAATTGGAACAATGTGGCCAGCTGTGTCATTTGTTGAAAACCCATGCCAGGAAAACGCAATTGTTGCCTCTGTCGGGCCAAAAATATTGATAACGGGGGCTTGTGGCGCAGCCTTTGACCACGCGATCGCAATATCTGTAGGCAAGGCCTCTCCACAAAAAAATGATCGCTTGAGTGATGGCATATAGTTATTTTTTAGCAAGCCAAGAGAAAATGACCTTGCGGCGCTGGACGGCACTGAAAGCCAATTTTGAACGTTCAACTTTTTTACAAAGCGCGGACCCATCGGGCTTTGGTCCGCAGGAATTGAAACCACACAACCCGAGAGGTTCCACGCCAGCAACATGTCATGAACCGACAAATCAAAATTTAATTCTACTGCCTGAATCCATCTCTCTCCGGCACCCATTTGGAAGGTCGAAATCATTGTGCCAACATAATGATCTACGCTAGCCCGTGCGACAGGCACACCCTTTGGCTCCCCGGTGGAACCCGAGGTAAACATGACATAGAGCAAGTCATCAATTAGGTGCTGTTTCTTGTAACTTGAGAGTCTGCTTGGGCTTTTAACAAGTTTTTTGAAAACGAAAATCCCTTTTTCATTGTCGGAATTATTGAAAACCAGCGCTGTCTTCAGGTATCCTAAATCCGTTATCAAATTTTGGTGCTCGTTTGCCCAGTCACTATCGCAGGCAATAAACTCAGGCATCGTTTGGCGAAGAACACTCGCTATACGGTCTGTATTCCAGCTCTTGTTAACCGGAATATAGGTTGCCCCAACCACAATAGACGAAAAAATCGTCAAATAGGCTGACTTGTTTTTGTCGGATATCAGCGCAATCGTATCACCGAAAGATATTTCCTGCGCCAATGCGCGGTTAAATTCCAGCCCCTCGGCAAAAGTCACAAATTCTCCGTTACACCAAAGCATTTGCGAGTTGGGGTTTGCTTCAGCGGCAGCCATAATATTTTTTCTGACTGACATGTAGGGTGGGTGGGTCATTGATGAGTCGCCTGTGGTAATGTTTTAGCCTATTAGGTCGCGCCTTCAGAAGGTGGCCGTTTCTTGTTCTGTCCAAGGTTCTGGCGCATAGACTCTGGCTTTTGCGCCTTCAACAAATGCTCATATTCAGCCGGCGTTCCGCAAAAGGTCAGTTGGTCAAGCCCGACCAGATTATACCGAATATCGCCACCAGCCGCGATGATGTCATTATACAAAGGGGCAACATACCGCTCGCCACCTGATAGATCTTCTACGGAAACGCTTAAAGCTTTGTCAAAGGCCTTGCAGAAGTCTTTTGCCTTTCGAAAATAGTATAAGCCGCTGGAGCAATACTCGGAAATCCGCTCTTTCTCGGTCACACGAATGACCGAATTATCCGCGCCCGGCTCGACAAACGACCAGTGCTCGCCTTCTGCGATGAAAACTTCCAGATAGCCATCAATTTCATCGGGGTTAAAAATATTTGGCAGCACATAATCAATCTGAAACGTATCAATATTGAAGATGGTGATGGGCGCGTCTTCGTCTATTCCTGCTTCATCAATGGCAATGCGCACGGTTTCGGCCTGCCCGCTGGTAACCTTATTGAGGCAAACCAGCTTCAGGTTGGCTTCTGGTATGCCAAGGCCAAGGCATTTTTCGGTCACGAAACCCGCAATCTCGCTGCCGCCACGAAAAGCAAAAACGAACGTATGATCAGAAAAAAAGCGGCTAAACCCGATGACCGCGTGTTCGAAAACAGTTTTTTCATACAAATCGAGTTGAAATTTGGGAAGCGTGTAACCTGCATTTGCAAACCGGCTACTCAGCCCTCCCATTGGAAAAATGAAATTCACGGTAGCTCCAATGCGCAAATTGACAATCGAAGCGCATTTGCGAAGAGATGCTCTTGCCGTTCTGTTGAATCTGAATGCAAAGGAAGCATCGAAAAAAACAGTAAAGCCGTCATGCTCAATAGCTCAATGCGCCCGATACCAAATGTTTTCAGAGCAGTTTCAAACATCAGCGCTTCCAAGCCATCTGGCAATTGAATGTCTGTTGGCGAAAACTGCCAATCAAAAGAAGTTGGCTTTGTTAAACAGCTACGAGCGTTAATAATATGATCATACGCACCTACGATCGAATGCGACAGCTTGGCCACATCGTATCGGTGATCGCCAAAAAGCGAAGGCGCGCCACCCGCGAGCATCGCACGCGGATCAATGACCGTTACATTTGTTGATCTGAAATCGAAAAACGTATTACCGAAGAAAAAATCGCCATGAAGAAAAGAAATGTCTGCAGGTTCGGTTGGTCGGATATTTGCCAGCAGCAGGTCAACTATCTCCTTTACCGGCGGAAGTTTATGGCCGTTTAAGGAATAGCATGTATCTGGTTGGATATTTTGAGCTTTAAGATACGCTGCCAATCTATTTCGCGTTTTTTCGGCATACATATAATTGAAAAAATCGTCGGAGAATTGCCGAGCCGTTTCGGGAGAACCGGGCTGCGGTTTTTCTTGTCGTGCGATTTTTAGAAATTCAAAGCAACTCCCCAATATCTGGGACCAAACATTACCCGGAAGCTTCCCGAACACGGATAAGTCGCTCAACAACGGTTGGTAGACATATTCCATCCGGTACCCCGCCAAATAATCTCTATCATCCATTCCTAAATATTTGGGCGTAAACAGCTTTAACTCAGTAGGAAGGTTTTTATACCAACCCGCCTCGGCGCGTATTTTATTGGTTTGGGCAGAGGATTTCCGAACCGTTTTCCCATCTGCCTCTATTGAATTGAAAGCACGCGCAACAGAAAAATTGCGCTTTGATTGATAGTAAAGCGACAAGTGCCCAAAATCGAACCAAGTTTCGACCATACATTTTTTAAACGGGATTTGGGCATCGTAAAGATTCAACGCTTCAACAAAATCTGTTGCTTTTTCAAGCGCATCAACAAGCGCATGCGAAACGCTAAACCTGAAATGACCACATAGTATGCGTCGCTCGTTTATCCCATCACCCAAGCCTGCCACGAAGGGTTTTATCGGATTCTCATCCGAGAAATATGACCAATAATGGTGGGCTGGATCATTTTGAAACGATGCTAGATCTTTTGAGTCCGGGCACGGGCCATAGATTAATGTATCCCCAAACAGGATTTCTACACCATTGGCCAGATCAAGAGACCTTAGAACTCTCTGCATCGAGTTTCTCAAACTCAGTTCTTTGGGAACCCGCACCACTTTAAGGCTAAGCGCATCGATTCGAGTCTGGTCAACCTTTGGAACGTCAAAATCCTCTGGCAAGGAAATATAGACATTTCCCTTTGACAGCTTAGCTTGATGCTCAAAAAGCCGCCTTCCTCCTAGTGGTAAAAAAGAGGGGGGTATGGAACCGAATTCGGCAGCCATTTCGTCTCCGATATACGCTCCCGACAGAATAACCAAATCAGTATTATCAGCACGTTCAACCATCAATCAATTCCAGAATCTCTTCGTAACTGAGTTTCAAAAACTCGTTAGGCCGGATCGCTTTATCATCAACATAAAACCCACCATTGCCACACCAAGGCTTGCCAACTCTTATTTCATCATATGGCACCTCATGTTTGGCGAGCCAGTCAATGATAATCGGCACCGTATTTGCGACTATTTTGCCAACATTGTTTTCGTAGGTACGCATATTCCGCGCCGTATGGATCACGATACCAAAGCCCTTGGCCTTGTATTCCCGCAACATATTGATAACATCCAGATTAGGCTCCATATCGGCATACGAAAGCGTGCTGTGAATAGTTATTGTATTATCAAGATCAACGATGATTTGTTTCAATAATTAAGCCCCAGGTCAATTTTTTACCTTGCTGCTTCCAGTTTTGCGGCCCTCAGAGCTCAATAGAAGTAAGCATACCGTTTCTAGCGTGTTTGTGTTTCAAATTGCAAAAGAATTCACCATCGTCCAAGGCTCAGTCGCAAAAAGACTCTCTTGGAAAAAGCTCTTATTTTGACCAAAAGGCGCGCTAAAAAGGCAATCTAAGTTAAAAATGATGGCATGATGTGGGATTTATTGTGGTATATTACAATTTGTAATTATTAATATGTTTTATTTTTAATACCTTAGTAGATTTACATGGCGGACTGTCTCTCCGCCATGTCTGACGTCAGCACCTGAGAGACAGAATTAAGGTTTAATTAACGGAGGATTTCTGGTTCATCGTAACCACCAAGGAGTGAAGATGAACAAGAAATCCGGAACAA
>Ga0316209_1002272_pt1 | contig 15983 bp, 9 predicted proteins | sample 6monopyrite_MG_FD_204945 | JGI IMG/M metagenome (GOLD analysis project Ga0316209, IMG submission 204945) | Microbial mat bacterial communities from mineral coupon in-situ incubated in ocean water Damariscotta River, Maine, United States -... | ecosystem: Environmental > Aquatic > Marine > Coastal...
GTTGATTGTTTGCTGTGCCTTCTACTTCTAACAATTGAAATCCATACGCATTAAACTCAGCATAAACATCATTACCAATTGAAACGATAAACACTGGAAAAATTAATAATAAAGCAATGCTAATGAAAGCTAGAGCTAAGTATATGGTTTGAACGCGTTGTAACATAGGTAATAATTTTGTGCAAAGATAAGACTTTTTTATGGTCTAGTTTCAGTAAGTATATATAAAGAAAACTCTGACTTTTTTTTAAGATTTAATAAATTTAATGTTTCGTTTGAGCCCGGATAACTTTGTACGTTTAATGGGCGACTTTTTAAATAACTCTCTAAATATTTCATCCGTTAACTCTGTCCATTCTGTGTCTTTTAATTTAGGATGCGGATTAAATTCGGATGTGGTGTGTGGTTTTGAAAAACGATTCCAAGGGCATACGTCTTGACAAATATCACAGCCAAACATCCAGCCTTCCATCTGGTTTTTAAATTCTTTTGGAATGATTTCGTCTTTTAATTCAATTGTTAAATAAGAAATGCACTTAGACCCATCAATTACATTTGCTTTAGTTATGGCGTCTGTTGGGCAAGCATCTATGCATTTGGTGCAAGTACCACAATGATTTTCGGTGGGGTTATCGTATTCTAAATCAACATCTAAAACAATTTCACCAACAAAAAAGAAAGACCCTTTTTGTTTAGAGATGAGCATGCCATTTTTACCTTGCCAACCTAATCCAGATCTTTCTGCCCAAGCTTTATCCATGATTGGTGCAGAATCAGTAAAAACACGGGCGTTAATATCCCCAACTTCATCAATAATAAATTTAAGTAAATCTTTTAATTTGTATTTTAAAGCAAAATGATAATCTGTGCCGTAAGCGTACTTTGATATTTTTAGGTCGTTGTCTTTAAACAAGTCTTCTTTTGGGTAGTAATTTAATAAAACAGAAATAACAGATTTTGCGCCATCAACTAATAAACTGGGATTTAGTCGTTTGTCGAAATGATTTTCCATGTACGACATTTCACCATTCATGCCATTTTTTAACCAATTTTCGAGATATGTGGCTTCTTTTTCTAAAAACTCAACTTTTGAAATACCACATGTCATAAAGCCTAATTCAATGGCTTTTTGTTTAATGCGTTGTGTTATTTTTTCTTGTTTTGTCATTGGGTTAGTTAAGTGTTTCTACCAAGTTGATTATAGATTTTTTCATTTTTTAACCACAAAGTTCGCAAAGGTTTACACAAAGTTCACGGAGGGTTTATTGATGCATTTTTATTTATGAGTTATAATTTTCCATTTATTACTCTTCTTATTCCTTGTTTTAATAAAGAAACGTTGAAGTTGATTAATAGTCCTAATTTATAATCTCCAAGTTTTAAATATGTTAGTGTTTGTGCTAAATGAACATCATTAAGTGCTTCTACACTTTTAAGTTCAATAACGACTTTATTCTCTACTAATATATCTATTCGGTAACCGCATTCTAAATGTACACCTTCAAATATCAATGGCATTGCTTTTTGTTTTTGGATTTTTAACCCATCCTGATCTAATTTATAAAATAAACTCTTGATAAGCACTTTCTAATAAACCAGGTCCTAAAGCTTTATGGACTTCTATGGCACAACCAATTATTTTTGATGCAATTTCATTTTCAGTCATAATATTTATTTTATCGAACAAAACCTCTGTGCTCTTTGTGCCTTCTTTGTGAACTTTGTGGTTAAAATCAAAACTCACTAATCCCCAAATAACCCTTGCTGAAAGTTACCTAAGTTTTTGCCTAAATGCCTGTAAGCAGCTTCAGTTACTTTACGACCTCTAGGGGTTCGCATAATATATCCTTCCTGAATTAAAAAAGGCTCATACACTTCTTCAATAGTACCTGCATTTTCACCAACTGCTGTAGCAATAGTAGATAGCCCAACAGGACCGCCATTAAATTTTTCAATAATCACATCTAAAATTCTAATATCCATTTGATCTAAGCCTTTCTTATCTACATTAAGTGCTTCTAAACCGTATTTAGCGATTTCTACATCAATCGTTCCATTTCCTTTTATTTGTGCAAAATCTCGGACTCTGCGTAATAAGGAATTAGCAATTCTAGGTGTGCCCCTACTTCTACCGGCGATTTCAACCGCGGCATCAGGAGTAATTGGTACATTTAATATTTGAGCAGCTCTTTCAACGATTTTGGAAAGGACTTTAGCGGTGTAGTATTCTAAACGACTATTAATACCAAATCGCGCCCTTAAAGGCGCAGTTAATAGTCCCGAACGGGTAGTTGCACCAACTAATGTAAAAGGATTAAGAGAGATTTGTACTGTTCTAGCAGACGGTCCAGAATCAATCATAATATCAATCATAAAGTCTTCCATTGCCGAATATAAATACTCTTCAATAACAGGACTTAACCTGTGAATTTCATCAATAAACAACACATCACCTTCTTCAAGGTTTGTTAATAATCCAGCTAAATCACCCGGTTTATCAAGCACAGGGCCAGTGGTTATTTTAATACCAACGCCTAATTCGTTAGCAATAATGTTTGCCAAAGTTGTTTTTCCTAAACCAGGAGGACCATGCAACAAAACATGATCTAAGGCTTCCTCTCTTAACTTAGCAGCCTCCACAAAAACAGATAAATTATCTAGCACTTTTTTTTGACCAGCAAAATCAGTAAAAGATTTGGGTCTTAACGCTTTGTCTAATTCGTTGTCGTTTGACGATTGTTCGTCTTCTTTATAATCAAATGATTCCAAGGATGTGATTTTTTTATAAAGGTATAAAAATTATTTGTTGTGAATATCAAATTTGTAGATTTGTCATGCTTGGATTAAATAAAAAAACATGAAATTTTGGAGTTTTATAATGATTGGGTGAGTAAACAATCAAAATAGGTTTCCTGTTTTATTCTATTTACTATCTTTACACCAAGAATAAAAACATGCAATTTTCAAAAGTAGTTGGACATCAAAAAGTTAAGGATTTATTAGCTAAAGAAGCTCAGAATGATAGAATTAGTCATGCTCAAATGTTTTTAGGGCCTGAGGGAAGTGGGAAATTACCATTGGCTATTGCATTTTCACAATTTTTACTGTGTGATAATCCAACTAAAAAAGATGCTTGTGGCAAGTGTCCTTCATGTACAAAGGTTGAACACAATGTGCACCCCGATTTGCATTTTGTTTATCCAATTGTTAAATCAAAAGGAATTGTTACTTCTGATGACAGGCGACAAGAATGGAATTTGTTTTTAGAGAAAAACCCATATTTTAACTTGAATATGTGGCAAGATTCTACTGACGAAATGGGCAAAAATGCTCAAATTGGTGTAGATGAAAGTAAACAAATTCTTAAAAAATTATCTTTAAAATCTTATAGCGGTAAATATAAAATAATGATACTTTGGTTACCTGAAAAAATGAATGGTTCAGCCGCCAATAAATTGTTAAAAATATTAGAAGAACCACCCGAAAAAACATTGTTTTTTTTAGTGTGCGATTCTATTGAATCAATTTTACCAACAATTATTTCGAGAACGCAAATCATTAAAATTCCTCAACTCACAAATGATGACATAGTGCCTTTTATTAAAAAAATCTATGGTACAACAGATAAGAATGCATTGTCTATTTCAAATTTAGCTGACGGTAATATTGTGGAAGCTATAAATATGGTTCAAGGCGACCAAGCACACCACATTTATTTTGATATTTTTGTAAAATTGATGCGTGCAGCTTATGCCATTGATGCCTTAAAATTAATGGATGTAGCAGAAGAGTTGGCTAGTTTAGGTAGAGAAAACCAAAAAAACTTTTTAAAATATGGACTTCATATTTTTAGAGAAAGTTTATTGTCAAATTATACAGGAAATCAATTGACTAATTTAAGAGCGGAAGAACAAGCTTTTTTAGAAAAATTTGCAAGATTTATCAATAATCAAAATATTACTGCGTTAACACAAGAATTTAATGACTCTTTTTACCACATTGAACGCAACGCTAACCCAAAAATATTATTTACGGACTTAGTAATTAAATTAACTAAGATGATTAAAAAAGGTGTTTAAAAAAGCCCCCACTAAAAAGTGAAAGGGCTTTAATTTTAAATGTTTAGTCAATTTTGCATTTACCGAGCAATAATTAACTTCATTGTTTTATTTACAGTTTCGGATTGCATGCTAATAAAGTAAATTCCATCAGCAAAGTCGGCTGTGTTAATTTCAATTGTTCCGTTAGTAGTTTGTAATACATTAGCGTAAATCACTTTTCCTTCAAAACTCATTATGCGTAGAGTAATTGAATTATTTGTGGTTAATTCATAGTTTACAAATACATTGTTTTGAGCTGGGTTTGGGTAAATTGATAAAATTAATCGATCATTTTCAACAATTCCAACCGTACTATTATTGTTAATTATTTCGTATTCAAAATTTAATGTACAACCAGAATTACTTGTTACCGTTACAGTATAAATTCCCGCAGTTAATCCACTAATATCCTCAGTTGTTTCTCCTGTTGACCAGCTATATGTATATGGTCCATCACCAAATCCTGTTTCAATAATTGTTAAGTCAATAGCACCATCAGTACAAGTTGGGCATGTAGATTCAGTTAAAACATCAGTAACCGAGAATGTTGCATCATTTTCAACTGTAAAGTTTAAAGTTGTTGCACATCCATCTGCATTATCAGTCACCGTGACAGCATAATTTCCGGCAGACAGTCCAACTAAATCTTCAGTAGATGCCCCATTTGACCAAGCAAAAGTGTAGTTTCCAGACCCTCCTGTTGCTGTAATGTTAATTGCTCCTGCACCATCTGTACAATTTTCATTTGTAGTTCCACCAACAACGGTTAAACCAGTCGTTGTATTTAAAATATCTACAGTAACGGTTGTGATACATGACGTTGTATTATTTGTAATTGTACAGGTATAAGTTCCGGCAGACAATCCTGTTAAGTCCTCAGAAGATGCCCCATTAGACCATGCATAGGTGATGTTGGTAGAGCCAGAAACCGTTAAATCAATTGAACCTGTTCCATCATTACAATTTTCATTTGTAAATGCTTCTAAAACTGTTAAATCAGAATTGTTTGCTATCTCAACAGACACATCTTGAGAACAACCAAAAGCATTGGATACTGTTACGGTATAAATTCCAGCAGACAAGCTTGCAATATCTTGCGTCACTTCACCGTTTGACCATGCATAAGTATATGCGCCAAATCCACCTGTTACATCAATATCAATTGAACCAGCAGTATCTCCACAATTTTCATTTGTAAAAGACAATACAGACACATTGAAGGTTGATGTGCTTTGAACAGTAAATGCAGTATTAAGTTGACATCCATCTGACACATCCGTTACGGTAACATTATAATTTCCAGCTGTTAAGTTAGTTATGTTTTGAGTTGTTTCACCATTAGACCATACATAAGTATAATTTCCTGATCCACCGTTAACAGTTAAAGTTATATCTCCATCTGCATTTCCACAATTTTCGTCAGTTACTACACCCGTTGCTGTAACACCAGTGGTAATATTTAAAATATCAACCGAAATAACTTGCATACAGTTGGTAGCTGTATTGACAACGGTACATTCATACGTTCCTGCTGAAAGACCAGTTAAATCTTCAGTTGTTTGCCCTGTTGACCATGTATAAGTTAACGCTGTTCCTCCTGTTACTGTTAAATCAATTGCACCAGATCCATCTCCGCAATTTTCATTTGTTACTAGAGATGTTACAGTAATGTCGGATAAATTAGTAATAGTAAATGATTGTTGATCGCTACAATTATTATCTACATCAATAATTGTAACTGTATAAGTTCCTGAAGATAAACCAGTGATGTCTTGTGTTGTTTCTCCGTTATCCCAAGCGTAGGTGAAGTTTGTTCCAGAACCTGTAACATCAATGTCGATTGCACCATTAGATTGCCCACAATTTTCGTCTGTTGCCAAAATTAAAGTTGTTGTGAAAGTGACTTGATTTCCAACGGTTATAGATGAATCAACAGTACAGCCGTTGTCGTCATCAGTACTAATTACATAAGTATTTGGATTAAGATTAAAGAACGTACCTGGAGGACCAAAACCTTGAGGCGTTCCATCAATATAGTATGTTAAACCTGTTCCGCCTTCTACTGTAACATCAATTTGCCCATTTCCTTGGTTACAATTGTCGTCAGTTACTGTGACATTTGAGAATGTTAATGCAGAAGGTGTATTACCTACAGTATAAGTTTCGGATAACAAACAACCAACAGCATCAGTAATAATTAAATCATAAGTGCCAGCCGACAATCCATTTATACCAGTTGTGTTATTTGGGGGAGAAGGACATGAACCTGTGTAAGTGTAAATTGTACCAGGTGTTGGTGCAGTTCCTTGTATGTGTGTATAAATTATTGTTCCTGAAGGGTCAATTAATTCAAACCCGACTTCATTGTCAAAATTACCTTGATTCCAAACCAACTCTACATTTGAACCTGAACAAACTTGGAATATTTCAGTATTAGCACCACCGCCATTTACTGTAAAATCTCCAATAGAAGTTCCATCAATTAAAACAGTGATAAATGCTCCATTCCAAGAGTTACCTTGATCTGTCATATCTAATGTGTAATCACAACAAGTAGATGGGGTTGCCCCTGTCCAACTGTACGTAAATGGACTGATTCCGCCACCAACAGTTACGTCAACTGCACCTTGCCCATTTCCACATAATTCATTTGTAATAGTTGGTGTTGTTGTGATTCCGCCACCAGCGTCAGTAATTGTTCCCGAATAATTAATTGAACATCCTAAATTATCAGTAATTACACAATTATATGTTCCGGCAGATAAACCGGATAAATCTTCAGTTGTTGCGCCATTGTCCCATGCAAAAGTATAAGGCGTTGCACCTCCAGTAATTGTTAAATCAATAAAACCAGAAGCATTTCCGCAATTTTCATTTTGAACAGTTACATTTCCAATGGCTAATGTTCCTGAAATGTTATTTACGGTTGAATTTAATACCACCGAACATCCATTTGCCTCTGTTACAGTTACTGAATACGTTCCTGCCGAAAGTCCAGACAAATCTTCAGTTGTCGTCCCGTTATCCCAGCTATAAGTATAAGGTGTTGCGCCACCAGTTACGGTAATGTCAACTGCACCTGTGCCATCTCCACAATTTTCATCTGTGGTTGAAGTTACACTTGCAGTAAACCCTCCTGATATGTTAGTGACAGTTGATGTTTGATTGATTGTACATCCATTTGCATCTTGAATGGTTAGGGTGTAGTTTCCACCATTTAATCCCGATAAATCTTCAGTTGATGCACCATTATCCCAATTAAATGTGAGCGGAGAAATACCACCAACAGTTGTTACATCAATTGCACCTGTTCCATCTCCACAATTTTCGTCTGTTACAGTTGTATTTGTAATGGCTAATCCATTTGTATTATTCCCAACTGTATAAGCATCTGTGAATGTGCATCCACCAGCATCAGTTATTGAAATAGTATAAGTGCCAGCTGTAAGATTTGTTAAATCTTCAGTTGTTGTGCCATTGTCCCAATTAAATGCATAAGGTGTTGTTCCACCAGATACTGTGATGTTGATTGCACCAGCAGCATCTCCACAAATTTCATCCGAAACAATATTTGAAGGAATTGAAATTCCGTCACCAGTAATTGTTGCAGATGTTGATGTTATACAACCGGCATTATCCGTTAAGTTAAGTGTGTAAACACCCGCAGATAATCCCGTTAAATCTTCAGTTGTTGCACCATTATTCCAAGCAAATGAATAAGGCGTATTACCCCCAGTTACAGTAATGTTTACTGCGCCAGTTCCATCTCCACAATTCTCATTTGTTGGTATTGTTGCCGTAATATTTAGAGTGCCAGGGTTGTTTGTTACAGATTCTGTATAATTAAATGTACATCCGTTTGCATCAACAATTGTTAAAACATAATCTCCAGCGGTTAAACTTGTAATATCTTCAGTTGTTGCACCATTGTCCCACGATAAATTATAAGGCGTAGAACCACCTGTTATTGTTACGTCAATAGCACCTGTACCATTACCACAAACCTCATCAGTTAATGATGCAGTTGTAACAGCAATGTCGCTAGCAGTGTTAAAAACAGTTTTGTCTCCAGTAGCAACTTGACATCCATCAGCATCTGTGATTGTAGCACTATATGTACCAGCAGATAATCCTGTTAAATCTTCAGTTGTTGCAGTGTTAGACCAAGCAAAAATATAAGGTAATGTTCCGCCACCAACTGTAATATCAATTGCTCCAGCACCATTACTACAGTCTTCATTTGTAACGGTTACATTATTTAAAGATAAAGTTCCAGCTGAATTTGAAATGGTATAATCGTTAGATGTTAATTGACAACCAACACCATCCGTAATAATAACTGAATATGTTCCGGCAGAAATGTTATTTAAGTCTTCTGTTGTTGCACCATTTGACCAAGCGTAAGTATATGGAAGCGTACCACCAGTTACTGTAATGTTAACAGCACCAAGTCCATTACCACAAGTTTCGTTTAATGTTCCGGCAGTTTCAGCTAAAGTTCCAGTATTGTTTCCAACTGTAAATGTCTGAGTCAGTTGACAACCTACATTGTCGATTACAGTTACAGTATAAGTTCCGGCTATTAAGTTTGTAATATCTTCAGTTGTTTGACCTGAATTCCAAGTAAATTGGTAAGGAGAAGTTCCTCCTGTAATGGTTAAGTCTATGCTTCCATTCCCATTTCCACAATTGTCATTACTTACTATATTTGATGAGATTACTAAGGTTCCTGTATTATTTCCAACTGTAATATCTTGAGAAACCGAACATTGATTTGCATCTGAAACAGTCACTGTATAGATTCCGGCAGAAACATTGTTTAAATCTTCAGTCGTTGCACCATTTGACCACGATACAGTGTAAGGATTTGTAGCATCTGTAACGCTGATGTTAATTGTACCGGTTGCATCTCCACAATTTTCGTCAGTAACTGAATTTGTTACGACAGCTAAATAACAATAAGCTGAACAATTAGACACATCATTAACAATTGTAAAAGTATTTGTTGCCGAACACGAATTGGCATCAGTTACTGTTACATTATAGTCACCAGCTTGTAAACTCGCAATGTTTTGAGACGTTGCACCATTATCCCAAACATATCCATAGGATCCAGAACCTCCACTAACAGAGATATTTATTTCTCCGTTTTGTTGACCACAAAACTCGTTAGCAGATGTTGCCAAATTAATATCGATTGCAGGTAAAGTTCCAACAACAATATCTTCTGTATAAGAACAACTATTAGCGTCTAAAACAGTGATTGTATATGTTCCTGCAGTTAAGTTAGTAATATCTTCAGTCGATTGACCAGAATTCCATGTAAACTGATAAGGAGAAGTTCCTCCACTAGTTGTTACATCAATAGCGCCATTTGATCCTCCGACACAATTGACTTGAGTAATATTTGTCGAGATATTAATTGAACTGATGTTGTTCAAGTTAAATGACATAGAGTCGGTACATCCGTTTGCATCAGATACAAAAACTTGATATGTTCCGGCTGTTAACCCTGTAACATCTTCAGTTGTTGCACCATTAGACCAAGCAAAAGTATATGGAGGATAATCTCCAGTCACAGAAAGGTTAATTTCACCATCAGCCCCGCCACAATTTGCTTGTGTTACAAAACCATTAATCACAATTTCGTTAGGTTCGGTAATTGTGACTAAAGTATCTGGTAAACCAGAAGTTAATGCAATATTCCATTCAAAAATATAACCATTATCTAAATTATATTGATCAGTCACTTCAATGATCCAATTTCCATTCATGGTTGCTCCAACTAAATTTGTTAGAGGACCAAAAGAGGCATAAGAACCAGCTGGTAAATAATTGTCTGTATAATTATTTCCTTGTGCATCTGTATAATTTCTAGTATAATTGTTTGACTCAGCTACCATTGTTCCATAATTAGGCGTCATATTCCAACAATATTCGTAACCAGTTCCAGGGTCTGTTGAAGTAGAACTTGCCTGTCCATCAACTGGTGCAGTTGCAATAGGTTCACCTAAATCACAAGATCCGCCACCGTTAAATTCTTTTAATATTACTTCTTCTCCAGACGGGGAAATAATTTTGATTTGTAAATCTCCCAAATATGAATGTTCCATAGTTGCACAGACTTGTTGCACTTGAGAAATATTATTAATTGTTTCGCCTGTATTAAAACCAGAAATGGCTAAATCAGAAGTATAAGAAACGCCAGAACCATCAGGTAAAAAGGTTTGACCGGCATTATATAGACCACCTATTACAAGGGCCTCTGCTTTACAGCCATAAATGTCATAAACTTGTACCGAATATTGCCCAGCATCTAAACCGGTAATTGGGTTTGATGAATACTGGGTTAATGTTCCATTTCCGGCATCAGTTGTAACGTAATACGTATAGGGAGGAAATCCACCAGAAGCATTAACGTTAATTTCGCCGGTACTATTATCAAAACAAGTTAAATTTGTTTCAGTTAAATCAAATTGAATAGGTTGTGCATCATTAATAAATAACCAAGCTGTATCGACAGGTGCACATAAAGTTGGTTGAAAAATCAAATAAATATCCTCTTGACCTTCAGTAAAACCATCAGAAATCGAATTAATTACGATTGTAGCAGATGTTTGACCAGCAGGGATTATTACCAGTGTGTCTATTTGCAAATAATCAATTCCATTAGTTGCCGAACCGCCAATTTGATATGAAATTTGTGTGTCGGTAGCAGAAGGATTATCTAAACTAATGGTAAAACTAGCAGGAATACACCCTTCAAGTGCTATGTTATCTCCATTTACGGTTTGTGTATTGATATCAACTACACCTTGAATAAAGCTATTTTCCAATAAAAATACAGATGAATTAAAAACACCATCACCAGCATCAGCAATTACCAATTTCATGGTATAAGTGTTACATGGGAGTAAATTTTGTCGTTCTGCAGTAAGGACTGTTGTCCAAGCATCATACTGTACAGTTGCGCCTCCAGCATTATCAATATAATATTGATTGTTAGTAATGGCATTAATATTATTAATTGTTACAGGATTTGTTGTTCCTGGAACAAGGGCAATATTTTCTTCTCCAGTGATACCGGGTCCACTAATAAAAAATGCAAATACATCATTAAAAGCCGAACTATTTGGCGGTGCATATTCTGGATATTCTTCAGATGCAAAAATATATTGAAATTGAATAAAATCTGATTGTACGGCAAAGTCAAATTGAAGTGTTATGGCATCTTGTGTAGCAACACCGGCTAAACCATCCATTTGAGCAGTTCCTCCTGTTCCTAAATTGTCACCAGTACCAGCTGTATTATTAGGACCAGGTGCATTATTCACATCTCCAGATGACAAAATTACACCACTATTCATCCCAATGTTAGAATTTGCGCCATTAAAAGAACCTGACGCTTGAGCTGAACCGGAAAGTGTGGCATTAGAAATGACAACATTAGGTCCTGCTAAAATTTGTGCCAATTGCGTTGCGGTTAGACCATTGTTTACAGTTAATTGATTATGCCCTAAAAAAGGGACAAATAATAAAACAATAAACAGCCAAAAATGAGTTGATTTTTTCATGATTTTAATAGATTTTTATAAAATACTGGCTTCAAGTTACAAAAGTTGCATGAATAAACAAGTTTTTATCGACTGATTTTTATCAGACTATTAGAAACCTAACTCGTATTAAATAGAAAAACCACCTATAAATATAGATGGTTTTTAATCAATGTAGGATTAAATTTATTTAACAAAAGCTAGAGGGTTTTTTAAGTTTTCAAATTTAACGAGATGCATTTTTAATGAACCTACTTGAATTTTTGCTTTAGCTACAATTGGAATTTTATTTTCATCATCTGTTATCCAAATGGTTAAATCGTCTTCAGTTTTAAAAATTCGTCCTTCTTGTACAACAGGGGCAAATTTATGACATCTTACTTTTCCTCTTCTTGTTTTAACAATTTCTTTTCCTTTGTATTTAATTTTAGTAGGATATAATTCATCATCTAAAAATATATTTACGCCATAAACATCACCTACTTTTGCATTGTCATAATTTAATGTTCTTGCATAGTAAAAAGCAGAAATCATATCTTGTACCATATTTGGAACTCCGAATTTTTTACCTTTTCCGTTATCCACAACTTTTTTATGTTGGTAAAATGTGTAATCTTGATTAATGATGTACCCTCCTTCATTAACACGTCTTACAAATAACCAAGGAAACATGCCTTCTTTATCCATATACGATTCATAAATGTCGTTTACTTTATAAAACCATTCAAAAGCCGAAATTGTTTTACCAACTCCTCTTACCTTCCATAATTCTCTACCTCTTACTTTTTTTGATGTTTTGTCAACAGTTAATACTGCTTCACCCGCATCCATAAAACCATAAGAAAGTCTATATGTTAATTTTTCTCCAGGCGCAAAAGCTTGATTTTTTACTTTTTGGAAGTTATCGGTTGAATTTGCGTCTTCCAAATTTTCGATATCGTTGGCAAAAGTATAATTGAAACTTAATACTAAACTTAAAATTAATAACTTTTTCATATTCTAAAATTTTGGTTCAGTTAGAGTTAAACAAAATCAATGCCAAAATTATTTATTTGTTGGTTTTGTTGAGTTAAATTGGGTTATTCAAAAATAAATTTTGAATAACCCAATAAATTTCGTACATTGTACGCAGAGTAAGTAGTTTTTTTCATTTCAAGTCAAAAGAGTTCAATCCCAAATTGAACTCTTTTGCATTTATTGCAAAACGAAATCTTCTATTTCTTGCTTAACTACACGTAAAGAAATATCTAAAGGTTGGGTTCTATCCGAAATATTTTTTTCTTCAATGATTTTTACTTGATTTCCAAGTGGTTGCCACCGACCAAAATGTAGTGGTCTTTTAGGTGTATATAAACCTATTGTTTTTATATTACAAAGCCCAGCAATATGAAGTGGCCCTGTGCTACAGGCTAACAATAAATCGGCATGTGCAATAAATGCTATTAATTCATCTAAAGTCATTTTCCCTGACACGTCAATAATATTATTTTGTTGAGGTAATTTATCTCTAAAATATTTTGATTCAGATTCAGTTCCGGTAAAAAAGATATTAAATTGATTTGAGTTTAAAGCTTTGGCCAAAGCAATAAAATTATCCACACCCCATTCTAAAGCACTACCTTGTGATTTACAATGAAAAATTAAGTTCTTTTTAGCTGTAGAGAGTTGCTCAGATAGTTCATTTTTGAGTTGAGGTAGTTGGTTAAAATTGGCATAAGTTGTCAAGTCGTTTAATGAATAATTTTTAGCTAAATTAAAGTGCTTTAATAATTTAGTATTGAGTTGAGACTCATGCAAATTAGATTTTTTACGTGTAAAATCAACTTTGCAATTTGTGGTTAAAAAATGGTAAAGTCTATGAGATGTGCCTATACGGAATTTGATTTTAGCTTTTTGGGCAAGTCTAGCAATTTCTCTACGTGGAAAAACATGGATAAAAATATCAACATTTTGAGATTTTAGCCAATTTAACCGAGCTTTATCTTCCATTTTTAAGAGTTCTGTCCATTCCCATATTTCATCTACAGATGTACAACAGTTAATAATTGGTTTTGTGTAAGTGTTGCCTAAAAAAATAATTTTTGCTTTTGGAAACTTTTCTTTTAAAATACCCGCTAAAGGTAACGTTAATGCAACGTCACCAATACTGTCTGTTCTGCTAATAACAATTTTTTCTGGGTTTTTAATTTCCATTATTTAGTCGTCTTAATTCTTTATATTTTACAATGTTTGATTGAGCAGAAATTTGAGCAATTTTAAACCCCATAAATCCATCTAAAAATCCTAAGTGAATAAAGTACATAGATGTAAATCTAGCCAAAGCACTTAAATATGGTTTTAAAACAGTTGTTTTTTTGCCACTATTATTCATTTTTTGTGCTGTTAAAAATGAGTACTTATCAGCACGTTCTCGGTGTTCTTTAAAATTATAATAAGTGTAATGTTCAAGATGCCCTTTTAATTCAACCTCAGGCAAAGATTTTGAAAACTTTAATTCTTCATGCACATATTCTCCTTCCCATTTGGCGATAGATTTCGGGAATATTCTTATTTTTTTGTCGGGATACCATGTAGAGTGTTTAATCCATTTACCACAATAATTAACGAGTCTATTTACAATATAAACCCCATTAAAATCAGTTTTTTTAAGGTTTAGAATTTCTTTTTCCAAATCGGAATTTACAGCTTCATCAGCATCTAACGAAAAAATTGTATTGAATTGAGCTAAACTGTTTGCATGATTTTTTTGATCAGAATAGCCAGTCCATTTGCGTTGGTGAAAATTTACATTATGCGCTTTACAAATGTTTGGTGTATCGTCAGTCGAAAAACTATCTACCACAATAATTTCGTCTGCAATGTTTTTAACAGATAAAATTGCTCTTTCAATATTTCGAGCTTCATTAAAGGTGATGATGACAACGGATAATTTATTCACGGGTTAAAGATAGTAATTTGAAAGTATATAGTAGAGAGAGAAAAGTTAAAATGCATTTGTCTCGAAATTTATTTATAACTTTCTATTGTAAAATCAGAATAATCCACAATTTCTTTTGTGTTTCCGTTCCAAAAATAGGCTTCAAATGAAGTAATAGCTAAATCAAATTCTATCAAATATTCCATTTGAGTTTTTGTATTTAGAACCATAAAATCTTTTAGATAAATCACTTTAGATTGTGAGCTTTCTTCAATTGTTGTCAGTACAAATCTTGACTCTAATATTTCGGTTTGGGCTAAAGCATTAAAGCTTATTACAATTTTATGGGTTGATTGACCTAATTTCACTAAAAAGATTGGAGAGTAGGTTTCTAAATCGTTGGTTTGAATAAAGTATTTCTCCTCTGTTTGTTTTGGTACTCCATTTGTTATAAAGTCATCAATTGGGTTAAATGAAACCTCTTTTTGCTCTATCAATTTCCATTCTGATTTTTCATACACTTTGGCTTTTCGGGTTAAACTTAAAAAATTATCCCAATAGATTTCCTCAGTTGGAGACCCCATAGGGTATATTCCATTTTTTATTTGATAGGCTTGAACCACATTTAATCCTACTAATAAAATAAATATAATGCTTGTACTTTTTTGAATAATTGGTGTCATTTTTTGAAAGGCAAACAACATTAAAAACCCTAATAAAATGTAATGGTCAATCATTACTCTTTGCCCCATTCCAGCACCGTAGTACCAACACCACCAAGAACTAAAAATATATATAGAAACAGCATAAAAAACGAAAATTAGAGCTGTTTTTAAACGATTAGTTAAGCCTAAATAAATCAGTCCACCACTTAAAATTAACAATGCAACGGGTGTATATGTAAACCAACCTTTTGTGTAAGAAAATAAAAAGTTTAAAATTTCGGGGTTCGAAAAATCAAATCCTTCATCTCCATAAGAATATACAACCCAATTTCCAGTTTGCCAATACCATAATAAAAAGGGAATGCTTCCTATAATTAATGTGAGTGTACTTAAAATTATAAAGTTTTTAGGCTTAAAAATTTGTTTAAATAAATGGGTGTAAAATTGTTTTTGATTGATAAAAACAGGAATGAGTAAAAAAACAATAATATTTGTTGGGCGTGTTATACCAATTAATACCAAAAGGGCTATGCTATAATAAAGGTGTTTGTTATTTAATTCTCTTTTATACTTCAACAAGTGATAAATTAAAGCATTTATCATTGCAAAATTGAAGATATGGGTTACTGATTGGTCAACGACAGTGTAGAACAATATATTGGTGCCTACGAGCAGAATAAACAAGCTAAAATAGATGTGTTTATCTTTAAACTTCATCAATCTAAATACTTTTGTGTAATAGATGGCT
>Ga0316209_1002274_pt1 | contig 15967 bp, 20 predicted proteins | sample 6monopyrite_MG_FD_204945 | JGI IMG/M metagenome (GOLD analysis project Ga0316209, IMG submission 204945) | Microbial mat bacterial communities from mineral coupon in-situ incubated in ocean water Damariscotta River, Maine, United States -... | ecosystem: Environmental > Aquatic > Marine >...
GATGAGTGGCTCGGTGGTCACCAATCAGACCTCAAAATACGCCGACATCGTAGCCAAGGATATTCTCTACAGCTACATCAATGATCTACTCGACATGGTAGTGGCCTCGACTACCAGCAGCACGTTCATGGCTAGCGAGGAAGGCAAGGAATATAAAAAAGGTGTGGCTGAAGCACGTCAACAAATCGCACTGATGAAGTCTGCAAACTTCAACGACCTATCACGCCATGTGGATATGATTCGTGAGACACAACTCTATGAACGGATGTTGGTAGCAAGCATGTCACCCGCTTTAGCCGAAAGTATGCGTTACGCAGGATCGCTTAGATAGCGCAGAAGAGGTAAACAATAATGGGTTCCTGGGATATCTATACCTACGGCGGTGGCGATGTATTGCTACAACTGTTCAATGGTTTGGTGGCGCTATTAGGTGATAACAACTTTCTGGTGTTGCTCAAACTCACCTCGTTGATCACCGTCATCTGGGTCATTATTGAAGCACTGTTTATGAAGCGGCCACTCAGTATTCAGCCTTTTCTCGTGGTCATTCTTGTTTTCTATATCCTGTTCATTCCTAGAGTCAATGTCATCATCACGGATCGTATTGATCCTAGTAATAGCGGTGTCGTGGCCAACGTACCTATCGGACTAGGGTTTACTGCATCCATGGCTAGCACCACGGGCGACTGGATGAGCCGTGCATTCGAGACCGTTTTTACCTTGCCCAATGAGTTGCAATATTCCACCAATGGATTGTTGTTTGGTAGCAATTTGTTACGTGCTGCGTCACAATTTGAAATAACCGATAGTCGTTTGGCGGGTAACGTTTCAGAATTCATGCAGCAGTGTGTTTTCTACGACATTCTCACCGGGTTTTATACCTGGGGCGATATCGTTAATGAGCCTGATCTATGGACGATGTTACAAACCACTGCCAATCCGGCTCGTTCGTTTCAGTATCTGGATACTTCAGGCAGTAAGAGCATTCTCACCTGCCCGGCCGGTGCGGCTCTGCTTAATGCAGACTGGACCAATGAAATGACTCAAGCACAATCAGTCTACGGCAGTCGCATGTTTCCCGGTGATCCGTTGGCACAGGCCAAGTTCATGGCCGCATTGCCGGTCTCCTATGCCTACATGAGTAACATTAGCACGACCGCAGCAAACTCCATTCGTCAGAACATGATGGCCAACGCTGTGAAACGCTCCTTAACCCGGTTTGCCGCTCGTGCTGACGCGGGTGCAGCGGCGCAAGATTTAGCTTTGGCTCAAGCAGAGGCACAACGCCGAACCAGTTACTCGGTACTTGGCGAACTGGCTGGTGAGACTCTGCCCTTGCTACGCAATGTTTTTGAGGTGCTGATCTACGGGATGTTTCCTTTTTTCCTGATATTGATGTTCACTCCGGCGGCAGGCAAAGCGCTGATGTTTTACCTCAAGTCACTTTTCTGGTTGCAACTGTGGGCACCTCTCTACGCCTTACTCAACCTAATCATGGTCAGCTACTCCGCCAACACAGGAACAGCGGTGGCAACGTTGGCAACCGGTGGCCAAGAACTAACACTAGCCACGACGACGGCACTGGGGGCCGTCAATGCTGATATCGCGTCTATTGCCAGCTACATGGCCTGGATGATTCCATTGATCTCATGGGGTGTGGTTAATGCCGGTGCGGGTATGTCGATGTCTATGCTCGCTTCAGGTTTAGGTGCCATTACTCAACAAGCCGGTGCCCGTGCGGCGGCAGATGTCTCACAAGGTAATGTCAGCATGGGCAATATGGGGATGTATAACCAAAGTGCGTTTAAGAACGACTTTGCGCCCAGTTACGCGGGTGGTGGCACAATGATAGACAGCCAAGGTACGACCCATACTATGACTCATGCTGGCGGAGATTTTGAGAACTACCAAAAGCACTCATTAGGTGCTAGCTCTACCATTACTAGCGCGATGAAATCAGGGACACAGACACAAGCATCCGAGATGATGGCAGCAACCAGAAATGAATTTGCCGAACACGGCAGCATGATCCAGGCGAGCAATCAAAAGATCGACAGTTTTATGTCGCAAGCCAATAGCAGTGTATCCACCAGTGACTCCTGGCGCTCCGATGAAATGGCGTCAGCACAGAAAGAATATTCCGAAGCACAACGGTTACAAACGAAGTTTGGAGAAGGTCGGGGCTATACCAATCAACAATCAGCAGCAATGCTGGGAACAGCTGCACTTGTAGCTCATGAACCAGAACTCATATCAATGGTATCTCCCGTCGGCCTTAAAGCACAATTGGGACTTGAAGGCAAAAGCTCTGCCCAAGTCAGCCAAGACTTTAAAGAAGCCGTGCAATTCGTGAAAGACAATAATTACGGGGAACAGTGGCGAGAGGCGGAAAGTGCCGTCAACAGCGCGGCGGCACAAGTTTCTCAGGCAACCAACGACAGTAGCGCTAAAGGCGTAACAAGCGCCATAAATGATCAAACCAGCCATGGGGATCGACTCCAAGCCTCATTCCAAGAATCTCAGAGCTGGCAACAAGCCGCCTCCCGAATGAATGAAGAGAGCTTCAGTTTTTCTGCGGATACAAGCGGGGCGATGTTGCAGTTTATGCGATCCAGGCATGATGACAGCCATGTGTCAGAAATGATCGCCCAACACAATCAAGGCGATATTCAAGGTACTCAATTTATCGCAGGAGAAGCTGCTGAATTCGCTAAAACATTTGGTATTGAACTGGCGGGAGTAAAAGAATCACCGCCAGTAGACGGAGTAACCTCTACAGGTCAGCGCTATATGAATGAAGTTTCCGATCAATCCGATGAAATAACAGATGTAGCAAGAGACAATGGTACTACTGTTCGCCAAATGACTACACGTTCAGGGATGCAATCCGATGAGCAGATCAATTCAGATGCTCTCAATCTCGCAGTTGAAACAGATCAGCAGTTCTTGGATGTTGGAGCAAGGATTGATAAAGGAGAAGCTGGATCGACGACTGCGGGGCAAGTAGTCAAAGATAAAACTGAACATCAAACAGCCCCTGAAAACAGTTCGCTTTTAGTTGATGCTATCGGAGATGGTACTGAGAGAGTATTACCTAGCGAGCGTCAAATAGAGGGCATCAAAGATAAGGGGAAAAAATTAATCAATGACTTTTTCGATTAACGCGTAGTGGCTCGGACTCGACCTGGCCGTTTGGGTAATTTGCGTTAGATTTGGCCTAACAGCTATCGGAACCAAAGCAGCCAGTCAGCCAATGACTGCCAAACAGCCGTAGTGTCGCGGAAGCGTTCCTTTGTTACTAGCTACTTTCCCTCTACATTTTAACGGCAGGCAAGCCAAACGAAAGCAAAGCCGCTGCCAGCACAAATGCCGACGACAACCAAAGACACCCCTCTAGCCCTTGTGTTTGATAGACCCAGCCCGACAATACTGTCCCTACCAGCCTGCCACCCGCATTGGCCATGTAATAGAAACCCACATTCATCGCCACCTTGTCGTGATCAGAATAGGCAAGAATGAGATAAGAGTGGACGGCGGAGTTAATCGCGAACACCACCCCAAACAAAATCAGCCCCACGATCAGCACCCAATCGGTAGGCCAACCCTGTTGCAGCCCCAAGGCGATTCCGCCGGGAAATAGCGCAAGAACAAAGGCCGCGATACGTGCGGTATCACCGCTTGGCCCTTGTCCATGATGGCTGCGTTTAATCAACTTAGGGGCGTGGCCTGTACCAAGCCATAACCGATGATCCATACCGCCATGAAGGTGCCAACCAGGGTAAATGACCAGCCCAGCTAAAAATCCTGTTGGCCCTGGCGGAAGGGGAGTTATGTGTCTGCGATAAAGCTACACCCTGGAGTTGGCTCCAGGTCAAGTCCTGTTTTGATATAAATGCGCGGCTGCTCCGTCAACCTGCATAAAAAATTACTTCCGCTTGACTCTGGGCTTGGATACGGCCTTTAACATTCATACCTCAACTGAAATTCAAAATGAGGATCAATCATGCAATCTATTAACAGCGTCCAAAAAACATTGGCTGCACTGGTGTGGACATTGGTGCTGACCGTCGGGCTGACTGCTCAGGCTCATGCAACGGATACGCAACAACCACTGATATTGGAATCATCAAAATCCTTCAGCGATACGGTAGCAGGTATTAAGGCAGTGATTAAGAAAAAAGGACTGGCGATCATTTTCGAGGCCAATCATCAGAATATGATTGCGATGGTGGGCGGTTCAACGACCCCCAGCATCACCATCGGTTTCGCCAAACCGCAGATGGGGCAGAAGCTACTATCGGCTGAACCGCTGGCAGGTATCGAGATGCCCACCCGCATTGCGATACGAGAGCTGGAGAATGGCAAGGTCAACGTCATTTACTACCAGCCCTCTTATCTCTTCTCACATTACAACAACCCCAAACTGAAAAAGCTGGGCGAAAAAATGGACAAAATGGTTGGCATGATCGCCAAGGCCGGCACTCACTAGAATCGGATCATTCCATATGAAACGTTTTGTACAAATGGTGTTAGGGGCTCATTCACTGTTGATATCAGCCATATTCCTCAGCAGTGCTGTACAGGCGAGTGAGACTATGGCGCATGACGGCCTGACGGCTTCCAGTCCACCGGAAGCCTGCCGCTCATGTCACACAACGGTCTACGACAAGTGGAAGGAGTCTTTCCACGCCAAGGCGACGACCAGCCCGGCATTTCGCGGCATGGCGACCCTGTTTAATTTCGGCACGGGACCCCAGTACGCCCGGGAGTGTCTCAACTGCCACGCGACCGATGTCAAATTGAGCGGTGACTACGAGGCCCGTTGGCAAGCGATTATGGACGACAAACCGGATACCCCCGGCGTCACCTGCACCGCCTGCCACGCCATACGAGACGTGAAGAAGGACAATTATGATCTACTCGTCCCGGTCACCATGAAACCGGTCAGGACGCCCTTCCATAATGTAGAGCGTTCACCCTTGTTCAAAAAAGAGGTGATGTGCTCAGGTTGCCACGACTACAACAACTCCCATGCGGTTCAGGGCGACTGGGAACAGGGTGTTGCCTGTTGCACCACCAACCGGGATTTCCGAAAAACCAAAATGGCGAAAGAAGGTGTGAGCTGCCAAACCTGCCACATGGCACCGGGTCTGGATAAAAACCCTGATGCTTGGAAGACCGCGCTCAACTCCCGCAGCAGCCTGAAAGAGCGCCTGTTCCGCTTGGTCAACCTGGATCGCTATGTTGAGAAGGCTCCGTTTAAAGGACACCGTTTTCCCGGCAGCCATGACGCCGGGGTGCTCAAAAGCGCGGTGGAGACGACCTTCGATGTGGAAAAAACAGATAACAGCGCCAGGCTGCGGGTAACAATCAAAAACCTGACCGGCCACTCTATCCCTAATGGATGTCCACCACGGGCAAGAATCTTCCTGCGACTCTGGCTTGAGGATGAAGATGGCTTCGAGATCGACAGTCACGAAGTCGAATACGGCATCAATTTCAAAGATATAAACAGTTTCGAACCCGCCATGGTGGATACCGCTGTAAGCCGGGGGTTTGACCATGTGCTGGGCGCTGAAAAAACTACCGAGGTAGAGGCCCGGCTTGAACTGCCCGATGACGCCAGCCCCGTCACTGCGAAGGCCAGCCTCACCTACGTCTATTTCGTCATGCCACCACCCGAGGCACAAAATCGCATGCAGCAGGGCATTATCAAGCGCATCCAGGCCAGCACACCCGAACAGAAGGATTTTATCCTCAATACCGAAATCCCCGGCCGCATGGCGGCGATGAATCGCCTGGCGAGCGCCTACCCACCGGTACTCATGTGGCACGCCGAACAAACACTCGCGCCATAACTGGAAATTTCGAGATGACAAGAAACATAAGCTTAGCTCTGATCGGTATGATGCTCTGGGGTGCGGCACTCGCTGATGTCCCGGACATTCAGGACTGGATGCATTCTGGCGGCGATGGATCAGAATCTGCGTGGCAGACGAGCGCCCATTTCAAGGCCAAGGTGCGCTGCATCGCCTGTCACGGCCAAGGGGATGAAACAAATGCGTCGCTTGTGTCGGATACACCGCAGCGATGGAGCCAAACCGAAGCCGCACTAATCCAACCAAAGAAACGAGCCGAATACGACAGCCTGTGTCGCCGTTGCCATCAAGACGCTGAAGCCAATTTTCAGCGCACTTTTCACGGCAAACATGCCTCACTGGGCAAGAAAAACATTCCTACCTGTAGCTATTGCCATGTAGGCCATGAGCCGCCCCTGGCATCGAATCACAACGCGCTTCAGTCGAAGACCCTCGGCCGGGTTTGCGCGGGCTGCCACGGCGGCTCGACGGATGCGCAGCGAACACCGATGGCGTTCAACCTTGCAGGCCCCGACACTGGTGCGACACTTTATGGTCATGATCGCTTCGGCATGGGGCCAGTGCGGATTGGTGGTCTCATAAACGCCTTCTATACCCTGCTTATGACAACGGTCGTCGGCTTCGTCCTGTTCTATATTTTTATAGACTTCCCCCTTGCCCGCAAAGAACGTCACTCTCCAGCCCGCAGCGGTGTGAAAGAAAAACGCTTTACGCTGGGCCAACGCCTTCAGCACCTTATATTGGCGGCCTCTTTCATCACGCTGGCGCTAACGGGCTTTGCCATCATGTATGCCGACAGCGCCTATGGCCAGTGGCTGGTATCTGTGGTGGGTGGTGCAGACAACCGCAGTCTGATTCATCGTCTTGCGGCCATGGTGTTTGTGGGTAATGCCCTTATCCATATTTTTTATTATCTGTTTATCTTCCGTGGCCAGCGCACCATGATGCTTTCCCGTCAGGATCTGACACACGCCTGGATGGACATCCGCTTCCGCCTGGGCCAATGTGAAGAGCCAGAGATGAGCGGCAAATACGATTGGATTCAAAAGTTGGAGTACTGGGCGGGAATCATCGGTCTGAATGTGGTGCTGGTCACCGGCTTGCTCATGTGGTTTTTCGAATGGACACTAACCCACATGCCGTACCAGATTCTAAAATACGCCCAATGGATTCACGGCTGGGAAGCGATTCTGGCCACCACGGTGGTACTGATTTTACACGGCTATTCCACACTCCTTAGCCCACGCGTCTTTCCCATGGACTGGAGTTGGATAACAGGGAGAAAGTGATGCACTGTTCACATTGCGACATCGAAATCCTGGAACAACCCTTCGTCGTAGAGGGGGAAATATTCTGCTGTGAACGCTGTTACGGGGCGGCACAAAGGTTAAAATCGGCCCACATCGAGCGCGAGAAAAACACACTTGATCTCATCGGCGCACTGATTCGCGCCCTGGACAGCCGCGAACTCAATACTGCCAACCACTCCCAGCGTGTTGCGCGTTACAGCCATTTTCTGGCCCGCTTGATGGGCGTTCCCGCAGACGAATGTCTGCATATCTGTCGCGGCGCGCTGCTGCACGATATTGGCAAAATCGGCATCCCGGACAACATCTTGCTGAAACCGGACAAACTCACCCCTGGGGAGTGGCAGGTGATGCAGCAACACCCTACCATTGGTAGAGATATCCTCGCAGGTATCGATGACATGACGCAGGCGGCGGAGCTGGTCTACAGCCATCACGAACACTATGATGGCGGTGGTTACCCCCGTGGTTTGGCCTCAGAAGCCATCCCGTTGGGGGCGCGCATTTTCATGGTCGCAGATGCTGTGGACGCCATCACCAACGACCGTCCTTACCACAAGGGGGCATCGTTGAACGTTGCCATCGAACATCTTCAGGATCAGAGCGGTCGCACCTTTGACCCTGCGGTAGTCAACGCCCTGGTTGAACATCAAAATGCTTTCGCGGCCCTCATGGTCAAACTTACCTCACAAGCCTCTATCAGTTTTGACGAATCCGCCCTAGTGAGTGATATACAGACGAGACCTTTGCACGAGAAATAGTTTTCGTTCCAGCACCAACAGTAGGCGCTTTAGGCGAGGCAAAAATGATCGAAAAATCGGACTAGCCCACGGATGGGCGTAGTTAGAACAACGCAGGAGCAGTTGTCGAGGTTACTGGAGTAAATGAGGATTTTGAGATCATTTTTAGCGCAGCCACTCCAAATTTATTGACACCGTACCTACCCACAGAGTTAGACTGTGACCTCGCAGTTAATCCGAACGGGAGTCACCTCCATGCCGCCAGCTCCACTCACCATCGGTCGTCTAGCCAAAGCTGCCGGGGTTAATGTAGAGACGATCCGCTATTACCAGCGAGTGAGCTTACTTACTGAGCCAGTCAAACCATATGATGGGTTTCGGGTCTATCCAGATGAAACCATCGACCGAATACGCTTCATCAAACGCGCCCAGAAACTCGGCTTTAGTTTGCAGGACATTGCCCACCTGTTGGGGCTAGGCGAGGGACATTGCAGCGATGTACGTGAGCAGGCTGAGGCCAAGTTGAACCAGATCGAGGGGCAAATCCAAGACCTGCAGTCCATGCGCAAAACGTTGAAAAAGCTCATTACCCAGTGTGGCACTGGCAATGAAAACGGAAGTTGCCCAATCGTGCAGTCGCTCACGGAAGACAGCGCAAAGAAAAGTGGGGGCAGCCGATGACGACGCTATTTATATATCTTGGGGCTGCATTGGCGGAAATCGCAGGCTGCTTCGCTTTTTGGGCCTGGCTGCGGCTGGACAAATCTATTTTCTGGATCGTACCCGGCGTATTGGCACTTGCCGTGTTCGCCTACTTGCTGACCCGCATCGATGCCGACTTCGCCGGGCGTGCCTATGCCGCTTACGGTGGCATTTACATCGCATCATCCCTGTTGTGGTTATGGGCGGTTGAAGGCGTGCGGGCCGACCGTTGGGATCTCACGGGTGCGGCGATCTGTCTGCTTGGGGCTGCCGTTATCCTGTGGGGGCCAAGAGCGGTTTGATGTGAGGGCTTGACTCCGTATCGGGGTACGGCTGTTAAACTTCCTCGTCTATGAACCATTCTGAGGGAAACGCCATGCGCGCACTCATGTTAATCGCTTCTTTTCTACTGCTCACTGCTTGCGGCGAAGCAACTAACCAGACGCAAGTCGTCGTACCCGAATCGGCACAAAAAGTGAGCCTGGCGGTTAGCAACATGACCTGTTCCACCTGCGGCCCCGCTGTGCGCCGGGCTTTGCAGCAGGTCAACGGTGTCTATAAAGCAACCGTTGATCTAAAAGCGCACACTGCGACTGTCTATTTCGATTCTGGCAAAACCAAAATCCCCACCTTGACCCAAGCCACTACCAACGCCGGTTTTCCTTCGGAAGCGCTGTTGTAAGGAAAGTGTTGTGAAGGAAGAACGAGCAGACAGGCCTGATAAGCGCCAAATGACCGGATATTTCACGGGCCTGTTTGCTCTGCTGACCTGCCCCTGCCACATTCCCATTTACATCATGCTGCTATCGGGCACGGCGGCTGGAACACTGCTTGCAGAGAATCGCTCCGTCGCCCTGGGTCTGTTTTCCATGCTGTTCCTGCTTTTTGTCTTCTCGACAATGCGTCTTTTGAAAAACCGGCAAAGAAACACTTGACTCTGTACTACGGTACGGCACTTAGACTTAATGAAACTGTTAACACTGCGAGGAATAGTGCATGCCCAATCCTGAACAACCCGCTAAAGAGACACTATCCAAAGGCACTTTAATTGCCGGAGTCATTGCCGGTATCACTGCCTCGGCCTGCTGCATCGGACCGCTGGTACTGTTAATGCTGGGCATCAGTGGCAGTTGGATCAGTAACCTGACTGCGCTGGAACCTTATCGTCCCATCTTCATCGGCGTCACGCTGCTGTTTCTGGGGCTGGCCTTTCGCAAGCTCTACCTGGCACCGCAAAGTTGCGCGGTCGATACACCTTGTGCCCAGCCTGCCAATCTGCGCAAACAGCGCGCCCTGTTTTGGTTGGTTACGGCCGTGATCACACTGATGATCGCCTTTCCCTGGTATGCACCTCTGTTTTTAGAATAAAAGGAGAACCATAATGTTCCATTCACTGAGTTTCGCTTTCTTCGTCACCCTTTCTACCCTCGGCCTTGTTTTGCCCGGAGCAGTTTATGCCCAAGAGCAACAAGCATCGCAACAGACCGTCACGCTGCAAGTGGAGAATATGACCTGTGGTTCATGCCCTTTCACCGTCAAAACGGCGCTGAAACAAGTTGATGGCGTCAAGCAAGTGAGTGCCAAGTACGAAGGTCGCGGTGAAGGTTGGGCCAAGATCTCTTTCGATCCAGGCAAAACTAATGTGGAAAGTTTAATCGAGGCCGTGACTAATGCGGGCTATCCGTCGCATCTTTAAATCGGTGAGCGACATGAACGATGCAACAACTCATGACCTCGATAAACTAAGCGATTTTTTTGTCTCCACTTTTCCACAAATGAATCGCGATGAACAGATGTTGGCTCGCGCAATATACCAACAGTTGGCTTTGAGCGATCCACTCTCTTTAGAACGGCTGGCTGTAATAACCAGTCAAGCAGTACACACGATCCAGGAAACACTCGAAAAATGGGGTGGTATTTTTTATAACGATGATGGAGAGATTATCGGTTTCTGGGGCATAGCGACTAGTGAGATGCGCCACCGCATGCAGTTTAACGGCAAGACCAGTTACGCCTGGTGCGCCTGGGATACCCTGTTTATCCCCGAACTGGTGGGGGCAGCGGCCCAGGTCACCTCTATCTGCGCCACTACTGATAAAACAATTTCTCTGACAGTCACACCACAAGGAATTCTTTCAACCCAACCCGATATTTGGCTCTCATTTCTGTTGCCCGACGAAAAAGCCATAGAGGAAAATGTAACCACTAGCTTTTGTCACTTCGTGCATTTTTTCAGTTCAAAAACAGCTGGGGAAACCTGGACAGCTCAGAACGAGGGCACCTTTCTACTCTCCCTTGATGACGCTTTCAACATCGGTAAAAAGGTCAATGCCGCTCGCTATACAGATATTCTATAAAGTGGAGGTAAGTCACCTATGAGCACACTTCACATTGCCATTGTCGGCACCGGATCGGGGGCTTTTTCCGCCGCGATTAAAGCCGCAGAAAATGGTGCACGAGTAACGATGATCGAAGGAGGCGAAGTGATCGGTGGCACCTGCGTCAATATCGGCTGCGTACCGTCGAAGATCCTGATTCGTGGCGCTCACATTGCTCATCTGCAAGGGCACCATAGCGTTGAAGGTATACCGCTGAACAGACCCAAAATTGACCGCCGCGCCATGCTTGCGCAACAACAGGGATGGGTGGGAAAACTGCGCCATGCCAAGTACGAAAGTATTCTGGAGACCAACCCGAATATAAATCTGCTGCGCGGAATAGCCCGCTTCGACACGGCGGACACGCTGATTGTGACGAAAAACGATGGCACCGAGGAAACGGTCAAGGCTGACCGCATACTCGTCGCCACCGGTGCAAAAGCAACCAGTCCAGATATTTCAGGATTGAAAGAGACCCCTTACTGGACTTCCACCGAGGCACTTATTTCGGAAATGATTCCGAAACATTTGATCGTCCTTGGCGGTTCGGTTGTGGCGCTGGAATTGGCCCAGGCCTTCCGTCATCTCGGCAGCGAAGTGACCGTGATCGCCCGCAGCACGCTACTCTCCAGAGAAGATTCAGAGATAGGCACGCAGCTAAAATCGATATTCGAGGACGAAGGCATCCGTGTGCTGAATCAAACCACACCCAAATCGGTCAGCCATGACAATGGCCAGTTCTTTCTAAAAACCGAAGAAGATGACATCCGTGGCGATCAGCTGCTCGTCGCTACCGGCCGCCAAGCCAACACCGCTGCACTGGCGTTGGATAAGGTCGGAATCGAAACAGACCGGCGCGGCAGCATCATCATCGATGACCACATGCGTACTAACGTGCAGCATGTCTATGCTGTCGGGGATTGCACCAACCTGCCACAGTTTGTCTACGTTGCGGCAGCTGCCGGTACTCGTTCAGCAAGAAACATGACGGGCGAGAATGTGGCATTAGATCTATCGGTGATGCCTGCTGTCGTCTTCACCAACCCTCAAGTAGGCAGCGTGGGGCTGAGTGAAGCGCAATCCCTAGAGCAAGGTATTGAAACCGAATCGCGTACTTTAGCTTTGGAAAACGTACCTCGTGCCATCGCCAACTTCGACACCCGTGGATTTATTAAGTTGGTCGCAGAAAAGGAAAGTGGCCGCATCCTGGGTTGCCAGGTACTCGCTGCCGAGGGCGGTGAAATTATTCAAAGCGCAGCGCTGACCATCCGTAACCGCATGACGGTGAGCGATCTTGCCGACCAGCTCTTCCCCTATCTCACCATGGTGGAGGGACTGAAGCTGACTGCGCAGACGTTTAACAAAGATGTCAGTCAACTTTCGTGTTGTGCGGGTTAAGCAGATGGCAACCGACCACCACCTCAATGACTACACGATCTCGCAACTGGCAAAAGATGCCGGGATCAGCACAAGTATGATTCGTTTATATGAGCAGCAAGGTATTCTCTCGCCTGTGAGTCGCACCCCGTGCGGCTACCGGGTCTACGACGAGCAAGCACTCGTTCGTCTACACATTGTTCAGGCTGGAAAAGCAGCAGGGATTCCGGTGGCCGATCTGGTGAAGTTCATGCGCACTGTGGATGACGAATGTCAGACTGCCTGCTGTCATGAAGTAACGCGCCTACAACAGCTCATTGCAACAAAACAATCCGACATATCGCGCTTCAAAGGCTTTATTTCTCGCTTTGTCAGCGATATACCCACCGAGACATAACTTTTAAGAGGAACACTTATGTTTAAACAGATTAGCGGTTCAATCGGTTCTATCTTTGCCAGTATATGCTGCCTTGGGTTTGCTCCCGTATTAGCCGCACTTTCTGCTACCGGACTCGGCTTTGTCATCAGTGATGCCATCCTTATTCCATTATTAGCGTTTTTCCTGAGCCTCGCTCTGTGGGGAATGAAAAGTTCCCAAAAGAAACATGGTAAAACCACCCCTTTCTATGTCGGGGTAGGTGGTGCTATTGCGGCTCTCGTAGGCATTTTAGTCTTTATGCCGGTACACATTATCGGCTTAGTAACCTTGGTCAGCGCATCCATTTGGGACATTGTATTGCTACGCAAATCCCCCTCTTCGTGTGAAGCCACAAATTAATCAAAGGACAAAACCATGAAAAGAACATTGATCGGCTTACTAACAGCCGTTTTTCTCGCGCTAACCTCAACAGGCCTTCTTGCAGCAGAGAGTGCCGCAGACGGAAAAACCATGCTCTTTCATTTGAAGACCAGCCTCAAGCACGATGATGCACAGATCTGTGTTGCCTATAACGAAATTTGGGCGGCGCTGGCCGAAGGGCTGGAGGTTAAAGTTTTAGTGGATGCGGATGCCATCAACACCTTCAAAAAAGGCTGGCGTGGAAAGGACGATATCGAAGACTATAAAATTCCGCAGAATCTGCGCCAGGCATTGGCGGAACAGTTCACTGACAATAAGCTGGACGAAGTGCCCAAAACTTACGGTGAATTATTAAATCTGCTACACGACAAAGGCGCGGAGTTTTACGTCAATAGTTCGTTTCTTGTTGTCGCCAAGATTGAAGATAAACTGGGTACGGTAGAAAACCTTTCGGCTCAATTTTTCAATCCCATCGGCCTGAAAGAGATGTTGCAACTACGTACAAGCGCAGACTATTACATGGTGTATTGAGTGCAATGGTCTTGAAAGAATTCGTTGCTAATATTATTGGATAATTAAAGGTACAAACCATGTCGGACTGTTGTTCTAAAAACAAACAAAAACCCAAACGCCATACCTGCCCAGAAAGCAATAAAGAATATGGAGAAGTGCCTTATAAAACCATCTTGCATCATCTGAAAACGCCGTGGAATTTAGCGTTAAAGGAGCAAGGCTATTATTTCTGTTCTGCCACTGACTGTGATGTTGTCTATTTTGGTGAGGACAACTCAACTATTCACAAAGACCAATTGCGAACGAAGGTTGGCATAAAGGAAACTTCTGATGACGCTCTGATTTGCTATTGTTTTGATATTTCAAGAGCGGCTGCACAGGCCGATAAAAAAATAAAAGCGTTTGTTGTTGAGCAGACTAAAAAATCATTGTGTTCCTGCACGACTCACAACCCATCGGGAAAATGCTGTTTAAAAGATTTTCCTAAATGACGGCGCTAGCCATAACCATTCAACAACACGGCTTTTCACAGTGCTCAATTTCGAATTCAAGGCGCTGATTGCCGAAGCTATTCCGCGACATATGATCGTGCTGGGTGGTTCGGTCATCGCGCTGGAGCTGGCCCAGGCGTTCCGCCATCTCGGAAGCGAAGTGACCGTGATCGCCCGCAGCACGCTACTCTCCAGAGAAGATTCAGAGATAGGTACGCAGCTAAAATCGATATTCGAGGACGAAGGCATCCGTGTGCTGAATCACACCACGCCCAAATCGGTCAGCCATGACAATGGCCAGTTCATTTTAAAAACCGAAGACGATGACATCCGTGGCGATCAGTTGCTTATCGCCACCGGCCGCCAAGCCAACACCGCCGCCCTCGCGCTGGATAAAATCGGTGTTGAAACCGACCGGCGCGGCGCTATTGTCATCGATGACCACATGCGCACCAACGTGGAGAATGTCTACGCCGCCGGGGATTGCACAAATCAACCCCAATTTGTCTACGTTGCCGCTGCGGCCGGTACTCGTGCTGCTAGAAATATGACCGGGGAAGATGTGGCGCTGGATTTTTCGGTGATGCCCGCCGTGGTTTTCACAAACCCTCAAGTAGGCACCGTAGGACTGAACCAAGCGCAGGCGCAGCAACAGGGGATCGAGACCGAAGCACGCACACTGGATTTGGAAAATGTCCCCCGCGCCATCGCCAACTTCGACACCCGTGAATTCATCAAACTGGTGGCGGAAAAAGAGAGCGGCAGGATAGTTGGCTGTCAGGTGCTTGCTGCGGAAGGGGGAGAAATCATTCAGAGCGCGGCACTGGCGATCCGCAACCATATGACGGTCACCAACCTCGCCGACCAGCTCTTCCCCTACCTCACCATGGTGGAGGGATTGAAACTGACCGCGCAGACCTTTAACAAAGATGTCAGCCAGCTTTCGTGCTGTGCGGGTTGAATGCGGGTCATAATAGGAGAACAAAAACATGTTCAAACAGATCTTTGGCTCAATGGGCTCCATCTTCGCCAGCCTATGCTGCCTGGGCTTTGCGCCGGTATTGGCGGCCCTGTCAGCAGCCGGGCTCGGTTTCGTTATCAGCGACGCTATTCTCATTCCGCTACTGGCACTCTTCCTGGGGCTTGCCCTTTGGGGAATGAAAAGCTCCCAACGCAAACACGGTAAAACCACCCCTTTCTATGTCGGTATAGGCGGTGCTATTGCTGCCTTGGTGGGTGTCTTTGTTTTCATTCCCGTGCATGTCATTGGTTTGATCACTCTGGTTGGCGCATCCATCTGGGACATTGTTTTACTGCGTAAACAGCCATCCTCATGCGAAACCACAACCTTATAAACGAGGGAGAGAAAGAGATCGTGCCACAGGACGCCTCCCAGTTTTTTTACAATGTAAGGAGTGCGGCACATTACTCAAACCGAATTCCTGGAACTGCTGTGTTTTTTACTCATTTAGTGACGTGCCTTGCCCACCAATACAGAAGCATAAAGATTGTTGCGGTTAATAGGTATTAGTGTCGGCTTTGTCTATGGTACCGCTGTTCGTACCAACTAACTAAAACGGCGGCTAACAGCACCTAGTCAGACAGACTGCTATTACCGGAAAAGTGTCAGCTCAAGTTTGAGCTACTACAACTGACACTGTTAACACCAAGGGACTTTGTCGTACCTTAACTACCAAGCGATTTTGTCGCAATTAATTACCGAGGGAAATTGACGGATCTATTTAATCAGTGATTTTCTGAATATTCCATTGTGCGTATTC
>Ga0316209_1002275_pt1 | contig 15965 bp, 18 predicted proteins | sample 6monopyrite_MG_FD_204945 | JGI IMG/M metagenome (GOLD analysis project Ga0316209, IMG submission 204945) | Microbial mat bacterial communities from mineral coupon in-situ incubated in ocean water Damariscotta River, Maine, United States -... | ecosystem: Environmental > Aquatic > Marine >...
CCCCTGAGCCGCGCAGTTCGGTCACGGCAATTTCGTATTGGGACGGCACCGGATCGTGCACATCCGCGCGCGGCGGCAGATGGTTCATATGGGTGCGGGTCATATCGCAGTTTCCTTTCATCCCAAGCATTCCTAGGTCAGACAACGGTCCAGACAGTTCAGCCAGTTTTCACGCGCGAGTTTGTGCAGCAGCGCATTGTCGTAGCCGTGCCGCGCCATCGCGCGCACCAAGGCGGGCACGCCGGTCACATCGCCAATCAGGTCAGGCAGAACGCAGCCGTCGAAATCCGACCCCAGCCCGACATGATCCTCGCCCAACTCCGCAATCAAATGGTCAAGCTGGCGCAGCATCACGTCCCAACCAGTGTCAGGGGCCGCAGTGCCGTTGGCGTTCAGATAAAAGGTCGCGTAATTAAACCCGACCATGCCGCCTCGCTCGCGGATCATGTGTAACTGCCGGTCGGTCAGGTTGCGCGGCGACGGGCACCACGCATGGGCGTTGGAATGGGTGGCAACCAGCGGCGCGTTCGAGACCTGGGCCACATCGTTGAAACCGGCCTCGTTGAGGTGCGACAGATCAATCATGATCCCCAACGTGTCGCACAAACGGACCAAATTCTTGCCCCTTTCGGTCAGGCCCGGTCCGATATCCGGGTTGCCCGGAAAGGCCATCGGCACGCCGTGGCCAAAGATCGTCGGGCGGCTCCAGACCGGCCCAAGCGAGCGCAGACCCATATCATAAAACAGATACAGCGCATCCAGATCAGGGCCAATCGCCTCGGCGCCTTCCATATGCATCACACCTGCAATCACATCTGCCGCCATCGCGGCGCGGATCTCGGGCACCGACCGGCAAACCCGAAAATCAGATGGAGCCGACCGCGCCATCCAGTGTAACAGCCCGGCCATGGTCAGGGCCATGGGTTGGGCCGCCGCGTGGTCCATCTCGGGGGGCATCGGCAGCGCATAAGGCGGGTTGGCCATCAGCGCCTTGAAATCGGGCGGTGGACCACTTGACTGCGGCGGCACGAAAATCGCAAACAGCCCGCCTGCAAATCCCGCCGCTTTCATCCGCGCCAGATCCAGATGACCCGCACCCCCCTGCCCCAGCCATGTGTCCTCGCGCGGGGCGGGCGTCTTCATCAGGCGCAGCAGAAAATCATTGTGACCGTCGAAAAAGGGAACGGGCGCGGTCATTGGTCGGTCTCCATTTTAAGCGGATTTGTGGCTGCAAGACGTGCGTCAACGTCGCGCAACAAGGTCACGCAGCCTTCGTCCTGAATGTCGAGCGTCGCAAACTGGTTGACGATACTGGCCAGATAATCCCGACTGGTGCCAAGAAACCCAACACCATGCGCGACGCAGCGAATTTGCTCGGCATGGGTCAGATTGGGCCGAATTTCAGGCGTCGAATGATCCGCCAGAAACGTCAGCGCCTGCACCGGGCCGTCATCGCATTCCGCCGTCACAAAGACCGGCAGATAGCCGGGGCCGATTAACTCGCGACGGCACAGGATTTCGGTTTCGACCTCTACATCCTCCGCCGCGATCCGAAAAACCAGCCCGCCACAGATCTTGGTGCAGTCCTCGGTGCGGTCAAGCGCGGCCATCAGGCCCGGCGCCTCGCGTGTGCCGCGCCCGCCATTGACCTCCATCAGGATCATGCGGCGCGCAAAACCGGCAACTCGGGCGCGGCGCACCTCGGCAAAACGCAACGCAGGGTCCCACATCAACGAGCCATAGGCAAAGACCCACAAATCGCCCTCATGACCAGCCAACGCCTGCGCGCGCAGGGCCTCGCGCACCGGATCGGGATGCGTCCATGCCTTCACGGCCTCCATTTCCGGAAACTGCCTTAATATTTTTTCCACACTAAAGTCGCGAAAGAACGAGGTTGCGTGATCAGCAATCTTATCGCGCAGCTCGGGGTGGCGGAAAAACGGGTCAGTCTGGTCAGTCATAATATGCGTCCTTTACTGGGTGCATCGGTGGGAATCATTTCCATGCAAATCGCGATGCCAACCGGCACGTCGGGGAAATCGTCTGAATGCGGCACATCCCGAAATCCGGCTTGGCGATAAATCGCATGGGCGTGGTGCATCGAATGGTGGCTGGACAGAACATAACGCCGATAGCCCAATCGCTGCGCCTCGGCCAAAATGTCCGTGACCAGCCCCTCGCCAATCCGGTAGCCGCGCGCGGCGCGGCGAACATACATGCGCTTGACCTCCATCGTCGTGGCATCGCGGGCGAAAAACGCAAGGCAACCAACAGGGTCGCCATTTAACCGCGCCAGCAGCAGGCAACCGGAGGGTGCACCAAAAATGCCGGGAAGGGCGGCCAGTTCAGCGTCCATATTGGCAAATGTCGCGGGGGTCTCGCCGGGCGAAACATCAGCCATAGCCCACTGGTGAAATTCGCGGATCAACCCGCGCACAGCGTCGAGGTCCGCAGGCATTTCGGCGCGGGTGATGGTAACAGTCATGGTGTCACGGGCCCTGCCCCGCAACGCGGGATCGGGCGGCCTCCGTCGGAGTAGGCTATGCAGAACATGATCTCGTCGGGGCGTGGGCCGTCGGTCAGGCACAGCGTCATTGTGTCGAAATGGTCAAACGACCAAGCATTGTCTTTGTGGCCAAGCGGCAGGTCGATCACTGTGCCGACCGTGCCGATCTTGACGTTAGAGGGAATAACCGACTTGCCGCCCCCTGCCGCCGCGCGCATCGGCGCACCAAGTCGCGGATGGATCACCGCGCCGCCATGTTCCATGTCACCCGCGACACCGACAATGGCCGCCTTGCCATACGATACCGGCGGCGCGGGCAACTGTGTCACCAGCTGCGGCGCAAGCTCGGTGCCAAGCGCTGCCCCGATCTCGAAAAGCGCATCAAGGTCGGCGACGAACCTGCCCGCAAACGGGTTGCGAAACACCGCCATCGCCGCAACCCGCGTGACCGGATCGCAGGGCTGGTTGACCCCGTCCGCGACAATGACCTCGCGCAGAAATACGACCTTGCGTGGCGTGATCATGCACCCACCGCCAGCCATCGGCTACAGTCGGGTCCTAGCTCGTCCAAAGCCTTGGCCTCGTAGCGGGCCTTATCTTCTTGCGGAAGGATATCGCGCCAGCGCCCGTCCACCCCCTTGTGGATAAAGGTGTCAGCCCCGCCATCCCAAAACACACCACCCAAGGGCACCGACTTGACCGCGTTTTTCTTCATGTAGTCAAACGAGCAATGTTCGAGGATTGCCCCCCAGCGGCTTTCGTCGATCTCAATTTCCAGAAAATTCGCGATGCGCCTGATCTCGCCCGGCATGTCCTGCTTGAGCATTTGAAAATGAAGCATATGCACATTGGGCAGATCGCGGATGGCGTGCCAGCTTCTGATGTTTTCCCAAAAGGACCAAAACGGATAGCCGTCCTGCTCCAGCCATTCGCGGAAATACTGCACAATATCGTCGGTCGGGCGGTCAACCGACGGCCCAATACGGCCCGGCGAATCGTTGAGGGCCCCATACCAAGCGTCGTTCGCGTTGGCGTGGTGATTGTATAAGCTCCACACCACATCGCGCCCGTCGCGCGCAATATAGATGTATTTGGCCTTTTGCGAAAACACGAGCGCGTCAACTGGCAGGTGGGTCTTGATAAAACGCCTGTGGGTCTGTGCCTCGACCATGGGCAACTTGACCTCTTTGGGCGGGATGCGCAGATCAATCCAAGGGGACATTTTAGCGACATCAAGACCCGCTTCACCATTAAAGATCAACTGGCTCACGATCTGTTGGAGCCACGTTGTGCCCGACTTGGCGTAGGCTTGCGGGTTGGCGTCAATCAGCAGCCCCATGGCGTTGATGTGACTGCGTTCGCGCGGCGTCAGCCCCGTGGCGCGGGTCCGGGCTTCGGCCATTGCAGCCTTCGCGGCCGGCATGTCACCCGAAAACTGGCACCCGCGCGCCAGACCCGCATAGCCCAAGGCAAAGCCGGGATCAGCCGCGATGGCCCGCTCAAACGCAGGGACAAGCCCCGCCTCGCCCGCCAGCAGCAGATCAACACCCGCAACATAGTGGTCACGCGCGGCGGGACGGGTGGTTGTCAGGGTGTTGTCATAGCGGTCCTTCATGCAGGCTCGCCTCCGAACAGCGCCCAGAACTCGTCACGTGCATTGCTGCGCGGAAAGTCCCCTGTGGGCACAGGCACGTTCAGAAACGCACATAGCGGGTCCCATCCGTCCGACGGGGTAAAGACCAAAAGCCGCTCGGCGGGGATCGTGGCGCGGACCATTTCGTTGTTGCGCCGGTAGGCGGCAACGGCGCTGTCGCGGTCAAGCCCGCCCAACACCCCCTGAAGCAACAGCCGGTCCATCGTCCGGCCAATATCGATGATATGCGGCGGCACGGGCAGATCTTCAAAAGTGGTAAAAAACTTGCCGATCGTGGTCGAAAAACTGGCCCACCAAGCCTCTTCGGGGCGCTCGGTATGGATCACCTTTGCGTCGGGAAATGCGCGTGACAGATCCTGCCAGACGGCGGCGCCGGGGAAATCGACCTGACTGGTGTATCCGTCAAAAACCTCGGCCCAATCCACAGGCTTTCCATCCGCGACCCCCGCCCAGAACGCGGGCTGCACGGGGGGATTTTCCATCACCTCGACCATGTGGTGGCAAGGGCCAAAGCCCAATTGTTCCAAGGCCATCTTGGTGGACATGGTGCCGGTGCGGCCAAAACCAGATCCGATAACTTTTAGTGTCATTGGTGTTGTCCTTTCATGGAAATGCGCAGAATAAACGCTTTAAGTCGGGGATTTAATAATTCTTAAGTCCCAGCAGAACACCGCGCCTGAAATCACCGCCGAGGGTGCGTTCACGCGCGATGTATGGGCGATCCGCTATGGTGCAATCCGCCGCTAACCATGTGGCGGTTTGTATGCGCCTGTGACTTTTCCCGCCAAGGTCATCGCCGCCATCGCATCGGCTGAGCTCATGAGCTTTGTCGTCGACGAGGCCGACACCGTGCCTGTGGATGCAACCGCAGCAGCGCCCGCCATCATAAAGGTGTCATCAGGGCCTTCGATCAGGCAGATGACATCGGATTGGCCAAAGGCAAAGAACATGTGATGTAGCTTGCCACCCAGCGCCTCAATCAATTTGCGCGCGGCGACTTCGCGATCACTCGGGCTTGCGACCATGGCTTTGACTGCGTCTTTTGAGTAGGTCAGTTGATACAGATAAAACGGCATATTATATCCTCCCTTGCGGGGCGTGATGCATTATGCGCGGCCCCCACCGTGAAAGGTGGACGCCTGACGGGCGGGCTGTCTACAAGACCAGCTAAAAAAATCTAAAATTGCGCCTGCCCTATCGCCATGCATCCGCTGTCTCGGGTGGGGCCAGCCCTGCGGCGATGCGGAAAAACAGATGCGCGCGTGAAAGATAATCGGGGTTCGAGGTCAGCCAGCGCCCCGCAAGCCGCGCCTCGACCAATGTCGGCGCAATGGCTGCGACCCGCGCAAAGGCATCAGCGGCGCGGTCAATCTGCCCTGCGCCGACCGACGCAATTGCCAGCAGAATAAGCGGCGTGGCACTTCCCGCCGCTTCGACAAGTGCGGCCTCGGCGGCCTCTACGGCGGCGGCATAGTTGCACACCGCGAATTGCGCAAAGCCCAGCACCACCAAAAGCGACCCACGCGCCGGATCGCGCGGGCTGCGCCGCAGCGCGGCCTTGGCCAGCGGAACCGCACGGTCGGTATCGCCATGAAACCCCTCATAAAGCCCAAGCCATGCAAGGGTCACCGCACAATTCGGGTTCATCTCATGGGCTTGGCGCAATTCTGACATGCCCGTAACCGGGTCATGTATCATAAAGCGCAGCAGCGCGCGCAGCCTTCGGGCATGGTGGTCGGTTGGGTTTGCGGCAATGGCCTGTGTCACGGCATCAATACCGCTTGCGAGCGTGTCAGACACCGAATCCGCTGTGCCGTGATAGGCATTCCACCACGCCACCCACGCCAGCACACGCCATGCTGGCGCAGATTGGGGGTCCATCTCGAGGGCCTGCTGGGCCAGCTCCGCCGCCCGATCACGTGGACCTGGATCATAGGCCATGTCGCCTGCTGATATCATCGACCAGCCGCGTAACGCCAACCCATGTGCCGTCAGATCCTCGGGCAGCGTGACCCGAATACGTTCGGCCTCGGCCCGATCAATCTGCGGGGCCAAACAGGTGACAATCGCTCGTGCGATATGGGCTTGGGTGTCAAAATGATCCGCCAAATCGCGATCAAAATTCTCGGCCCAAACGTGGCCGCCGGTGGTGGCATCAATCAGCTGGGCCGTCACGCGCACACGTTTTGCGGTCGCCCGCACACTGCCCTCCACGGCATAGCGCACACCAAGCTCGCGGGCGATCACGCGCAGATCGCGCGGCATCCCTTTGTAGACAAAAGCAGAGTTGCGCGCGACGACAAACAAGTCGTGAAAACGGGACAATTCGGTTGTGATATCCTCGACAAAGCCATCAGCGAGCCATTCCAGATCAGGATCACCACCAAGGCTTGAAAACGGCAACACAACCACTGATGGCCGGTCCGGCAAGGCCAGTGGGGGCGTTTGGGGTGCGACATTCAGCCCAAAGCGCAGGCCACGTCCGGGCACGGTGACGATGGCCTCTGGCCCAAGATAGCGGCGCAGATTGGCTACCTGCACATTCAGGTTGTTCTCGCCGACCACGGAGTCAGGCCAAACCGCCGCCATGATCTCGTCGCGGTCAACCACACGGTCACGGTGCGCGATCAGAAAATCCAGCACATCAAAGGCGCGCGCGCCAACGGGCAGAGCCGATGACCCTTTGGTCAACTGGCGCGTCCTGCGATGCAGGATGAAATCGGCGAAACGAATGCTTTCCATGAACCCTAATATACTAAAGTGGCAAGCACAGGCTACTGCACAAGGTGCTGATTAGTCTTCCAAAAGTTTTGTCAGGTCAAAAATGCCGCCGCAGCAGACGTCGTTGCGCTATGTGCGGGCAAAAGGTGTGCGCCGCCCTGCCGTTTCAACCAAGTTTGCTCTGAAAGGTCCGAAAATTCTTATAGAACGCTGTTTTTATATGAACATTTCAGACAGGTTGGTGTAGGCTACATATGCACCCAAGGCGCAAGTAACCGTGCCGACGATGCCCTGAAGGCCCCTGTTTGCCCAGGTCAGCGCGCGCGCTGACCATGAAAGAGGGATAGCCAGAACCAACGAAAGCGCGGCCATGCCAAGAATTGAACCAATCCCGAAAACCACTATATAGACCAGACCGGTCCAGGCCGATCCCACCGTGGTGGCCGCCAAGAGGATCAGCGCCGCCGACCCGGCAAGCCCCTGCGTCATGCCGACAAAAAGTGCGCGCAACGGAGGGCGCTGCGATGCATGGCTGTGATCATGCCCACTGCGCTGGTGTGCGGGCGCTTCGCCCAAATGCGAATGTGCATGCCAATGGACCATTCCGTCCGCGTGTCCATGACGGTGAAAATGAACACGCTCGCGCCGCAGGCGAAGCAATACATGGCCACCCAGCAGGATAAGCATCGCGCCAACTGTGGCCTCCAGCCAAAGTGCGGCCTCGTTTGCGATTGCCGCGCCGAATATCAAAAGGCCTCCACCCACCAAGATCAGAATCATGGAATGACCAATAGCCCAGGCAACACCTTGCGCGACAACACGTCGCGACGTGTTGTCGCGCGACACCAGCGAAGAGACTGCCGCAACATGATCTGCTTCCAGCGCGTGCTGCATCCCAATCAGGAAGCCAAGCCCCCAAATTCCGGTAAGTTCGTTCAAGATTTCACTGCCCATCCCAGACTCCTTTGATGGTAAGCGGTTTTATACGTCAGGACCCGCACTTTGAACGTCGAGCTCCACCTCAGATCGTGGCACGCGCGACCCAGCCTTGATCGAAATTCAATGCCCGATTTACAAGGCGAGATCATCAATCAAGCCTTGTTTTGAATAATCCGGTTTCGCGATGCAGCGGGTCACGCGCCCACGGTTCATCAAGACAAACTCATCAGCAAGATTAAACGCAAAATCCGCGTTTTGCTCGACAAGAACGATTGCCATTTTACCGTTTTCGCGCAGCACTGAAATCGCGTCACCGATCTGCTGAATCACATTTGGCTGAATGCCTTCGGTTGGTTCGTCAAGCAGCAGGACCTTGGGGCGTGTGATCAATGCACGCGCAATCGCCAGTTGTTGCTGTTGCCCGCCAGAAAGGTCGCCACCCCGCCGTGTGCGCATGTCACCAAGCACTGGAAACAAGTCGAACACATCATCAGGCACTGTCCACTGCGCACGCGGCAGACATGCAAAGCCTGTCTGCAAATTCTCCATGACCGTCATCATAGGAAAGACTTCTCGCCCCTGCGGAACATACGCCACACCTTGCCGTGCGGCATTGAATGCCGATGTCTTTGCAATGTCCGCACCACCAATCTTGATTGATCCGCCGGACGCGGGGTGCCGCCCCGCAATCGCCTTTAACAGGCTGGTTTTCCCAACGCCGTTGGTGCCCATGACGGCGGTCACGACACCTGCTTTCGCGCAGAATGAGACATCGTAGAGGATTTGGCTTTGCCCGTAGTGCAGTGATAGGTTTTCGGTCTCAAGCATGGGCGCGCCCCAGATAAACATCGATGACAGTTTGATTTGCGGTCACATGATCAAGGCTTCCTTCGGCCAGAACCGATCCCTCATGCAACACGGTCACCTTGCAATCGAGCCTGCGCACAAACTCCATATCATGCTCGACAACAACGACTGACCGCGTTTTCGCCGCCTGTTTCAAAATATCGGTCGTCTTTTCGCGCTCTTCGACAGTCATGCCTGCCGCAGGTTCGTCAACCAACAAAAGCCGTGGGTCTTGCGCAAGCAACATGCCAATTTCTAGCCACTGTTTTTGTCCGTGGCTAAGTTCTCCTGCCGCGCGGGATAAACTATCCAACAGTCCAATTTCGTCGGCGATCTGTTCGATCCTTGCTGCATTCTTCGCGGTCTTTTTATGCATCAAAACGGCGAAAGGTCCGCGCGGGTTTTGCAGAGCCATTGCGAGGTTCTGCCGCACCGTTTGCGCCTCAAACACAGTGGGCTTTTGAAATTTTCGCCCGATGCCTTCTTGCGCGATCTGACTCTCGGACATCCCAATGAGTGAAATGCATTTCTCACCCCAAATCACATAGCCCTCGTCGGGTTTCGTCTTGCCTGTCACGATATCCATAAACGTGGTTTTACCCGCCCCGTTTGGCCCAATAATCGCGCGTAATTCGGGTTCGGCAAATTGAATGGAAAGGTTGTTAATTGCCCGAAATCCGTCAAAGGACACCGAGACACCCGAAACTTCCAACAGGGTGCTCATGACGGTTTCCTCACCAAATAGTCAAACAAGCCACCGATCCCCTTCGGGAAGAAAAGTGTGACGCAGACGAAGGAGAGGCCCAATAATACAAGCCACCAATCAGTCCACTGAATGGTGTAGAAACCAAGATTGATCGCGGGCGCGCCGCCACCTGTGAACCAGCTTGACAAAAGTGACACAAAGGCCGCACCAATGACCGCGCCATAGAGCCTGCCGCGTCCGCCAATGGCGACCCAGACTGCAAGATATATCGATGCAATCGGTGCCATTTCTCCTGGGTTTATGATGCCCGCTTGCGGGTAATAAAGCGCGCCCGCGATGGCAGACGCTATCGCCGAAATCGTGAAAATGAAAAGCTTATAGCCTTCCACTCGATAGCCAAGAAACCGAACCCGTTGTTCATTATCCCGAATGCCCGTGATCACACTGCCCATTTTCCCAGAGACCAGCCATGCAAAGAAAACATAGCCTATCCCGAGAGCCAGCGCCGAGGCCCAAAAGAACGCAATCGAGATCGTAGCTTGCGGCGTTGCCTCAAATCCGGGGATGTTTTGCAAACCGGACAACCCGTTGTTGCCGCGCAAGCCGCTGTCGTTTTGGAACAGATACAGTGACAACGCGAGGGTCATCGCTTGGGTCAATATCGACAGATAAACACCTGTCACTCGCGACCGAAACGCGAGCCAGCCAAAGACCAACGCCAAAAGGCCCGGAATGATGATCACCATTAAAAGCTGGAGAAACAGGCTGTCTGCAAATCCCCATATCAGCGGAAATTCCGAGGTTCCGACGACGCCAAATATCTGCCCTCCTATCGCATCCGATATTTCTTGCGGCGTCGCAGGGAGCGTTTGTTTGGCGAAGTTTGCAAGCACAATGGATTCGGTGCGCGCATACATCAGCCACATACCGACGGCATAGCCGCCAATCCCGAAGAAGGCAAAATGCCCCAAAGACAAGATGCCGCAATAGCCCCATACCACATCCATCGCGATGGCGATCAGGCAAAGGCTAAGAGTCTTGCCCAAGGTTTTTACAAATGAGGTTGAAATCACATCGACGCCAGTCACCTCGGATAAAATCGTGACGCTAAGGGTAAATAGGGCCAGCACAGCGAGAAACCAAAGAACGGAAGGGTTTTCGGCAATGAATGTCTTGCGCATGATTTAGTCCCCTGCCGCCCGACCTTTGAGCACGACAATACCCTTAGGTCTGAATTGAATGAAAAGAATGATGAAAAGGATCATATAGGTTTGCGCCGCCAACGTATTGGACGGGTTCAGCCATTCGATCCCCTTTTGTAAAAAACCGATCATCGAGGCTCCCGCAAGCGACCCCCAGACATTGCCCACACCGCCAACCACCACGGTCATAAAGCTTTGCACAATATAGTCGGCACCCATCTCGGATGTGACTTTGGAATAAAGCCCAATGGCCACACCTGCGATCCCTGCGATGCCGGAGCCAAACCCAAACGTCAGCATATTGATCCGATCAGGGTTGATCCCCATCGAGGCTGCCATGCCCGGATTTTGCGTCACGGCCCGCACCTCAAGGCCAAGGCGGGTCCGCTTGAGAACAAACAGAATTAGGGCAAGGAAAACCAGCGCCAGCACGAAAATCGCGATCCGAATATAACTGATCTGGATAACATCCGAAAAGACCCATGCGCCATCTAGCCATGCAGGGGATGTCAACGGACGGGCTTGGGTGCCAAAAATATTCTTGGCCAATTGCTGTAGCGCAATTGATATCCCGAAGGTGGCAAGCAGGGTCTCTAACGGGCGGTGGTAAAGATGGCGGATCACCAGCCGCTCCATGACCACGCCTGCACCAAAGGTCAGCGCAAAGGCCGCTGGCAAAGCGATGATCAGCGAGAGCGTATAATCTGGCACAAACAACTGCACGACATAGCCAGTATAGGCGCCTATCATGATGAATTCACCATGCGCCATATTGATGACACCCATCACCCCAAACGTGATCGCAAGACCAATTGCCGCAAGAAAATAGATCGACGCCAGCGATAGCCCATCAAGCAATAGATCCAGTGACGCGGCAAAGCCGACCCGCTGTTCCACTGACGACAGCGCTGTGCGTGCGGCGCGTGTGATCTGCGCATCTGGCTCTTCGTAGACCTCGTAGAAAACGTAAGATTGAAGGGATTTTTGGCGTTCTTCCAAGGTCACCAGTGACGGCACGACGCCAGACGCGGCAAGTGCTGCATAGGCCCTCGCGCGGCCATCATCGGTCCCAAGCAGGATCAATGGCAGGCCGCCGGCCTTTCCCGCAACTATGTTGGTCTCGAGCGCGGCGCGAATGGTATCTGGGGTCACGAGGGGCGGCGCAAAGCCTAGGTCAACGAGCGTCGCATAAGCACGATCAGGGGCAAGCATCGGATCAAGGATCTGCGCGATATTTTCGTCTGGCGGTGCAAGTGCAACACCAGAATTTACGGTCAAAATCTGGTTCAAAACCGCGCGCGCCTCAATCGACGTATCCGTCGAAAGGCTATTGATCGCTGCGATACGGTCGGCGGTAATCGAGCCAAAACGCGCCGTCAAAAAATTCGCGAGCTGGATTTTACGAGCCTTCAATACGGGATCAGGTTCACCATCAATTGAAGCGAGCAATGGGGCAAGCTGATTCATAGATGGCCTGCGCGCGATGGAAGCAACGGATATCGCGCGGCGGCCTAGATCATCGTCCATCAATTGAAACTGCACCAAGGCCGTGCCGATTTTGCGCCGCACACCGCCGTTGGGTTTAAGTTGAGAATAGCCTGTCGTCGTGGCCGTGATTTCCGCCTCCGAAGCGATATCAGACAGCAGCAAATCATCGCCTTTGACCTCGCCATAGTAGAATAATCCCGAAGCATCGTCTTGCCAAACACGCTTATCGGCCCACCGCTCTAAAAACGTCGGCACGGTCTCGATCGTTGAGGCAACCAATGCGTCCAGTGCCACGTCGACCGAACTGCGCGAAGGGCTTGCGATCTCATCAACGTGGGCTTGTAGGGCTGACTGAAGGTCTTGGGCTTGCGCCGGCACGAGGCTCCAGAACAATAGTAAAATCGACGAAAACACACGGGGCATATGGGCGCTCTGAATAAGAGGAAAGTTGACCGATCGCGGGGGAAGTCGCGCTCGGCCGGGGCTGCTTAGTAGTTTGACGTCAACTGCACGCAGGTCTTTGTTTCGGTGTTATACATGCCGCAACCAAGGTCTTTCCAATCGGATTTCAGCACTGCGGATTCAGGCAAGAAGTCGGTCCAGGCATCCCCCTTGACGGGCTCGGTTTGGCTGATGATATCAAACTGCCCATCTGCGCGGATCTCACCAATCAGAACCGGTTTGGCCAGGTGGTTGTTTGGCAACATCTCAGCAATACCGCCTGTCAGGTTCGGGAATTTTTGCCCATACATATTCGTGCGGACCGCATCCACATCCGTCGTGCCTGCCGCCTTCACCGCATTCACCCACATGTTAAAGCCGATGTAATGGGCCTCCATTGGATCATTGGTCACACGGGTATCGTCGCCGATATAAGCGCGCCATTTCGCGATGAAATCTGCGTTTTCAGGCGTTTCAGCGGACATGAAGTAGTTCCATGCAGCGAGGTGCCCCACGAGGTTGGATGTATCCAGACCAGAGAGTTCCTCTTCGCCAACAGAAAAGGCAACGACCGGAATGTCATCCGCAGAAACACCCGCTGCGGCCAGTTCTTTGTAAAAGCCGATGTTCGCGTCGCCGTTAATCGTCGAGATGACACCAACTTGTTTGCCGTCCTCGCCAAGCGCCACAACGTCTGCAACAATCGTCGCCCAGTCAGATTGACCAAAGGGGGTATAGTTCACAAAGATGTCTTCTTTTGCGATTCCATTATCTTGCAAGTATTGCTCGAGAATATTGTTGGTCGTGCGCGGATACACATAGTCCGTGCCGAGCAACGCAAACTTTTCGATCCCCAGTTCTTCGAGGAAATAATCGACGGCTGGAATGGCCTGTTGGTTGGGTGCGGCCCCTGTATAAAAGACGTTCCTAGAGCTTTCTTCGCCCTCATATTGAACCGGATAGAACAGCAGGCCGTTGAGTTCTTCAATGACAGGCAGAACGGATTTGCGCGACACCGAAGTCCAGTTGCCAAAGATGACGTCAACTTCATTGACCGTCAGCAACTCGCGCGCTTTTTCAGCAAAAAGTGGCCAGTCGGATGCAGGATCGACCACGACAGCTTCAATTTGGCACCCCAGCAGGCCGCCCGCTGCGTTCTGCGCCTCGATGAGCATCAGCATGGTGTCTTTGAGTGTCGTTTCGGAAATCGCCATAGTCCCAGAAAGCGAGTGCAGCACGCCGACTTTGATCGGCTCGGCGCATGCGTCAGAGGCTGCCACGGCCGGGGTTGCCGCTGCGGCGGCCAGCACCAAGGCCGAGATTTGTGACGTCAGTTTCAATTTGCGAAGCATTTTTAAGTCCCTGTTTATGCCGCGCGTTTTTCAACAGCCTAAAGAGGCTTTTGTCCTCAACCTAAACAGAATAGGCTCTGGCACGCAGCAGTGATGTTGCAGTCACGCAGGGGCGGTATCTGTCCGGATGACCCTCTGCGTGACAATCTTTTCCCTTACGGGCATGAAAACACTCGTCAGGAAATGAGCCAAGTTTCCAGATTTGAGCGCGATTAAATTACCGATGCGACCTGATTGCCTAATTATCAGCGTCTGAATTTGACGCCTGCTTAAATAATAGACGCTTCTGGCGGGCGTTCATCCCTTTCACGCAGCCCTCGGCTTGGGTCCTCAATTTTCTGGCGTCGGGCAAAATTCACCCGTCGCCCAAAACTTGGGCGAAACATCAAAAATTGCCTATTTTTAGATCTAACGCCCTTATGGCTGCATCGCAAACGAGCCGAACCCTAGTGTCCCATTCATCTGATCGCATTAATCAAATCGACCGATATTAGGATTCAAAGCTGCAATATGTTCGACACTCTGGGAAACACTCAGCCCCGCGCGCAGGGCCGCGCGGTTTTGTCGTCCAAGCAGCGTGGTAGCGTAAGTGCGATTGATGACTTGCACCAATCGGGCTGTCTGCGCGTTCTATTTCCGCGTGGCGGACCTGCGCTAGATGCGGTCCTTATCAACACGTCTGGCGGCATCACAGGTGGCGATCATATCGCGGTTTCGGCGCGCGTTGGTGCCCGGAGCGCCCTGACGATTACGACCCAAGCTGCCGAGCGTGGTTATCGCGCGCAACCTTACCAGACGGGGGAAATCACCGCCGAAATCGCCGTAGGTGACAACGCGATGCTCAGGTGGCTTCCGCAGGAATTAATCCTATTCGAGGGTAGTCGCCTGAATCGCAGGCTTGACATCAACCTAGCGGTTTCCGCGAAAATGCTGCTGGTTGAACCCGTCGTCTTTGGCCGTGTTGCGATGGGCGAAATCCTGCAAGACATCCAATTTCGCGACCGTATTTCGATTAGACGCAGTGACGAACCGCTATATTTAGATGGTGTCTCTTTGGCAGGTGATGCCTCGGCGCAATTGGCGCGTATGGCCGTGGGGAATGCCGCAACTGCGATGGCCTGTGTCGTCTATGTCGCCCCTGATGCGGCGGCTCATCTCGGGGCAGTGCGCGCGGCTTTGCCCCAAACAGGTGGTGCATCCCTTCTCGCTGAGGACCTGCTTGTTATTCGACTGCTTGCGCAAGACAGTTACGTCTTACGCCAATCCCTTATCCCAATTCTTGAGCGGCTCTCGGCAGGCCCGCTCCCTGCGACATGGAGGCTATGACACATGCAACTTACCCCGCGTGAAAAAGACAAACTGTTGATCGCGATGGCCGCTGAGGTCGCCCGCAAACGCCTGGCGCGTGGCGTCAAGCTAAACCATCCAGAGGCGATTGCGCTGATCACCGATTTTGTCGTTGAGGGTGCCCGTGATGGGCGTTCCGTGGCCGATATGATGTCGGCAGGGGCGCAGGTCATTACCCGCGATCAATGCATGGATGGCATCGCCGAGATGATCCACGACGTGCAGGTCGAGGCCACATTTCCAGACGGGACAAAACTTGTCACCGTCCACAATCCAATCAGATAGGAGGCCGCGATGATCCCCGGAGAAATCTTTCCCGCCCACGATGATCTGACGCTTAATGCTGGAGCTGCACAGATAACGCTTATGGTTGCCAATACAGGCGATAGACCGGTGCAAGTTGGCAGTCACTACCACTTTGCCGAGACAAACCCCGCGCTCGATTTTGATCGTGACGCCGCATATGGTTGCAGGCTCGATATCGCCGCTGGCACCGCGGTGCGGTTCGAGCCTGGCCAGCGCCGCGAAGTGAATTTGATCCCGTTTGGCGGCGCACGCCGTGTCTTTGGTTTCAACGCAGCCGTGATGGGAGACCTGTGATGCCTAGCCAAATCAAACGCGGTGACTATGCCGCCATGTTCGGCCCCACGACGGGCGACAAAGTGCGGCTTGCCGATACGGATCTGATCATCGAGGTCGAGCGCGACCTGACCACTTACGGTGAAGAGGTCAAGTTTGGTGGCGGCAAAGTGATCCGTGACGG
>Ga0316209_1002276_pt1 | contig 15964 bp, 18 predicted proteins | sample 6monopyrite_MG_FD_204945 | JGI IMG/M metagenome (GOLD analysis project Ga0316209, IMG submission 204945) | Microbial mat bacterial communities from mineral coupon in-situ incubated in ocean water Damariscotta River, Maine, United States -... | ecosystem: Environmental > Aquatic > Marine >...
ATTGGTACCACGGGTTTTTCTGAAGGGCAATTGGAGACGATTAAACAGGCAAGTCTAAAACTGCCATTATTGCTAGCACCAAATACCAGTATTGGGGTTAACGTCACTCTCTCGCTAATTGCCAAAGCGGCCGCAATGCTCGATCAACAGGCTAATATCGAAATTATCGAAGCGCACCATAAACATAAGATTGATGCGCCTTCTGGAACCGCATTAAAAATGGCCGAAGTGATTTGTGAGGCGACCAATACCGATTTGCGGCAACGAGCGGTTTACCAGCGCCATCAATCGAAAGTTGAACGAGCCGAAAATGAGATAGGATTTTCAGTTATTCGTGCGGGAGAAATTATCGGTGAGCATAAGGTGATGTTTGTACTAAACAATGAAACGATTAGTATTGAACACAAAGCGCAAACTCGCGAATGTTTTGCAGAAGGCGCCGTTAAGGCTGCAATTTGGTTGGCTAAACAAGAAAATGGCCTCTATTCCATGCAAGATTTTTTGGCAGAATAGCGGCCAAATATTTTAACCGCTAACTTTGCTTAAAATGCCTATTTAAATAATAATCAACACTGAAGAAACGCCCGCCACCAGCAAATAACAAACTCACCAGTAATAGCAGATAAGTAAACGCAAACTCGATACCATTTTGCAGAATAACAAAAACTCCCTTTTCGGTAAGCCAGTCATAATTGCCGTGCTCTTGCAATAAAGAACGAGCGGCCTCAACTCTTGAAGCTATTTCACCATCTGCACTTGAAGCAATGGCCGACCAGCCATTGTCGATATGCACCGAAAAAATCGCCACGATCATGGTGACAATTAAAGGAATACTGATCCAACGGGTAGCTAATCCTAAAACTAGCAATATAGCGCCAAAATATTCGGTTGCCCAAGCGAGCGAACCGAGAACTTCAGGAAAGGGCAAACCTAACCCCCAATCGGCGTTGCCAAACCAGTCAATGGTCGGCTGAAGTGAGCTCGCTGAATCAAACGGATTCCATTTATTATTGGCAGCCATCCAAAAGACATTAGCCAAATAAAACCGAAATGCTAATGAAGGTAAACCGTCTAGAAAGGTGATTTTATCGAGAGTCATCGACTGTAATTGATAGTATTTTTGTACTAAATTCATTTTATTCTCCAATTTGTCTGCCTAACTGACGCATATGCGCGATAATTGTTTCATTTTTGTCTACTAATAACGAGATGTCATATTAGCAAACCCGTTAATCTCGGTAAATGAGACGAATTTGTCCTATGCTTTAGTTTAAAATCGGTAAAAATTAGCTATGGATTTGGTGTTTATGGCCTAAAGCCGATTAGCGAGATTCCAACTTCGAGAAGCAGATGAAACCATCTAGCTCTAAATTTTTACTGATTATTTTTTTGGGGTTAGTGTCCCTCATTTCACACTCGAGTGCCGACCAAGCGCTCGTTCAAGATCCGCAAACAATAATAGCTAGCCAGCAATTGCAATTTAATGATGCAGAAAAAGACTGGATTAAAACACACCCCATCATCTACTACAGCGATTTTTCTTGGATGCCTTATATTAGCGTCGAAAATAAAGTTGAGGGTATCGCCAAAGACTATTTGGATTTGGTTATCCAAGAAACCGGCATCGATTTTCGTTTTGTTCCAACAGAAAATTGGCAGACATTGTTGAAAGAACTAAAAGACGGCAATATTACTTTGTCGCTTGCTGCAGGGAAAACAGCAGAACGAGAAGTGTTTGCGGATTTTACCGAGTCTTACATATCCTCTCCGTTAGCGATCATTACTTCAGATAATTATTCCTATGTCGAGGATTTAAAACAACTTGAAGGCTTAACTGTCGCGATACCAACCAGTTTATTTATTGTTGATTTTCTAAAAAAAGAACACCCCAAAATAAACCTCACTTACACAGATACAATAAGAGAATCCTTTCAGGTTGTTGCAGAAGGAGGGGCCGATGCTTATGTGGGAAATATGGCGGTGGCGGCCTATTATTTAAGAGAGTCCAACTTAACCAACTTGAAAATCGCCGGTTCCATTGATCATCATTTCACCATACATTTTATGTTGCGAAAAGGCAATCCGGAACTCATTTCCATTTTTAACAAGGTGATTAAAAGCGTGACAGATGAACAGCGCAGAACCATCAACAATCGGTGGTTTGCGATCAATTTTAATCAGGGCATTGATCCTAAAACTATTTGGCAAGTTGTTTTAACGGGTTTGGTTTTAATCTTGGTTGTTCTTTATTGGGTAGGACGGCTAAAAAAAGAAATCGCCTTAAGAAAACTAACCGAGCTTTCACTGAAATCTGCTCGGGTGGATGCGGATCGTGCTAACAAAGCCAAGTCGGAATTTTTGGCGAATATGAGTCATGAAATTAGAACGCCGATGAACGCAGTGATCGGATTTACGCAATTGATGCTAGAAACAGAACTAACCACTAAACAGCAAAATTATTTAGACTCAATTAAAGTCGGTGGTAATGGCCTGCTACATATTATTAACGATATATTAGATTTATCAAAAATAGAGGCCGGTAAATTATCCATCGAATTTAATTCGATTGATTTTTATAAATTGTTAGATGAAATCCATCAAGTTTTCGAATCTTCTATGCGTAATAAAGGACTAACATTTTCAACGAATGTCGCCGCCGACGTACCAAAATATTTAGTGCTTGATGGTAATCGAGTGAGACAGGTTTTACTGAATTTAATAGGAAATGCACAAAAATTTACTGATGAGGGCTCGGTCTCAATTAACGTCTATTCGAATAGAGATTCTAACGACAAAGTCAGCATTAATTTGAGCATTCAAATCAAAGACAGCGGTATCGGTATTGAGCCAGGCTCAATGGATCAAATTTTCAAAAACTTTGAACAACATAAAAATCTGAATACTCAAAAATACGGCGGCACCGGACTTGGATTAGCCATTAGCCGAAAATTGGCAGAAAAAATGAATGGGGCGTTAACCGCCACCAGCGATGTCGGTGAGGGCAGTACTTTTACCCTACAGTTAAATCAGGTTGCGATAGCCGACACGGTTTCAGAAAATATTCCAATGAGTGAAGAGTATCATTTTGAGACAGCGGTGGTTTTGGTGGTCGACGATGTCGATACCAATCGTATGGTGGTTTGTAAATATCTTGAACCATTCCCATTTGAACTGGTTGAAGCAAGGAATGGGGTTGAAGCGGTAAAGTTGGCGTTAAAAGTGAAGCCGGACCTTATTTTAATGGATTTGCGTATGCCAGAAATGGACGGCTATGAAGCGACCAAAACCATCAAAAACAAGTTGGATGTACCGGTGATTGCACTAACGGCGTCAGCGCTTGAAGATAAAGATTCCAAAAAAGAAAGAAATATTTTCGATGAATATTTGCGAAAACCCATATTAAAAACCAAGCTGCTAAATAACATCAGTCGTTTTCTTGGTCATCGCATTGTCGGCCCGCTTGAAACCGATCCATCAATCGAATTAATTGTTCCAAAAGAGTCGTTTGAAGAATTCAAGACGTTAGTCAATGGCAGGTTGCTTACAAAGGTCAAAGAAGTTGCAATGAAGGGGCAATTCGTTAGTATCGAAACCTTTGCAGATGAGATTGTTGGGTTATCAGAACGACTTCAAATAGAAGGCCTTAGTCAAATAGCGGAAAAGTTAATTGCGGCGACCCATGAATTCGATATCGAGTTAATCGCCAAGCTACTTAATCAACTAGAAAACCATTTTCAACAATACACGGAATAGATCTTTTCTAATTATCATCATCTAGACTATTGATTGCTTGTTTATACTCTTTTTCAGAGAGATCCATTTTTATCGAGCGAACCAAATCAATCGCTTGATCGATATCGTTACGGGCAATCGACAAAGTTAATTCATTATTATCCGACTCAGGAAATTCTCGCAATATCTTTAAATCGTCGACCTTGACACTGAGTTTGTTACCAAATAAGCTTTTTTTGTAGCCAAGTTCAATCACGTTGTTGATCGGTATACAAACTTCCTTAAGATCGGATTTTACCATGCCCAAAAAGGCGTCTTTGGTTTGGAACTGAATCACCAATGTATCCTTGGCGATGGATAATAATCCCTTTGATTCTGCAAAGCCTTCAAAACTGTCTTTTAGTTTTACTGGTATGGAATAGGATTTCATTGTGGCCCACCTTTATTTTTGAAAGTAGTATAGTGAAAAAGCTATTTCGAGAATCATTTCCCGCTAACTTATTGTCATTAGTCCTGCAATAGGATAATTTCTTTCATCCTAACGATCAAAAAAGCATTTTATTCATCAAAAGGTGCCTCGATCGAATGCTTTGCTTACCAAATAGCAGGATTAAGCTGATAAAAAGCGGAAAGTTGGGAGTAGAGTGCCGAATGTTGATTTTTCATATCAACCGGTCTTTCGAAAAATACTTCGCTGGCAACGGCAAAAAATTCGGCAGGGTTGGTCGCGCCATAATGATCCAATAAGCTTTCTTCGCCGTTTTTCGCTTTTAACTGTAAATTCTCAAACTCTTTGGCTAATACCATCGACCAACATTTTCTATTTTTGTGTTTCAAAAAAGGCGCACCGTTGGCGCTGCCAGTTTCCTGATCGAGTTGATGGGCAAATTCGTGGATCACAACATTATGGCCATCGTTAAAGACCAGTGCGCCTTCTTTGCTATCTTTCCAAGACAGGATTACTTTGCCCAACTCCCAAGATTCACCACTTAGGACTCGCGGTTTATTTTGTAAGACGCCGGCGGCATCTTTGCTCGCATGTTTAGTAATAAACGCCGCAGGATAGACATAAATAGATTTTAATTTTGGATAATAGTTGGTGGGTCGATTCATTAATAATAAACAGGCTTGCGCGGCAATGGTGACGCGGATCTCGTCATCGATTTCTACACCTTCAAAACCAAAGAATTTTTTCTCTGATAAAAATACCAAAACGTGTTGTTTTAGCTGCAATTGCACATCGGCTGGCATTGAATAAAAATAAGGTACATTTCTTTTTAATATTGCCCGCCATGCTTTCGGAAAGGCTTGGCTTTTTATTTTATTCCGGTTTCGCTCGAGCCATCGCGGCTTTAACAATATATAAGCAATAAGTGCCATGACAAATAGGCTAATCATTAAAATAGGAGACATAATAGATTCAATTAAGGGTTAGAGGACTTTAATAGAGGCAAACAAACGCTTTTTCAAGAGCATGGATTGTTATGGCTAAAGGATGAATTTTTGACAATGCGGCCGATTGAACTAGACTAATTAGATAAGTATTCCCTATCAACAACACTCTAATAATGAAAAAGTTAGTATGCTTAGTTTTCTTGCTAAACACTTGTCAATTAAAGGCTGAAGAGAGTTTCGATGAAATTCTATCATTAAGTTTAGAAGAGCTATTGCAAATTAAAATCACCGGTTCCACTCTCACCCAAGAAAATCGACAAACAGTGCCTGCCGCCGTGACGGTCTATAGTTATGAAGAGCTGAAAGGAATGGGGCTTGATTACTTGGATGAATTAGCTAATTTGGTGCCAGGTTTTCAATCTTATCGTACCGCAGGTAGCGCTGTTGAGAGCCCTATATCTTCCCGCGGCCGGCGGATTAGCGTAGTCGCTGCAGAAATATTGGTAATGGTGGATGGTCAACGAATTGATGGTCCAAGAAGTAGCGGCATGGCGATTGTTTTGCCTAAGTTTTCGCTAAAAAATATTCAAAGAGTTGAGTTTATTCGCGGTCCGGGTGCGACTATTTATGGCTCGAATGCAATGATGGGCGTGATTAACATCATTACTCGTTCAAATGTTAATGAGCTGACGGTTAGTTACGGTAGTTTCAATCGGCAACAAATGGCCCTTCATTCCTCGCAACAAGCAGGCGATTTTAGGTACGATTTATTTGCCCAAGTTGATACCGATAACGGTGAGGATTATCAATTGCCCGACACTTTTAGTGCTAATCAAATCGCAACCAATGATCCTCGAACCTTGGGCGATTTTAGCCTGAAATTCGCTTGGAAAGACACCCAACTAAGCCTTCGTCATAACCAGTTTAGTGTGCAAGATTTTTATGAGCTAGACAGCATCTCAAATGGTTTTAACCAGCGTCACGGTAGACTCGATTCATTATCAATCAAACAAAATTTCAACTGGTTATCATTCGATTCTTCATTGCAAATCGATTATAAAGAGTCGAACGTGAATCTTTCGACCCAATTTACCGCACCCGGATTTTTGGCGCCTATTAGCACCCCAACAAGTAATGACGCGTTATTTGCAGACGGAGATTTTAAGGACTATACCGAAAGTCGGCTGCATTGGCATAATAGCCTTAGTGACCAATCTGGTGGTAATTGGCAATTTGGTTTGGAAGTTCGTCATATCAACGCACCACGAGCAGACACACGGAACAATTTTGATATTGGCGATTTGGCTAATGGGATTTTTCCTATCCGTTATTACGGCGACTTTTTATCGACTACACCGGTTCAAAGTCAGTCTAGGCGCGATATATTCGGATTATATGCCCAATATCAACGGCAGTTATTCGACCCTACCCAACTAACGTTAGGAGTGCGGTACGATGATTTTAGTAATATTGGTTCCCAGCTCAGCCCGCGTATCGCAATAGTTCATGAACTTAATAAACAACACAGTATTAAGCTGATGTATGGCGAAGCCTTCAGAGCGCCCTCAGAGTCTGAACTTAATTTGCAAAATAATCCGGTTTTATTGGGTAATCCCAACCTAAATCCAGAGTCGGTAAAAAGTTGGGATTTAATCTGGGTGGGCCAATGGTCGAATAATGCAATATCACTCGGTTATTTTGAAAATCACTTTACCGACGCCATTATTCAAACGCCGACTAGTATTGGTATTCCGCGTTACGAAAATGTCGATCAAGGGCCTACTAAAGGCTTTGAGCTTGAATTTTCTAAGCAAATTACAAAAAAATGGTTAGTCTCTGCCAACTACACCAACATTTTCGATAAACCCGATATATCCTACCGCGAAGCAAGCCAGTTGGCTTCACTGGTGACCAATTACCAACAAGGTAATTGGAACGCCAACTTGATAGCGACTTGGCACAATCAAAGAGCATTAGCGGCAACCAACGCGAATGGTGAAAGGATTGTCTTGAACGGTAATTGGTTACTATATGGCAAACTCAGTTATGATTTTGAATCTAACTGGCAGGGCAGTATTCAAATTAAAAATATCAGCGACAAGCAAGTTAATTCGCCGACGCTTAGTTCATTTTTGACTCAAGGTGTTGCTAATCGCGGCCGAGAAATTCTAGTTGGCGCTAATTGGAAGTTTTAAGACTTCGAATAAATGCTCAAAGATAGAAGATTGATCTTTCGAAACCAGCTTGTTATGGTTTAGATAATCCATTCATTGAATAAATCAACAATTTCTTTATTCCTTACTGTTTATAATAAAAGGCTAAAACATGCTTTATACCGGCAGCTGTCATTGCGGCAAAGTTACCTTCCAAGTGCAGGCTGAAGAAGCATTAGAAGTTGATCAATGCAATTGTTCCATTTGTGCAAAGTCTGGATTCTTGCATTTAATCGTTCCAAAAAATCAATTTGAATTATTAAGCGGAAAAGATGAATTGACGACTTACACATTCAATACTGGAGTCGCACAACATTATTTTTGCCAACAATGCGGCATTAAACCTTTTTATATTCCTCGCTCTAATCCGGATGGTATTGATGTCAACGCTCGTTGTTTGGATGACCTGCCTAAAACAATGAAAATTATTCCGTTTGACGGACAAAACTGGGAAGAAAATGCCGCATCGTTAGCGCATAAAAGCCAATCGGAATAATCTTAGAAATATGAAAATTACTCAGCTTGATCATTTTGTATTAACGGTGAAAGATATTGTTAAGACCACTGAGTTTTATCAAACTATTCTTGGTATGCAGCTTGAAATTTTCGGTGATAATCGTATCTGTCTAAAATTCGCTAATCAAAAAATTAACTTGCATCAACTGGGTAAAGAGTTTGAACCGAAAGCATTGTCTCCGACACCCGGCTCTGCCGATCTCTGTTTTATTACCGAATTGGATTTAATTGAAGCCAAACAGCAGATTGAAGCGAAAGGTTGTCCTATCATCGAAGGTCCGGTGAGGCGTACCGGAGCATGTTGCTCTCTACTCTCAATTTATTTGCGCGATCCCGATGGCAACCTAATCGAAATTGCTAATCAACTATAAAGGAAATAATTTTGAACTGGGACGATTTAAAATATTTCTTAACGGTTTGTCAAACTGGCTCCATTCGCTCGGCTGCACTAGAGTTAGAGGTCAATCACGCAACAGTTTCTCGCAGGATTAAAAGTTTCGAAAAATCTTTAGGAGAACAATTATTTGAGCGAACGGTAAAAGGTTATGTGAGAACTAATCTAGGAGAAGAAATTTATCGCGAAGCAGCGCATTTGCAAGAACGACTCAATACGGTCGAGCGTAAAGTAGCGGGTAATGATGAAAGTTTGTATGGCGAAATTCGCGTCACTCTTCCGGATTTATTAGCGCAAAACTTATTGATGCCGGGCTTTGCAAAATTTTGCGAGCTTTATCCTCAAATTCAATTGGAAATTATAGACTCAACCAAGATCTTCAACCTAGCAAACCGAGAAGCTGACGTGGCGTTTCGTTTATGCGATGAACCACCGGATTATTTAATCGGCCGAAAACTAGCGACCATTCACCGCGCTTGTTATATGGCAAAAAAATTGTTACCGAAATTAAAAATAAAAGGATGGCTTGAAAGTCAAAGCTGGCTAGGATGGAGTAGTAAACTCAGAAAACCGATCGGAAAAATCGCCCGGGAATATCCCCGCTTTGAATCAAAACATAAAATCATTAGCGGAACTCTTCAGGCACAAGCTTGCATGAATGGAATGGGAATTGCTATTTTGCCTTGTTTTTGGGCGGATAAAAATCCCGATCTAGTACGAATTCCACCTTATACCTCGGAAGCGAAATATAATTTGTGGATTCTCAATCATCCGGATTTGCGCGGCAATGTAAAAATACAAACTTTTGTACGTTTTATGACTCAGCATGTGCAAGATCAGTTGTCTTTGATCAATGGCGAAGAGTTCGATAAAAAGTGTTTAAAAGATACCGATTAAGAATTTCTAAGAAATGGATTTCGTCTTAAGCTTCCGAAGGTAAAATACCCGCCAGCGTTCCAAATTGAGCCAACCGACTTTTGATTTTATTAGTCAGCTCGCCTGGCTCTAGTACCGGCACTCTCGTTTTGTCTGTTTCATAATTCGATTCAATAAAAGACTTTACAAAGTTATTTCGAGAGCGGTCATCAGACTCTTTTCTTAACGTCGAGGATAACCGCGCGATAGATTGAATATTATTGTGGCGGCTAAATCGAGCAAAGCCAAGATAGGTAAAATTTTCTTCAACATAACGATTGCTCATATGCAGCAAAGTTTCCATCAACTGAAAATAAAGCTCATTAATAGTTAGCGAATTAAGCAACAAATTAATTCTGTTAGATTTTTTTGGCCCGACTATTTCCGGTAATTGGCTATTTTCGCCAGCAGCAATCGATAAACGCAGCACAACTTGATGGTCAAGCTCGATTATTTCTTCAAGCGAAAAAGCAGCATCATCATAAGAAATTTGTTCGAGGCAATTTCGAAGGGTTTTTATTGAACATCGGCGTGGCGGCATTATTGGGCTTCGCTCGACCAATTCGCTGTTTTGTGCCATTAGTGGTAAATCGTGATGGTTATTAAAAGGCGTAGTCGAACGACTATTGCAGGTTAATCTAAACAGTTCTCTTATTTCATGTTCTCTGGCACTTTTTATCGCAAGAAAAACCGTTTGAATAATTTCAGAAGTTGGCAACTGCGGTTCGACCCGCCATTTTCGGCCGTATACAATTTTTTGCTCTTTTTGCGCATTAATTGGGGTAAAGTTATCGAAACCAATAACGCCTATTTGAATAGTAATGCCGCTACTATCTTGGCAAACAAATATCGGATAGTTGTCGCTGAAATCAATATCAAGGATTAGTTTTTCGACCGATTGTCGAGTGTGGCAAAACAGTAAATAGTGTTGCGGGATGCATTGTTCGCCATTACCAAGCCGGATCGGTGGCGCGTTATTAATTGGTTTTTCACCAACATGTAATGGATAGCGGAGCTGAACGGCGGAAGTCATTGCAAGCAGTTGTTATCGGTCCTATTAATCGGGACAAGTACTTTAACTGGATGTAAAGCAGATGAAAACTGCCGCTACTCGCACCAGTAGTGGACATTTATGCACCATAAACAAAAGAATAGTGAATAATGCCTACACTAGGCCTTGATAATGCTTTTTAGTCAATTCTAGTTTCAATTGTTCTATCGGGAAATTTTTACCGGGGCATAGAGTTGTTTCGCCGGGCGTCAAACCGTGGCCGCTGATGTTATCGATTGAAATTGAGTAAGTTTGCACGAGTTTAGAAGTTAGCTGCAATAAAGCTTGGTACTGTAATTCTGGCACTGGTTTTTGCTCGAAATTGCCAATTAAGCATATGCCGAGCCCTCGGAAATTTCGGTCGCTGTTTCGTCCAGATACATGAGCGCCCCAAAGATGGTTGTTTTGTCGCCAATCGCTAGCGACTTCGCCCATTTTCATGCCGTTTCCGTTACCGATAATGTAGTGATAAGGGATTGCGTCAATCGGATCGTTCGACTGTCTTTGTCGATGGACTTTTTGTAAAAACTCGATGTTGCCGTAGTTACCAGCTGAATGGTGGATCACAATATATTTCCAGCGGTTTGGCCAATAGATTGCGCCAGTTGCGGCCACCGCGGAAAATGCTAAGCCCCATTTGAGCAGCTTGCGCCTTTTGATAATTTTCGGGTCTGGATTTTCTTGCGTTTCTTCCACTATTTACCCTCTAGAAATGAAAAAGAAATCTACCCATTTTTTCTTAGGATAATCTGTATAGGTTGCAAGAGATTAGAAAAGTTCAATGCAACGAATTGATTTACAACAATAATCTAAAATTGAGATGGTTGAATAGGTTTTTTTAATGTCGTTTTTGCGCTTGCAAATGTGAAATGATTATGTAATATATTGATTTTAAAGAGAATATAATTGACTAATTGAAATGCAGGGGAGTATATGCGTTTTTACTGAACATAATCAGCGTTAAGATTAAAAATATGAAAATATTGCTTCTTACATTATTGATGTTTACTTCATGTGGTGCTCGAAGTGATGAGTGCTTGGGAAATGTACATGGTTCTGAATCTAGTATTGATGAGCACATAGAGCAAGCTTCAAGAATATATCTTGGTGTAGTGACTAACGCCTATTTGGTCTCTGATATTAACAAAATTGTATTTGAACTCGAAACACAAGGGGTGTTTAAAGGTAAGTAAAGCAGTCACGAGACTCTAGAAACAACAAACTATATAACTAACCCAGATATTTCGATCGGCCATAGCTACATTTTTTTTCTGTATGATTCAAACAGAGTGAACTTTTGTGGAATTACCTTGGATTTAGGGAAACAGAAATTCACTCTCGAAAGACTAAAGAATTGGATATCTAACTTTGAAGAATATGAAGCGGATATTCTAACCAGACTCTATAAATTGAAAAATAAAAAGTCTTAACCATCACCGGCAGTAGATGCTGAAAGTACAATAAAGTATGAGCACCTTCACGATGAAGAGGAAATCCGAAAAGAAGAGTATGGTTGCTGGTATCTAGACGATAATGGCGAACGTCTAAGGGCGAAAGCTACTTCTCGGGAGAGCTTCTAGAAAAGAATATCGAAAAAGGAAAATACTGGCTTATAATTGCTGCTACAAATGAGCGCGAAGAAGCAAAATATTATGTCGAAAACAAAATGTAACCAAAAATATCAAGAAAAAGCGCCAGCATCTTTTGGATTAGAAGTTAGCTTTGGGTAGCAACTAGTTATGCAACAGAGAATAATGTATTTAGAGCTCAAGAATGACGGACTTCGTGGTGAAGGACGTATCGGAAGAGTTAGTTTCTCAAAAACTGGAAAAACACTGTATTATCACAATAGAGTACTTGTTAAAGCCAGAGCGATGCCTTTAAAGGCAAATTTTTTTGATGAGGAAACCTTGGAAGACTTTTGGGTTTCTGGAGCAACGAAAGACGGTACGGATTCTCTTTTTGCTGGACGAATCGAAATAGATGAAGACGTCCGTGCAGAGTACTGGACTGAAATACGAAGTTCACCTGAGAAGATTGAAAAGAAGTCGTTCAAGTCGCCAGGCAAATCTAAAACAGAGCGAGAAAAGCTCGAAAAAGGATTGCGTAGAAGACAAATGGATAACGGTTGGATGCCGGATTAAATCTCTATTTACAATAATTTGAATTAGTTTCGGCATGTACAAATAAGCTTCAATAATCGAAAAAGTGTTAGTGGATTTGGGCACTATAAAAACAAGGAAAATTAGGTGAATTCTAAAAGTATATTAAGAACTAAGATATTAACTGCTCTTATCACCGGGTCATTTCTTTTATCCTGTACTATGCCTAATATTGGTGAACCGACAGTTACGCGTAAACTAATTAGTGCAAAGGCGTACAAGCATGCAACTAAAGAGAATACGAAAGAAGACATTCAGGAGTGCAGAAAAACAGTACTAAAAGACCAAGTCGATAAATGCATGTCTCAAAAAGGATGGACGGTTATTGTTAAGCGGTATGATTAATCGAACTGGCAGTTATGGTGAAACAGATGCGATGAATGTTAATTGTCAGTCTATCTTGGTTTTTTCCGGTAAATGATGCTGTGCGCTAAGCAAATATTGTTGGTATATTTCAGATTTAAAACTAGAGTTTATCCAAAAGAGTATTGATGAAACATATTGCGCAATTAATGATAATGATATTTCTGCTGAATGGTTGTAGCCGAAGTATCTCATTTATCGATAATACGACCTCAGAACCCAAAAGACTAAATAATCTATATCCTCAGGGACAGTTGCTTGTACAGCCTAAAAATGCGAGGCTGGTTTCTTTCATGCTGGTCAAAGAGATAAAAAAGGAAGACTTTTTCGCATATAAATCTGTGAAAATCGTTAATAAAAATTTTCCAGACAAAATTCTTGGAGTAAGTATCTATGAAGTCTTCGAGGACGTAAATTTGTCGTCAGGTACTGCAAGATGTTTGAAGTATGATTTCGTTTTTGAAGACTATCAAAATAAAACTATTACCTCCTTTAGACAGCACGCAACATGTTAAATTGTGAAGCTAATAACAAAGACCACACAAATTATGCAAAACTGATAGGTAGGTATTCACAATGACTTTTAATGACAACTATCTATTTTATGCAATCATAAGCACAATTTTATTTCTAAATCTATATGCTAGCTATCTTACCGTTACCAGTGAACTTTCGATTAAGGAACGAAGGGTCTATCAACTTATTTTCATATGGGCTATACCAGTCGTTGGAGCTATTTTTTCTTTGATCATTAATTTCGAGAACAAAAAGACAAAAAGATCCAAAAATCAGGTAGGCAACGACCACACTCATTCAGCATATATGGACTAGATCCGGAAGAGTTAACAATGTGCAAGAACTTCCAGTTTTTTGTTATTTATCCAGATTATTTTAGTGTGTCGTCATAACATGTATATTTTGAAAATTATTCTCTTTGTGATAACCGCTATATTTATTAATTCTTGTGTATCACGCTACGGAAGCAAAAATGCCATAGTAATTAGATTTAAATCTGCTGAAAACGCTAAATATGATTTTAACGGAATAATCTACTCTACGAATAGCTATATTTCTTCTCAGGACTTTACTTAAGAATTAGCTAGCAGTATAAATAGATCGGAGATTTGGAACGCATACGAACCGCAACTGGCACCGAATACTTGCTTTGTTATCGAATGGAAGAGTCCTCTAATTCGAAAGAATATTGAGTTCGGATTTTCAAAACTAAAAATTGAAAAAAATAAACTTCACGGTGTTTTAGGTTATTCTATTGATGCAGGAAAGGAAATTGAAATAGGTTTGATCTCAGGCAATACAGCTACTGGTGAAATCAAGCATTTCGGCGGGCCAATACTAATTATAACAGATCAAAAAACGGGAAAAGCAATAGAAATCGAAAAAACTTCGCAAGATTTATTCTTTTCTGGTTCTGTCGCAAATGGTACATTACTAGAATGTATTGATTACTATAAAAACTTGACGACCCGCTAATCTTTCAGACGAAATAGCGAAGTGTTGAAGTGCTAGTTACAGTCACTTTTTAGTCAAGTTGATCTGGCTATATGTTTTAGGTCAAAAGGAGCTTAACGCTTATATGAAATTTCTTAAATTTATTACAAGCTTATTTAGTTTACCACTCGCGAAAGATTTAAGCGTAACTCTCGATGAGATTACTTACGTTTACAAAAAGCTTTCTAAAGAAGGAACCAACGGATCTTTTGCGGTCTTTATGCCGCAAATTCCCAGAGAAGGAGAAACCGACGTTTTGAATATCCAATTTTCCATTGAGTCCAATAAAATCGGACTTGACTGGGTATTGATTAGCGCAGTCAACCTATCAGAAAAAGAGGTACTCTTAGCGGCGGTCAAATCAATGAATTATGAAGTTCAAACTCTAGAAACGAATGATGTAGAATATCTCCGTGTGGAAGGCAATAGAATACCGGATATTTGCAAACAATTAATAGCGAATCTATATGGTTTTAAAGGTGACCAGAGATTAGATTTAATTGTTGAGGGATTCGAATGGTCAAATGCAGAATAATGAGCCATTCTAAGACATCGTTTTATTCAGTTCGATCTAACAAGTGTTAATGGCTAAAATATGAAACTATCAATATCTTTCTTTATATTAACGATATAGTTCAACATTTTCGCTTGTCGGGTTCCTACAATATTAAATCCGGAGTTTGCGCAAAACGCCGACTTATTGTTCATCGGTCGAATCGTAGCGATGGATGCATCGAAATCAGGGGAATGCATTAGAGCCCAGAATAATAAAACTGAAAATAATTCAGTTTGCATAGTCGGCGGTCATATGTTTGAATTGCGCGTAGAGGTAATCGAATATTTTACTGGCAACGGAGAAAAAACGATTTCTCGAACAATTTCTACATGTGGTGTAGAGTTGCCACAACTTTTTTCTGAAACTATTGTAGCTGTTAAGGACAGTGTGGTTAGGATAATATCTGATAACAAGAGTGGATATCGAAGCTTAAAAAAATCAATAACACATAACCTAAATCTATTAAGGTGATTCAAGTAATTCCAAGTAGATCAAATGTAATTCTTAATATTTGACTTATGATAAAGTAGGCCAGCTAGACTGGAAAAGGAATAAATAGTTTGTACATAATCATTTTAATTGTAATAGCCGTAATTATATACGCGTTTTCCAGTGGGGAGAGACCTGATTTTGTATTATCAATTCGAGAAGGAGCACTCTCCATTGACAAGGGAACAATTTCAAATGGAATCTTCAATGACTTTAAAATAGTGCTAAAAAATGTAAAACAAGGCAAAGTAATTGGACATAAATCTGAACAAGGGTTTAAGCTGTCGTTCCAAGGAGAGATAAGTGATGGAATGTGCCAAAGACTAAGAAATATTATTGGTATTCATCAACCGTGACTGAAATAATTTATTTAGTTAGGAATTTTGAATTTATTCAGGTTGAAGTTGTGCAATTGAAGTTAGACTTGATCAAGCCCGCTGCGATATAGAATCATGTAATGACGAACCATTGACGCGCTGTGATCAGTCATCTTGAGGAACGAAAGATCTTACAAATTATCAATTTAGCAAGATCCCTCCGATGTCGGGATGCCTGTTAAAGGCCATTGTCAAATATTTTAACCAAAAACCGACTTGTTTTTATCAAATGGTGTTTTATTCATTACCACATGGTAAGCAATTCTTAGTAGCTTTCGAGCAATCATACAAA
>Ga0316209_1002277_pt1 | contig 15959 bp, 11 predicted proteins | sample 6monopyrite_MG_FD_204945 | JGI IMG/M metagenome (GOLD analysis project Ga0316209, IMG submission 204945) | Microbial mat bacterial communities from mineral coupon in-situ incubated in ocean water Damariscotta River, Maine, United States -... | ecosystem: Environmental > Aquatic > Marine >...
TGATATGGGATTTATCCCTGATATTGAGAAGATATGCTCTTTATTGCCCCCTATACGCCAAACTTTGTTGTTTTCTGCTACTATGGCACCTGAGATTAAGCGTTTAACAAAAAACTTTTTAAGCAACCCTAAAGAAGTCGCGGTTAGCCCTGAAACTTCCACTGCGGATACAGTAGAGCAGTTTATTGTAAAGACTTCACCTAAATCTAAGAAATACGATCTAGAGGAAATTATTAAGCGCGAAGATGTCAAAAACGCCTTTGTTTTTTGTAATCGTAAGCGTGATGTTGATTCCCTTAGTAGCTGGCTCAAAAATAAAGGCTATAGCGCGCAAGGCATGCACGGCGATATGGCGCAAGCTCAACGAACAGATACTCTAAATAAGTTTAAAGATGGGGAAATCACCCTACTTATTTGTAGTGATGTTGCAGGGCGTGGGATTGATGTTGATAATGTATCACATGTTTTTAACTATGACGTGCCGATGAATGCCGATGATTATGTTCACCGTATTGGCCGAACCGGTAGAGCCGGTCAAACCGGTAGGGCGTGGATGCTGGTAACAAAATATGATGATAAGTTTTTAGCGGCAGTTGAAAAGCTTATAGGTAATCAGATAAAAGCGATTGATATTAGTGGCAATAAATCTGGGGGTAGTAAGCCTCAGTCTAAGCCAATTCATAAAGAAAAGAATGCTCCCGTAAATAAAAACGCTAAACCTAAAGAGCAAAAGAAAATGCCAAATAAGAACCCCCCTCCAAAGCAAAAGTCAAAAGCCTATAAAGATGATGTAGCTGATTTTAATGGTTTTGGTGACGAGGTACCTTCATTTTTTAAAAACTAACTTGTGAGTAATATTGCGTAAATCCGGATATAACCTATTGACTTTAAGGCTATAAAGCCCAAAACTAAAAAAGTCTTATACCTCTGTCCGGCGGTAGAAAAAATCTATGTTTAAGAAAAAACTCTTTATATTAGCTTCCATGCTAGTTTGTAGCAGCTCAACATTTGCTTCGGCGAATGAAGATGGCTCTGTTTGTTCAAAAAAAGCTATGGAGGCAAAAAAAGAATCTAGTGAAGGCGAAAAGGGCGCACCTGTTGATTTGCAGGCTGATAAACTTGTTCATAATAAAGATGGGCAGAGCGTCACGGCATCAGGCAAGGTTATATTAAAGCAAGAAGGTAAGATGGTTAAGGCTGATAAAATCGTTTATAACCTACAAAAAGACACCGTAGTTGCCACTGGTAATGTTATTTTTATAGATAAAACAGGTGATAAACATTATGCGGAGCGGTTTGAGTTTAATGATGCGCTGAAGAACGGTTTTGTTCAGGGGCTGAAAAGTTATCTAGTCGATGGTTCACGCTTTACGGCTTCAAGTGGAGAGCAAATACAAGGCGGTAACAAAATTATAATGAAGGACGCGCATTATACTCCTTGTGAAATCAGCATAGGCACAGAAGAGAAGAGTCTCCGTAACAGTCCATTATGGCAGATCCGCTCTTCTAAGATTACTCACGATAAAGAAAGTAAACGGGTTAGCTATAATAACGCTAGATTTGAAGTTAAAGGCGTTCCTGTTGTTTATCTTCCGTATTTTTCTCACCCTGATGGTAGCGTAAAAAGGAAGAGTGGGTTTCTAACTCCTCGGGCTGGTTTCAAAAGTAATCTTGGCGGTTTTGTTGAGGGGCGTTATTACTGGAATATTGCACCTGAGAAGGATTTAACCGTTGGAGTTATGGCGATGACTCAAGAAGCGCCTATGGTAAGCTCCCAATGGCGGCAGCGTTGGAGCAATGCTTCGTTAGATGCAAGGGGGAGCTTGACTTATTCAGGCCGTACTAACCGGTCAGGATCTGTGGTTTTTTATGAAGATGATGAGCTGCGCGGGAATTTAAAAGTTGATGGTCTGTGGGATATCAATAATAAGTGGCGTAGTGGTATTAAAGTGGACGTAACATCTGACGATCAATATTTGCGCCAATATAATTTTGCTTATAATAATGTTCTTGAGAATGAGCTTTATGTAGAGCGATTTTCAGGGCGTAATTATGCCGCCGCTCGTATGCTTGCGTTTCAAGATACTCGTATCAATAATAGTTTGGGCAATATAAATTATGGAGATCAACCTAATGTACTTCCTGAAGTGGAGGCAAGTTTTATTGGTGAGCCAGGGAGTATGCCGTTCTTAGGTGGTCGTTGGAGCTTGGACGCATCGTTATTAGGGCTTATGCGTGAAAGTGGAGGGCAAGATGTAAATAGAGCGCACAGTGCATTAGGTTGGCAGCGCCGCTTTGTTTCAGATTATGGGCTTGTATCAACTGTTGATGCAAATTTGCAGGCAAGCCTTTATAATATAAATGATCAAACGGGTTCATCTGGTAATAGCGCAATAAATGGAAGCAAAAACAAAGCAAGAGCTTTTGCCTATATAAATGCAGAATCCAGCTACCCGCTCGCTAAGACATTTGAAGAATCTGGGGGGCAGATGATTATTGAGCCATTAGTATCCCTTACTGTTGCGCCTAATATAGACACCAGTGAAATACCAAATGAGGATAGCCAAGATTTACAAATTGACGCTCTTGGATTGTTTGAGGCTAATCGCTTTCCGGGAATAGATGGTATCGAAGATCGCACCCATGTAACTTATGGCATGCGTACAGGTATTTACGGCGCAGATGGTAGTTACGGTAACTTATTTTTAGGGCAGAGTTATCGTTTTGAAAATAGCGATAATCCGTTTGATGCAGGGTCTGGACTTAGCGATCAAAGCTCTGACGTCGTGGGGGAGATTAAGGCTAATTATAAAGGTGATTACCAGCTTGATTACAGATTTCAGCTTGATAATGATAAATTATCGCCACAGCGTCATGAGCTTGCCGCCTCAATGGCAATATCAGATTTGAATCTCTCTACTAATTACCTATATGCAAAGGCAATCGATGGAAGTGTTGATATTGAAACTCGTGAACAAATTAACAACTCAGCATCATATTATATAAATGATCAGTGGCGTTTATTTGGTTCGGCGCGTCATGATTTAGGTAGTAAACCAGGGCTTCGTCACGCTAATCTTGGGGTTGATTATCTGGGGCAGTGTATTTCCCTATCATTGATTGGGCAAAGAAATTTAACTGATAATTCTTCAGGAAATAGCGGTACTGAGATTTTCTTCCGCATTGGCCTGAAAAACTTGGGTGAGTTCAAAAGCACGGGTGTTCAGTTAGGTAGTAGCAGTCGGTAAAGTTATTTTTGACTGTTTTTCTTACCTTCAATCTATAGTAAGCTCTATCTCCTGAAATAATAGTTTGTACAATAAAGGATAAATCCTTGGGCTTTGTAATAGATCCTAATTTTCATATGTGGTTTATGTTACTCCTTACAGCAGGGGCCGTTTATGCTTTTGTAAGGGAAAAAGCTCCTCTGGAAGTTACAAGTGTAATCTTGATGACAATATTGCTTTTGTACGGGCAAATATTTTCAATTACAGATGATGAAGGCAAAAATTTATTAGATCCAGAAGTTGTACTATCTGGTTTTGCTAATCCCTCCCTTATTGCTGTTCTTGCTTTGCTAGTTATGGGGCAGGGGCTAATTCATACGGATTCCTTGCGTTTTGTAACTAATCTTTTGGTTTTTAAAAGACCTGCTTTTGTATGGATTTCGGTAATACTTATCCTTGTTTTTGTTATGGTTTTAAGTGCGTTTATGAATAATACACCCCTTGTTATCATCGCAATACCTATCATTCAATCGCTTCTACATACCGCGCATACTCCAGCAAGTCGAATTATGATGCCGTTGAGCTTTGTTGCAATTCTTGGCGGTATGACAACTTTGGTGGGTTCGTCCACAAACTTGCTTGTATCATCAACAATGGTGGAGCTTGGCTATGAGCCTTTAGGATTTTTTGATTTCTTTATACCCGGTTCAATGTTGGCAGGAGTAGGTTTTATTTATGTGCTGCTTGTATTGCCGCGCACCCTGCCCAATAGAGCATCGATAAAAGAAGAATTGGTTGGTACAGAAACTGAATATGTGGCAGAGCTTGACATTGCCGAGGATAGTAAGCTTGTTGGTGAAAAGGCAATAGAAGGTAAGTTCGCATCACTTATAGATATGAATGTTAAGCTTATCCAACGCGGAGGGCATTTGATTCTACCTCCATTTGCAGGTCATGAAATTCATAGTGGCGATATTTTAATTGTTGCTGCGCCATCTAAGGCATTAGGTGATTTATTAAGCAAATACCCAGGTTTCTTGCTTTCTGAGGAAGAAGCTGAAGTTATTGAAGGTAGTGAAAATAAAGATGAAGATGATTCTGAACAGCAGGCATTGGAAAAAGCAGAAACAAGAGTCTTGGCCAAGGTTATGATCACCCCAGCATCACGTATGGTTGATATGTCTATAGATCATGTAAGCTTTCATAAACGTTTTGGAGTTATTGTTTTAGGGATTCAAAGGCGAGCGCGCGTTGTCCGCCGTCGTTTAGGCAGGATAAGGCTGGAAGCGGGCGATGTTTTGCTTGTAGCTGGTAAGCATAGCCGTATCAATAATCTAAGGCGTAATCCAGATTTCATAGTGCTATCCGGCTCTAAAAAAGACCTTCCTGTTCCAGGAAAAGCACCAATAGCTCTATTGGTTTTTATTGCTACAATAGGAAGTGCAGCTTTAGGCTTTTTAACTATCCCTGCGGCAGCCTTTGCAGGGGCTGTGGCTATGATAATGTCAGGGTGTTTGAATATTCGCCAAGCTACACGTTCGATTGATAGAAAGATTTTCTTGCTAGTTGGTTCAATGCTTGCGCTTGGCACAGCCCTTCAAGTTACAGGTGGGGCTGACTTTGTTGCCCAAATTATATTATCCGCGCCCTTCGCTGACTCGCCCTTACTTATAGCGGCCTTGTTATTTATAATCGTGGCTATTACAACAAATATTTTAACCAATAATGCTTGCGCAATTTTGTTTACTCCAATCGCTTTGAATATTGCCAATAACATAGAAACCGTTAATGAGCTTAGCTATGATTTAACTTTTATATTTGCAATTACGGTTGTATTTGGAGCTAACTGCTCTTTTGCCTCACCAATAGGTTATCAGACTAATCTTCTTGTAATGGGACCAGGGCAATATAAGTTCCGTGATTTCATAAAAGCAGGAATGCCCATTGTTGTAGTTCTTTGGATTACATATATATTTATTGCAAAATATTATTTTGGTTTGTCTTAAAGTTATAAGGTTATCATGAGTATTTCGTCTTACAATCCCAATGATCGTTACCGTCAAAGAGCGGCTCAACGTACTATGCGGTTAATTATATTCACCTTCTTTTTTGGCTTAATCTTTGGCTCTGGATTTTGGGTTGGAGGTCTTAGATCAAAGCAAGATATGTATATATTGCAAGAGGAAAAGCGCATAATAGGTGAAGAGCGCGATAATATGCAGGCCGAGGCCATAAAGATCAGGGCGGAAGCTCAAACTGCGACGGTCAGGCTAGAACAGCTAAAAACCAACTATGATGAGCTTTTTGGTGATGGGCCGATGAAAAATCTGGTTGAGTTGCTTAGGCAGCAAATAGATCAGGGGGTCGATGATAAACGCCTTGAATCTGTGATATTGTCGGCGCGACCACCGCAAAATTGCAGTGACCCGCAGAGCAAAAGATTTATTATCTCTACGCCAGTTTATAAGGGGCCAAGCAGTAAGGCGGTTCTGCCCAAGGGCGTTGTTGTAATTAGCGGTAAAGGGCAATCAACGCAAAACGCACAAGGGCAAAAAGAAGCTTGGTTCGATCCAAGAAAGCCTGTTGAGCTAACTTTTAAACTTAAAGGTGGCGGTGTGAGAACAAAGAAAGGCGTATTGCCGCTATATAATTCTGTTGTTGTTGGTGATAAGGAATATAGATTTACGATTAAGTCGGGAAACAAGTCTTTTGTAAAAATCACCTATGATTACTGTGATTATCCATAGGTGAGTATCTGGTCATTAAGGGCTATTTGAGCATATTTTTAAATAATAGTGATATTTGAGTTCCAATTTGTAATTTTAAATCAACACTTTCCTTACTTTTCATGTCAGGATTATATCCTCTGGCATTAAGGGTCATCATAACTCTATCCGCCATGTCACCATCAAATCGTATCTCAAAAAATTCATAGTGGTAATTTTTAAGAGCAGCGCGCATTTTTACCATTTTCCTGCTATTTCCAGGGAATAAGCCAGCGATAATCTTGTCAGGTAGCATAAGGATACCGCTATTTTGGCTCTGTAATATTGCTCCATTTACTTTCATTTTTCCTTCTTTAACTTCAAAAGGAACAACGCCGCCAAGCTTGCCTTGCATGAAAATATTTTTAAAACCAGCATCACGCAGAAGATCTGAAATATTAATATCAGAAACTGTTAATGAGTTTTTCTTTGCCAAGGAATGGTTTTTAAGTATTGGATATTTGGTTAATATTTTCCCGCCATATATTTTAAGCGATATTTTATCCAATATGGGGCGGTCTTGGCTGTTTGTGTTAACTCTGATTATGCCAGCATAAGGAATAGAGCTTTTTATCGGTAGAGAGAATTTAAGAGGTTTTGTCTTCTTCTTTTTGGATTTAGTTCCACCAATAAATATAGAACCATTGATTTTAGATAATTCAAAAACCTCATAATCAAGCGAACCATTTAAAATATCTGTATGGATAAACCAGTCTAAATAGGGCGTCGAGGATAACTCTTTAATTGTAAATTCGCCAAATGCGGAAATATCAAAGCGAGTATTATCTTTATTAGGACGCTCTGGATTAGAATTCTCTTCTTTCACATCGCCGTCTTTATGTAGCTTTATTTGTGTTTTATCTAGTTTTATTGTTCCGCTTATATTTTCATTTTTATTATTGTTATTATAGTCGGCTTTGAAAGTAAGCTTAGGGTCATTTGTTGTTATTATCACATCTCCCACAATTTTTAGTGGATCAGTAATTAAATTATTTCTAACTGTAATCACAGGGTTAGATGTATTAGCCACAATGGCTGGGATTTCCGTGCTTAATGATAGGTTTTTGTTTTGCTTTAAAAAACTGAATATCTCTTTGATATTATTTGGCTCAATAATAGTTTCTGAAAATATATTATTTGATTTTTTTTCTACTGAACTTTTCCATTTAATAGGATTTGTTCCAAAGGTTGAGCCATTGATATTAGCCTTGTAGTTATTACTAATATCAACAGTTCCTTTGATGCCTTTTAGAGGCATGTCACGCCAGCGTAATGACGCAATATCTATTTCTCCATAAATATTAAAAGGTGAGGATTCGTTGTTAGGTGTATATGACGCTTCTAACTTTGCAAGCCCGCGTTTTACTGATGTATCAGCTATATTAACAGAAATATCTTCAACATCTGAGGTGATTGCAATACCGCCGTCGGTGCTAATATTTCCTTCTATATTGGATATAAAACCTAGTTTTTTCTGTTTGGTTTTAAGGTTAGCTTTAAATTTAACTTCACCAGAAGTCTGCATGTTAATTCGCGCATCAAATTTTAAACCTAAGCCACCAAATTGATTTGTTAGCAAGTCTAGTTGTGATTTCTCAAATGTAATAGTTCCAGCAGGAAAATTCTGCAAATTATCTAGTATTTTTTGAGCGTTAGTCCAGCCTGATATGCTTATGATCTCATTATTTTTTGTATCACCCGTTAGATTCATTCCTTGAACTATAATATTTTGCGCAGAATTAGGTGAAATCAAGAAATTCATCAATGAGAACTGAATATTAACCATGTCTATTGTGCTGAATTTATCTTTATCCAGAGCAATTTCAGAGAGTATAATTTGACCGCTTTTTCGCTCTAGTTTTCCAATTTTTAGTTCTTCAAAACCAAAATTGTTAAAACTTTCAATTATCGTTTTTTCAACTTTATCTGGAATATATATAAAATAGGCATAAGAAGCCACCCCGATAACGGTTACAAAACACAGAGCAATAAAAGCAAATATAATTTGTTTCATTATTTATTTCAAAGCTATTAAACGTCTATATCTTCAACAAATTCGGCATTATCCTGAATAAATCGATATCTTGCATCGGCGTCTTTACCCATCAGGCGTTTAACAAGATCGTCAACATCATCTGATTTCGGCGGTGGTAAAATATCGTCATCATCAATCATTTCTTCAGGATTTATTCCTAGAGCAGCCGCTATATCAGGTAAGGTAACGCGGAGCAATATTCTGGATTTAGGATCCATTGTTGTTTCTTTAAGCTGTTTTGCAGGCATTTCACCAAGCCCTTTAAAGCGGCTTACTTCAACATTCTTTTTGCCTTTAAATGTTGTACTTATAAGCTCATCTTTATGCTCATCATCGCGGGCATAGGCACTAATCGTTCCACTAACAAGCCTATATAAAGGAGGTTGAGCAATGAATAAATGCCCTTCCTCTATCATTGGTTTCATTTGCGTATAGAAGAAAGTAACCAAGAGGGCGGCGATGTGCGCTCCATCTACGTCCGCATCAGTCATAATTATTATGCGCTCATAACGCAATTTATCAAGATCAAACTCTTTACCAGAGCCACAGCCCAAGGCCAGTATTAAATCTTGAATTTCATTATTGGCGCGGATTTTATCTTTAGAAGCACTAACAACATTAAGGATTTTCCCTCTTAATGGCAGGATAGCCTGAGTTTTTCGGTTACGCCCCTGTTTAGCAGAGCCACCCGCACTATCCCCCTCAACAATAAAAAGCTCAGTGTCATTAGAATCTGTTTGGCTACAATCTGCAAGTTTACCTGGAAGGCGTAATTTTCGCGTAGCGCTTTTGCGAGCCGTTGCGCGGTCATCTTTGCGGCGTTGGCGTTCCTCTGCCTTTTCGATTAAAGAATTTAGAAGGTTTGTGCTAGAAGCAGGGTCTTTGGAGAGCCATAGATCAAAATGATCTTTAATCGCGGTATCAACTAGTTTGGCAACCTCATTATTTACAAGTTTCTCTTTAGTTTGCCCTTGGAACTGTGGATCTCTAATAAATACAGATAGTAAAATAGAGGCTCCTGACATAACGTCATCAGCGGTAATCATTGAGGTTTTCTTATTGCCTGTCATCTCGCCATAGGCACGAATTCCCTTTGATAACGCATTGCGAAGACCATTTTCATGAGTTCCGCCAGATGGAGTAGGGACTGTATTACAATATGAATGTATAAATCCTTCGCCGCTTTCCAGCCATTGTAGAGCAAACTCAACTCGCCCCGCGTCATCAGGAAGCTTAACATTACCGTGGAAAGCATTTTCTGTTATCGTTGGCTTATCTTTTAATGTTATTTGCAGATAATCAAGCAGACCATTAGGGAATTTGAATATGGCCTCTGAAGGGATATTACTATCAGCTTTTATAAGTTCGGGATCGCATTTCCAGCGAATCTCTACTCCTGAATATAAGAAAGCCTTTGATCGCAATATTTGAAATAGCCAAGATGGTCTAAATCCTGTTTTATCACCAAATATTTCAGGATCAGGGTGAAAGCAAACGGTTGTTCCTCTACGGTTATGAATAGATCCCAGTTTTTCCAACTTTGTAGTAGGGTGTCCGCGCGAGTAGCTTTGCTTATATAGTAGCTTATCGCGCGCCACTTCTATCCACATATCGTCAGATAGCGCATTAACAACAGATATACCAACACCATGTAGGCCGCCTGATGTCTGGTAGGCTTTACTGCTGAACTTGCCGCCAGCATGAAGCATGGTCATAATTACTTCTAGGGAGGATTTATCAGGGAATTTGGGGTGAGGGTCTATTGGAATTCCACGGCCATTATCACTGATCTTGATTATATTACCTTTTTCCAAAGAGCATTCAATCCAATCTGCATAGCCAGCCACAGCTTCGTCCATGGAGTTATCCAGAATTTCACCCACAAGGTGATGGTAGGCGCGCTCGTCTGTACCGCCGATATACATTCCGGGGCGCATTCTAACAGGCTCAAGCCCTTCTAAGACTTCAATGGAGGAGGCATTATACTCTGACATGTGAAGATTGTAATCCTTTTTAGACACAAAATAAATATATGTAAGCGATAATGCTTAATGTTATGCACCAAGATAATCAATAAAATTTTAGAAAAACATAAACAAAACTTGTCTGTTATACCTAATAGGGGATAATATATATAAGTGTTTATCGTTATCATGAGTATTTTTTAGCAAGGGTGTTTTATGCTTCTAAGAAGAACAGTTAAGTTAAGTCTATTATTTGCTTTTGTAATTGCATTATTAGGATCTTTTTCTAATGATGCAAACGCGCAAGGGCGTGAAGTTGATATTTTTGAGCGTTTTAAAAAGCCCATGCCCAAGCTAGAGTTATTGAGCGATGAGGAATTCCTTGAGGCGACTAAGCTAATAGAGAAAAAGCCTTATGGTCAAGATATTCTAGAATATAGTATGCGTATTGATAAAACATGGTCAGAGGGGATTGATCGAAGCGCAGGTAACTTTATGCTGAGTGAAAAACTGTTTTTAGAGTTAAACACTTTCTATAGTGCACCGACTATCGCGGGGAGAAGTCGTGTTGAGGTTAGTGCCTTGAATATGGAAGGTAATTTAACGGCAGAGCAATGGTATATTAAATATATTCTAGAAGGTGGGTATACTACCGAAGGATTTGTTACCCATAATCCTGATAAAGTTGAAACATTAATGATTGTTATGGAGAAAGACTATTCTTATTATCTGAGAACACTTATTCAAATAAGTGGTAATAAGGTTATTATGGTTAAATATTTTGTTCCAATTCATTATATTAAAGATCAAGCTGTAATGCAGCAAATGGTTGTTGATTCTTTTCGCCTGAAATATATAAAAAAGCGTGTGTATGAAGAAATGCTCTCGTATCGTTTTTTAGATATTGCTGAGTTTAAATACCCTAAAAACTGGAAAGTTTTCACTAAACCTGTTCGGAATGTTGATCGCTTATCAGTATCTTTGTTAAATATGAAGGAGAGGTCTGGTTTACGTGGAGCCGCTCCTACGTCTTCGACTGAGGGGAAGCTTGATGTTAATGTTATTTCTGCTACAGTTAAAAATACCTTGGTTGAAGAAATTGATGAATATAAAAGAGAAATTGTGTCTACAGGTATGTTGATTAGCGACAAGATAGAGGAAAATTATGACTTCACCTATGGAAAAAATATAGATTTTGGTATTACTGAAGTATATAAGGGGGTGGATAGCGCTGATAGTTCTAGTGAATATGAGTTTTGGTTTACGGTTCTTGTAGGTGGAAACTATTATTATTTTGTAATGCTCTTAACACCATCTCGCAACAATATGTTTGCAACATGGGCTGATAACACGCAAAATTACAAGCTTATGATGAAGGACTTTAAGCCGATGGTCGGAGCGTTTCTTGATAGGGACTAGAGGCTAGAGGTAATAACATTAGTTACTACCCTGAATAATACATATCTACTTCTATTGGGTGTGTGATTGTTTCGTATTTTTCTATCTCTTCATTCTTTAATTCAATAAAACTATCTATAATATCGGTGGTAAATACATCACCTTTTAAAAGGAATTCATGGTCATTTGATAAAGCATCTAATGATTGTCTTAATGATGCACAAAGGCTTGGAATATTATCGGACTCTTCTTTTGTTAAGTCGTAAAGGTTCTTATCCATAGCATTCCCTGGGTGAATTTTATTTTCAATGCCGTCAAGCCCAGCCATAAGCATTGCTGAGAATGCTAAATATGGATTAGCCATAGGATCAGGAAATCTTACTTCAATTCTGCGCGCGGCGGCGCTATTTGCATAAGGGATACGGCAGGCTGCGGATCTGTTGCGCGCCGAATATGTAAGTAGGTTAGGAGCTTCAAACCCCGGCGTTAAACGTTTATAGCTATTTGTTGTTGGGTTGGTAAAAGCATTTAAAGCTCTACCATGTTTTAATATCCCGCCAATATAATAAAGAGCATTTTCAGATAGCTCTGCATATTGCTTACCTGAAAAAACAGGCTTGCCAGACTTCCATATTGATTGGTGAACATGCATTCCAGAGCCATTATCACCATTTATAGGTTTAGGCATAAAGGTCGCGCTTTTACCATAGCTGTTTGCAACGTTATGGACGGCATGCTTATATAGCTGCACGTTATCGCATGCTTCAATCAGCGTCGCAAATCTTATACCAAGTTCACATTGGCTCGGTGCTACTTCATGATGATGTTTTTCAACGCTTACGCCCATGCTTTCAATAACACTAAGCATTTCCGCGCGAATATCAGAAAGGCTATCAACAGGGCTTTCGGGAAAATATCCCCCCTTAACATTTGGGCGATGCCCCATATTACCGGTCGGATATTCCTTTCCTTTATTGTAAGGGCCTTCTTCTGAATCTAGGTGATAAGATACATGGTTAGCCTGCGTTGTAACCCTGACATCATCAAATATAAAAAATTCAGGTTCTGGCCCAAAATATGCCGTATCACCCGCACCTGATTTTTTAAGGTAGTTCTGAGCTGCTTTTGCTATCGATCTAGGATCAAATTTATAAGGGGTGTTAGTCACAGGGTCGTAAACTTCACAAAATATTTTTATAGTTTTTTGCGCAGCAAAAGGATCGTAAGTTACACATGCAATATCTGGTTTTAAAATTAGGTCTGATTGATGGATCTCTTGCCAGCCAGCAATTGATGAACCATCAAATGCTATTCCATCGGTAACGAGCTTCTTATCAAAAGTTGAGGCATGCTGTGATGTATGCTGCCACTTACCTTTGATATCGGTGAAGTTGAAATCAATGAATTGTATGCCCTGATCATCTATATATTTCAGAATATCAGCAGGGGATTTGAATGAAAGTTTATATTTGCTCACGGAAAAGACCTTATTTTAATATAATAACGTGCAAGTTTTAGCATGTGTAATTATTTACGACAAGATTGATTATGCTCTTGACCTTATGTTCTTATATATTATAGACAGTATTACCAGAAATTTGTGGCGACCGTAGTTCAGCTGGTAGAACACTCGGTTGTGATCCGAGACGTCGCGGGTTCGAGCCCCGTCGGTCGCCCCATTTTAAAGATAGACTTCTCATAGGGAGTTGCTACCTTAACGCATTGTAGTAAAACAAAACTTACAGCTACCCGCGGGAATATTTTTCTTTTTATCGACATAATAGCCCTTTTTTGTTACACAAAATGTAGATTACTTTGTCACACATGGGAGGTAGCGACGTATATTATTAAAAGAGGTAAATGGTATCACTTCAAGCGACGTGTGCCTGCGGATTATCAAGAATTCCATTCAAAAGACGTAGTTCAGGTTCCTTTAAAGACAGATAGCCGCTCTATTGCAGAGCGACGTTCATCGAATCTCAATCAGTTACTAGAATCCTATTGGCGTGATATGGCCTTGAAAGGTGATAGTGCGGATTTGAATAAATTTAATGATATGGTTAAGCGTGCGCGTATAAGCGGATTTCAATATCGCTCGATGGAAGATATAGTTACTCAGGCGACGCCGGTAGAATTCATTAATCGGATTAATGTTGCTGATAAGATGATTTCTGAAAAAGATATCCAATCAATTTTAGGAACAGGAGAGAAGCCGTATATAAGCTTAGAGGCCGCACAGGAAATATATTTCGCTCATGAAGCAGGTAACTTGGTAGATCGTTCGGATAATCAAATCAGGCATTGGAAAAATCAACGGAAACGTGCTGTAAAGAACTTTATATCGGTTATTGGAGATATTCCACTTGATAGCATAACTCGTGAAGATATTCTTGGTTACAGAAACTGGTGGGTTTCACGTATTCAGTCCGAAGATCGCCTATCACCCAATACAGCTAATAAAGAATTTGGTTTTATTCGGCAAATTCTGCGTGCAGCCGCAGATAATTGTGGTGTGGATGTTAATGTTGATGTTCTTTTTAGAAAAATTAACCTGAAAGATACAAATATACGTTCCAAGCATCTTTTCGATACAGACTATATAAAAGACGTTCTCATGGATCGTGAGCTAATAAAGATGAATGATGAGTGTCAACTTTTCATATACGCTATGGCAGATACAGGAGCGCGAGTTGCTGAGCTTGTAGGCCTTGAGAGTGAAGATGTAATTCTTTTTGGTGATGTTCCCCACATAAAGATACGTAAGAACGCTATACGGAGCTTAAAAACGCCGCAAAGTGAGCGTGATATACCTTTGGTAGGCTCTGCTCTTATTGCATTCAGGGAATTGGGGGGTGGTTTTGTTCGCTATCGCGGCAAATCTGATTTGATTTCTTCTACAATAAATAAATATTTGCGTGAGAACGACTTAGTACCAAGTGATCGCCATAGCCTCTATTCCTTGCGTCATTCATTTGAAGATCGTCTTACAGCAGTTGAGCCGCCGGATAAGGTACAGGCTGCACTGATGGGGCATAAATATGTTCGCCCAAAATATGGTCATGGCCCATCATTAGAGCAAAAGAAGCTATGGCTCGATAAAATAGCCTTGCTGCCTTAATGGAGTATCTATGGGGGAGATGTCTCCGCCAGCAATAGTTCTGGCCTTTTCAAGTAAACGTAATTGTTTTCTTGATCTTTCTAGCTCATATTCGGCGCGTTCGAACAGGGGTAAATATTTTGTTCCCCATTGTTCAACAAAATGGGCAGTCTTTATTAACGCATCCTCCCATGCAGCCATGGGGATATGTTCATGTTCTGCATATAGGCGGATAACAGGGCAAGCTAAATTATTAGGATTATTATTGCTTGTTGCTTTTTCAAACGCTTTGAGCACAGACCAATTATTCATTTTGATCGCTCTGCCTATATGTATGCGGGCTTTTGATCCACTCATGAATATCTTTGAGATAAAAAGCTTTGCGCTTAGATTTCTTGCCGGAAGAAAGTATTCTTGGCTTGGGGAATGTACCGCGTGCAATACGCCTGCTTATCTCCTGTCTGGAAATACCGCAGAGTCTGACTGCAAGCTTTATTGGGATTAAGGCATTAGATTGGATCATTAGCGCGGCAGTTACTTCCGCTTCGAATGTTTTCTTTAAGCTAAATGATTTAAGTAAAAGCGTTTTCATAGGCGATTCCTTTCTGCTATGCGCTGCAATAGCTACACATCATTACTTTCTTCACCCATGCTCAATGATTACGACGATGCCAGAAGCCCCTTCCGGTCTGATCTGCCTGTAACAGAACATATCGCCATATATTCATTACACACCATGATTGCTTAATATTTTATTAACAACTCCCTTAAAAGCTACAGTGACAGCCATCTTTGTTTGCTGCAAAGCCGCAATATCAAATAAAAAGTAGGGGGGTGCGGTTTCACTGTTTGCATTATCCAGACATAAATCCTCACAAATATCGCTCATCAAGTTTTATGGCTTGTAAGCATTTGCAGGATTACGTTTTGCCGTATGTCTTGAAACATTCCTTTTACATCAAGACCGCCTATTAAATTACAGCCTTTTATGTGAACGCTACCAGACAGGCGGCTCGCATCAAATAATTTTTCCTATAAACGGCTGTAGAGGCGATGAATCGCCAACAGCCGTTGAGCAGTCCCCCACAAAATGATTGGACACGATCCTATCTCCTGCCTGGCTTGCCACGTGTCACAAGGCCGGAATTAGCCGGACTTGAAATAGATAAAAGGAAACAAGTCATGAACACTCAAAACAAAAATTCAGCAAACACAGCGCCAGTACAAACATTCAGAGACGGAGCAATATTGTTAAGAATCTGGAAAAGAGAACATAAAAACGCCGAAACCGGCAATACCAGCATTTTCTACTCCATTGATATGAAGCGCGGCTATAAGCAGGGCGATATCCTTTTGTTTGGCTCGATGCCATGCATCATAAAGTGAAAGATGATGGACGTTATAAACACAAGGCCGTTTATACAGTTTTAGGGATCGATATGACGGGTCGAAAGGAAATCCTTGGCCTATATC